>Ga0123328_1000926_pt1 | contig 29630 bp, 18 predicted proteins | sample BioC12SIPDNA_2_FD_89702 | JGI IMG/M metagenome (GOLD analysis project Ga0123328, IMG submission 89702) | Anaerobic biogas reactor microbial communites from Washington, USA - Biogas_R1_A C12 SIP DNA | ecosystem: Engineered > Bioreactor > Anaerobic > Unclassified | place: Washington, USA...
CCAGGGAGGTGCGCAGCTTGCCGACGACGATCCGATCCAGGAAGACGGCCTGCAGGCGGTCGGCCGCCCGCTGGAGTTCGACGATGTAGCCGTGCTCCGGTTCGTCCTGCGACCGGGAGGTCATCGAACGCAGTCCGTCCTCGATCTGGCGGCAGACCTCGCGGTACTCGGTCACCTTCTCCCAGCGCATGTCCGGCGTCTCCAGGAACTCCTGCTGGCGCGCCAGGAGTTCCTGGGCGAGTTTGCCGATCTCGGTGACCTGGCGGCGGACCTTCTGCCGGATGCGGATCTGCTCGCTCGTGCCGGTCACCTTCTCAAAGTTGTACAGGGTCACCAGCAGCGCGACGCCGAAGACGGCCAGCACGAGCACGAAGCCCACGGACAGACGCAGGCTGATCGACCCGCCGCCCCGCGTCATGGTTCCGGGGCCTCCGGATCGGCGGGCGGCCCCCGGCGGGCCGCGAAGGCACGCGCCAGGACGTCCGCGAACAGGTCGCTCTCCAGCCATTCGAGCCGGCCGTCCCCCCGCACGATCCAGCCGCCGCGGCCCTGGTGGTAGGACAGGTCGCCGTCGGCCAGGATCACGTCGCCGGCCCGGGCCAGGTGGCCGTCCTTCGGCGTCAGGAACACGTAGCGCGCCGGCCCGCGGCCGCTGAGGCGCCGCCCGGGGCACTCCAGGTCCGCCGGCCGCAGCAGGCCCCGGTCCACCAGCACCTCGAGGCGCTCCGGAAGGGCGCCCGCGTGGGCGTCCCGATAGGCCGAGACGGTCTCGGCGATCGCCGCCAGCCGGCGTCCGCACTCGATCCGGGCCTCCTCCTCCAGCCGGGACCGGACGCGGGGGGCGACCTCGGCGAACCAGGCGTTCACGACGCCTCCGCACAGGCCGAGCGCCAGCGCGCCGACGGCCAGGGCCCGGGCGCCGCGGGCGGGCCGGCCGCGCGCCTCCCAGAGGCTGACGAGGGCCAGCACGGCCCCGCCGAGGCCGAATGCCCAGTGCAGGTAGGCCAGAGCGCCGGTGACCAGGGCCGCCAGGGCCAGTTGCTGGCCCTGCTCGAGGGGCGGAGGCTGACGGGAGCCGGACCGGGGGGATGAGCGCGGGGACGCGGACGACGGCTGGAGGCGCACGATGAGCCGGTTGCCGCCCAGGGTGGCCACGTCGCCGTCGCGCAACTGCGCCTGCCGGGTCCGCTGGCCGTTGACGAACGTGCCGTTCTTCGAGGTCAGGTCCTTGATGCAGCAGGCGTCGCCGGCGAGGTAGAAGTAGGCGTGGCGCCGGGAGACCTCGCGGCCCTCAAACACCACGTCGCACGCGGAGGACCGGCCCACCAGCAGCCCGTTCGGTCCCACCTCGTAGAGGTAGCCCTCCTGCTCCGGGCCGGTGACCTCGACGTGGAAGCCCAAGCCGTCCTGGACTGTGGCGCCGGACATGGTTCGGACTCGACCTCGTGACGGACGGCAGGCGGCGCGAGGGCCGACGATTCCCCCTCGTCTGCAGGCGAATCTACACCATGCCCCCCCGGGGATGCAAGGGGGCAGCCGGGGGACACGGACCGGCACGGACGAACACGGACGGACACGGACGGACACGGACGAACACGGACGGACACGGACGGACACGGACCCAACACGGACCTGCACGGGCCGGCACGGACGGACACGGGCCGGCGCGGGCCGGCGCGGACGAACACGGACGGGCACAGAGGAACACGGACGGAACACGGACGCGGCGCGGCGGGCGGGCGTCGGGCGAGCTTGACACGGCGCCTCTGCTGGGGCACAATTGTGTTTGCCACAGTCGTGAGGCTTCCGACCGGCGCAGAGCCCGGGAACCTCCCCGCAGGGGACGTGCCGGCACCGTCGTTCTGTGTGAGCAGGCGGCTGCGGCACCCGGCCTCGTGTTGTCCCTACATTGTGCAGAGACGTGCAGTCAGCGGGGTATTTGGGAGGACAGGCAGTGAAAAGGACGATGGGGTTTGTTGCGATTCTCGCGCTCCTGACGGCCTCGGCGACGACCGCCCGGGGCTTCATCGACCCGACGTTCACGCCGGTGGACCTGGTGGAGCAGTCGGACGTGGTCCTCCGGGTCGAGTTTGCCGACGCGAACGAGGAGGGCACCGGCCTCGCGCAGGTCAAGGAGGTCGTCAAGGGCGATTACGAGGGCGATTCCGTCACGGTGGAGTTCATGGCCATGGGCGAGGCGCTGGCCGCTCCGAGCCGGGAGGTGATGGGCTGGATCGCCGGCGGGCAGCGCGAGGCGCTGCTGTTCATCGGCGCGTTCATCACCGAAGGCGGCGGAGGCGGCGAGCGGCTCGGATACCTGCACGTGGCCGGCAAGTGGGTCGTCCTGGCCGAGTGGGAGGGATCGTGGGACATGGAGCGGATCGACGCCCGGCTGCTCGGCTGCTGGGCCGGATCGACCGACATGCTCCTGCGCTGCGTCCGCTACATCCTTGAGAACGACAACGCGGCCGTGCCCGTCACGGCCGGCGCCGTCTGGCAGCCCGAGACGAGGTTCGGCCGGGTCGCCGGGGCCGTTCACGCCCTGGAAGCGGTGAACACGACCGGAGCGGCGGGTGGCACCGAGCTGTTCCTGGCGTCCGACGAAGGCGACCGCCTCTACCGCTTCGGCGGCGCGGCGATGGAGGACGTCACGGCCGCCCGAGGGCTGGCCGGCGCGTCCCGGCAGCACGTCTGGGCCGATCTGACCGGCGACGGGATCGTGGACCTGCTCAGCTGGAGCGGCGGGACTCTGAGCCTGCACGTGCAGGGCGGGGACGGGGTCTTCAGCCGGAAGGCGCTGGAAGGCGCCGACGCGCTGGCCGACTGCCTGAGCCTGGACGTGGTGGGAACCGCCGACGGCCCGCGGGTCGTCGCGGCGGTCTCCGGGATGCCCCGCCTGCTGACGGTGGACGTTGCCGGCGGCGTCGCCTCGGCGCCGCTGGCCGAGGGCGACTGGCCCGGCGACGGGCTGGGTGCCCCGGGCGCCTGCCTGACGGCCGACTTCGACGGCGACGCCCGGCCCGACGTTCTCCAGCTTTTCGAGGGCGGCAGCCTGTCCTACAAGGGGACGGGCGGCCCGGTCTTCGGCGCGCCGGAGGCCGCCGGGGTGGTCGTCGGGGAGGGCCGGCACGGGGCGTGCATCGGCGACTACGACGCCGACGGCCTGCCCGACGTCTTCGTGCCGGGCGACCGGCGCAACCGGCTCTTCCACAACCTGGGCGCCGGCCGGTTCGTGGACCTGCTGCACCAGTCCGGCGAGGTGGAGTACATCGCCAAGCCCGGCGCGACCTACGCCCAGACGGGCGACGTCAACAACGACGGGCGGCTGGACCTGCTGGTGCTCTATGGGGCGCAGATGGCGCCGCAGCTCTTCTTCAACCGCGGCTACCGCAGCTTCGGCCATGCCCGCGACCTGGACCTGGACGTCCAGAATCTGCTGCCGGCCGCCGCCGGCGGGCAGCAGGCGGGATGCCTGGGCGACTTCAACGGCGACGGGGCGCTGGACATGGTCCTGGCGTTGACCGGCGGCGACCTGTGGATGTTCCCGCGCCGCGTGGACCTGGACTTCGCCATGGCCGTGACGGCGGGCCTGTCCCCGAAGGCCGCCCACGCCGGGCCTCTGAGCGTGACGGCGACGGTGGGCGAACCGCCCCGAGTGCTGGGCACGCACGTGCTGCGCCAGGGCGCCGCCCCGGCGCTCTGGGGCGTGCCCGAGGCAGAGGCCGGCGACGTGCTCCTGGAGTGGCGCGCGCCGGACGGCGCCGGGCGCAGCATGACGGTGGAAGTGATCCCGGGCGAGGAGCCGCAGCACGTGCTGCTGGGAGTGGACGACTGACGCCTGCCGGAGGGTACGTGGTGCTGACGGGTGCGATGGGTCTGGACGGCCTGCTGCCGTTGGGCGTGGTGCCGGTTCTGGTCGGGCCTCTGCAGGCGCTCATGGCGATCCTGCCCGGCATCCTGGTGGCGCTGGGCACGACGCTGCTGGCGCTGCTGCGGCCGTCGGCCATCAAGCGGTTCCTCCAGTTGCTCTGGGCGCAGAAGTTCGCCTGCCTGGGCATCGGGCTGGGCATCTGGGGGCTGGTGTACTTCTGGGGGGACGTCTTCCCGGGCGCAGCGGCCGACGTGGGGGCCGCCGTGTCCGGTGCCGACTGGCCCATGTGGCGGGGGGGCGCGCAGCGCCGCGGCGCCGTGCTCGGCGAGGCCGAGGATCCCGCCCACGGCAACGTGGTCTGGCGGTTCTTCCGGGGCGACGTCAAGTCCTACTACTCCTCCCCGACGGTCGTCGGCAACCGCGTCTACGCGACCAGCGCCCGGCCCGGGGTCTTCGCGACCGAGGGTGCGATCAACTGCCTGGACGCCGAGACGGGCGAACTGGCCTGGGAGTTCACGGCCGAGGGCTACCGCGCGACGTTCAGCTCGCCGGCCGTCCTGGGCCGGTACCTCGTCGTGGGGGAGGGCCTCCACCTCACCAGCGACGCCCGCGTCTTCTGCCTGGACCTGGACCAGAGCAATGCGCGCGGACGGGCCGTCAAGCTGTGGAGCTACCGCACGGCCAGCCACGTCGAGTCCTCGCCCTGCATCGCCGACGGCAAGGTGTTCATCGGCGCGGGCGACGACGGGCTGTACTGCTTCGACCTGGAGGGCGACGGGTCCGGCGAGGGCGTCGTGCTCTGGCACCTGAAGGGCGAGGATTACCCCGATTGTGAGACCTCACCCGTCTACGAAGACGGCCGGGTCTACTTCGGGCTCGGCATCGGCGGGCAGGCCGTCGTCTGCGTCGACGCCGACACGGGCCGGGAGCTGTGGCGGGTCGAGACGCCGTGTCCGGTCTTCTCCAGTCCGACGGTCGCCGGCGGGAAGCTGTTCGTCGGCATGGGGCACGGGGACTTCATCAACACGGCCGAGGCCGTGCGGGAGATCCGGCGCGCCGCGCTCATCCGCCAGGGCGCCTCGCCCGAGGAGGCCGACGCCGCCGTGGCACACATCCGCAAGGGCGGGCAGGTCTGGTGCATCGACCTGGCCACACAGGAGGTGGAATGGCCGTTCGACACGGAGCGGACCGTCCTGGGCACGATCGCCGAGGCCGACGGCCGGCTCTACTTCGGCTCGCGCGACGGCCACGCCTACTGCGTGGATGCCGCCACGGGCGGGGCGGTGGGGCGGCCGTTCGACGCGCATTCCCCCATCACCGGCTCGGTCGCCGTCGGGCGCAAGCTCCTCTACGCCGTCACCGAGGCCGGCGTCCTGTACGGGCTGGACCGGGAGCGGATGACGTCCGTCTGGAAGGTCTCGCTCGGCTCGCCGTCCAGCAGCTCGCCCGTGCTGGCGCGCGGCCACGTCTACGTCGGGACGACCAACAACGGGCTGATGTGCGTCGGCCGTCCGGGCGCCGAGGTCAAGCCGCCCATCTGGGCGGGCGAACTGGGCGGGCCGGGCCGTTCGGGCTGGACCGACGACAGCGTCATCACGGCCGCCGGGGCCTTTGCCTGGACCGGCTACGTGGGCGAGGACGGCGAGGTGGCGCGGTCCCTGGAGAGCCGCACGCCGGTGGCCGGGCTGCCGGGCGCCTGCTACGTGGGCCTGACCGACGGCGGGCAGCACGGCCTGGCCCGGTTCGACTACGGGGAGGACCCCGGCGGCCGCCCCACGCGCGCGTGGTTCGCGCCGGCGGCCAACGCCGTTGTCGTCTCGGCCGCCGCGACGGCCGATCGGGTGTTCTTCGTCGACGGCGAGCCCGGCGACCAGGGGCGCGCGCTCCACTGCCTGAACGCTGAGACGGGGACCGAACTCTGGGCGCGGCCCGTCAGCGGCGACGCGTCCGGCCGTTTCTTCATCACACCGGACCGGCTTTTCATCGCGGACGTCGCCGAGGGCCTCTCCTGCCTGTCGATCTCCTCGGACGGCACGCCGCCGGGGCTCTGGAGCGTCCGCGCGGGCCCTGTCGTCGGCCTGCCGTTCCTGCTCGACGACCTCCTGTTCGTGGCGGCATCGGCGCCGGGCAGCGTCCTGGCGCTGGATGCCCTGAGCGGCGAACGGCTCTGGACGCAGTCGTTGGAGACTCCGCCCCGCACCGGGCCGGTCTTCGCGGCCGGACGGGTCTGGGTCGGGCTCGAGGACGGTCTGGCCGGCCTGGATCCGACGGGCGACTCGCAGGCGCTGCGGGTGCCGTGCGGCGCGGTCTCCGCCCGGCTGGCGTTCAACGACGTCCGGCTGGCGTGCGTGACCGACGACGGCCGCATCCATCTGGTGGATCCGTACCAGGGCGAGGTGTTGGCGGGCGTCGAGGGCGCACTGGCCGGGCTGCCGCCCGTGCTGACGCATGACGAACTGCTGTATTTCACCGCGGACGACCTGCGGCGCTGGAATCTGAACGCCCCGCAGGCCGGCAGCGAACGCTGGTCATTGACGCGGTGGATGGGCGACGTGCTGGCCCCCGCCGTGGTGATCGAGTCGCACGTGCTGTTCCCGACGCTGCGGCGCGGGCTCGTCTGCCTGAAACCTGAGGCGCAAGAGTGACCGGGACGCAAGACAGGATGATCTACTTCTTCGGCCGCGGTGAGGCCGAGGGCGACCCCTCGCGCAAGGACCTGCTGGGCGGCAAGGGCGCCAGCCTGGCGGCCATGAGCGCCGCCGGCCTGCCGGTGCCCCCCGGGTTCACCATCAGCGTCGCCTGCTGCCGGCACTTCCACCAGAATGAACGGCGCTGGCCGGAGGGGCTCGAGGAGGGCGTGCGCCAGTACCTGGAGCGACTCCAGGACACGGTGGGCCGGCCCTTCGGCGCCGGCGCGCGGCCGCTGCTCGTCTCGGTGCGCTCGGGCGCCGCGCAGTCGATGCCCGGCATGATGGACACGATCCTGAACTGCGGCCTGCATCGCGGGCTGGCCGACCAGGTGCCGGATGCCGACCGCTTCTGGCAGGTCTACGCCGGCTTCGTGCGCCAGTTCGCCGCCACGGTGGCCGACATCCCCCCGGACGACTTCGCGGCGGCCGGCGACACCGACGACCGCCGTCGCGCCGAGGCATGGACGGCCCTCTACGAGGAGCGCACGGGCCGGGCGTTTCCCCGCACGCCCTGGGACGCACTGCGCGAGTGCATCGAGGCGGTCTTCGACTCCTGGCACAACGAGCAGGCCATCGTCTACCGCAGGGCGCATGGACTGGAGCACTTGGAGGGCACGGCCGTCACCGTGCAGTCCATGTTCGACAGCCGCGTCTCCGGCATCGCCTTCACGGCCAACCCGGTGCGTCCCGACGCCGGCGAGATGGTGATCGAGAGCTCCTACGGCCTCGGCGAGTCCATCGTCAGCGGCGACGTCGAACCGGACCGCTTCGTGCTGGACGCCGGGACCTTCGAGATCAAGCAGCGTTCCGTCGGGCGCAAGCAGAGCGCCATGCTCGGGCTGTCCTTCCAGGGCGAAGACCCGTGCGCGCGTGCCGACGGGGCCTCGCTCACCGACCCGCAGCTTGCCGAGCTGGCGGCGATCGCCCGGAGGGTCGAGGACTACTTCGGCCACCCGGTGGACCTCGAATGGGGGATCGACGAGGGCGGGTTCGCGCTGCTGCAGGCGCGCCCCGTGCGCGGGCTGGACGTCGCGCGCGACGTGGAGCGCGGACGCCTGGAGGAGATCGAGCGGCTGCGCGCGAGCCTGGACGGCGGCCACCGCGTCTGGATCGTCCACAACCTGTCCGAGACGCTGTCCGCGCCCCGGCCGCTCACGTGGGACATCGTGCGCGGCTTCATGCGCGGCGACGGCGGCTACGGGCGGATGTACCAGGACCTCGGGTACCGGCTTAGCCGCCGCGTGCGCGAGGAGGGCTTCCTGGAGCTGATCTGCGGGCGGATCTACACCGATCCGGAGCGGGCGGCCGAGCAGTTCTGGGCCGGCCTGCCCGTGCGCTACGACCCCGACGACCTGTTGAAGGACCCCAGCCTGGTGGAGTCGGCGCCCACGCAGTTCGACGCCGCGCGCGCCGACCAGAAGTTCCTCCTGCGCCTGCCGGGCACGCTCTGGGGCATGTTCCGTTCGCGGTCCCTGACGGCGCGGGCCCGGCGCAACGCGGTGCGGCACTTCGAGGACGCGGCGCTGCCGCCGTACCTGGACTACGTTGAGGAGAAGCGCCGGCAGGACCTCTCCTTTCTGGACGCCGACGGCCTGGTGCGTGAACTGCATGACCGGATCGCGAGGGTGATGGACGAGTTCGGCGACGAGTCGCTCAAGCCCGGCTACTTCGGCGGCATCGCGCGTGCGGAGCTTCAGCAGCGGTTGGAGCAACTGCTCGGGCCGGTGGAAGGCCAGAGGATGGCCAACGTGCTCACCAGCGGCCTGGACGGCAACGTGACCGTGGAGCAGAACGCCCTGCAATGGCAGGTGGCCGCCGGCGAAGCGGACGCGGCGAGGTTCCTGGACCTGTACGGCCACCGGGCCGTCGGCGAGATGGAGCTGGCCAACCCGCGCTACCGCGAGGCGCCGCCGCCGTTCGAGACCGCGCCGGGCGAATCCCCCGAGGAGCGGCACCGCCGTGCGGCCGCCGCACGCAAGGAGGCCATGGCCGACCTGCCCCGCCTGCTGAAGGAGTGCGGCGGGAGCTGCTTCCGCGAGGAGGTCGAGTCGCTGGCCCGCGAGGCGCAGGAACTCCTTCCTTACCGCGAGATCGGCAAGCACTACCTGATGATGGGCTACGAGCTGATCCGCAGCGTGTGCGTTGCGCTCGGGGAGCGCTTCCGGATCGGGGGGGGCGTCTTCTTCCTCCACCTGGACGAACTGGCGCGGTTCGAGGCCGAGCGCGACGAACTGGTCCGCGCGATCGAGGCCCGAAAGAGACGCTGGCAGAGTCAACAGAAGCTGGACCTGCCGGATGCGATCGATTCGGCCGCGCTCGATTCGCTCGGCCTGCCGAGGCACCTCGAGGGCGCGACCGAGCTGGAGGCCGTGCCGCTCTCGGCCGGCGTCGTCGACGGCACGGTGGCCATCGTGCGGCATCCGTCCGAGGCCGGCGAACTGCCCGCCGACTGCATCCTGGTCTGCCCATCGACGGACCCGGCATGGACGGCGCTCTTCACGCGCATCCGCGGCCTGGTCGTGGAGCGCGGCGGCGTGCTGTCCCACGGCGCCATCACGGCACGCGACTTCGGCATACCCGCCGTCGCCTGCCCGGATGCCACCGCCATCATCGCCGACGGCGCACGCGTGCGCGTCGATGGCGACCGCGGCCGCGTGACCCTGATCGGGGGAGCCGACCATGCTTGACGCACTCAACAACGCCTGCCTCGCCGTGGCCGACCTGCTGCTCGGCTGGCTCCTGCACTTCCCGCGCGACGCGGCCCTGATCGTCGTGGCGTTCGGCACCGGGCTCGTGCTGACGGTGGTGCGCGTCTTCACGACGAACCAGGACCTGCTGCGCCGCTGCAAGCAGGACAAGAAGCGCCAGAAGCAGCTCCTCCGCCAGGCGAAGAAGGCCCGCGACAGGGAAGCGCGCAACCGCCATCGCCTGACCATCCGCGAGATCGGCCTCAAGGCCGCCCGGCAGGAAGGCTGGCCGCTCCTGGCCTCCATCGTGCCGGTGGCGCTGCTGGCCGTCTGGGCCTTCGGGCGCATCGCCTACCGCGTGCCCGACCCGTGGCAGGGGGTCGAGCTGAAGATGTACTTCCCGCCCGAGGCCCTGGGCGGCTACGTGCACCTCATGCCGCCGGAAGAGGGCCTGACGGTCGACGGCGGCCTCATCCGCCGGATCGTCGAGGACGACCCGCCCGTGGCCGGGGTGGCGGGCTGGGCGCTCAGCGCGCAGAAGCGTCCGGAGCCCTACCGGCTGCGCATACGCGCGGGCGGCCGGATCGTGGAGCACGAGCTGCGCGCCGACGGCCGGCGCTACGTCGGCCCGTTCACCGCCTATGGCAGCGCGCCGGAGGAGGTGTTCGAGTATGTTCTGTCCGAACACAAGTACCGGCCCTTCGGCCTGATCGGCGACTGGAACGTGCGGGTGCCCGAGTGGACAATCGGCCGATGGACCGTCTTCGGGCCGTACGCCGGCCAGGCGCTCTTCACGCTGGACGCGTGGCTGATCGGCTACCTGCTGCTGGCGATCCCCTTTGCCTTCATCCTGCGCCCGGTGCTGCGCATCTGCTGACGCGCGCCCGCGCTGCGGAGGCGCCGCCATGCCCTTCCTCGGCAGGCCCTGGGGGCGGATGTTCCACTCGGCCGAGGGCCAGGCCGGCGTTCCGGTCCTGTTCCTCCACGGCGCCGGCTGCGATTCGGCGGACTGGGGCGAGGTGCTCCGGCGGCTGCCGGACGGCTTCGCGGGCCTGTGCATGGACTTTCGCGGGCACGGCGAGAGCGCCGTGCCCCCGGCGCCGTTCACACTGCAGCACCTGGCCGGTGACGTCGTGGCGCTGCTCGACCACCTGGCGCTCGACCGCGTGGCGCTGGTGGGGCACAGCCTGGGCGGCATCGTGGCGCTCCACCTGGCCGCTTGCTCGGATCGCGTTGCGGGGCTGGTCCTGCTCGAGGGATGGACGACCCCGCAGGCGGCCGCCGAGACGTTCGCCGGGCAGAGGGCCTTCGGCACGCTGGACCCGGCGGCCGTCGACCGCATCCGCCGCAAGCACGACCGGACGTGGGCGCGCCTGCCGCCGAACGCGGCCCCGGTGCTGTGGGAGTCGGTCGAGTGCTTCGACGGGCTCGCTGCCCTCCGCGCCGCCCGCATGCCCGTCGTGCAGGTCTTCGGCCAGATGGGGCGGACGGACGCCGCCGAGCGGCTGCTGAGCGTCCCGGAGAACCCCGGAGTCCGTGCCGTCTGGCTCCCGAGTTCCGGTCACTATCTGCCGCACGAGCGGCCGGCCGAGGTCGCCCGCATCTGCGCAGAGGCGGCGCGGGCATGGCCGGCCATCGCACGGAGGAGCGAACACATGCCGGGCGAGACCGACCTCGGGAGGCTCCTGGCGGGCATGGCGCCGCGTCTGGAGCCGGGCGAGTTCGTCTTCTGCACGGTTCCGCCTGCGCGGCTTGCCAGCCTGCCGGCCGATGCGGTGGGCATGGTCCGCGAGTCCGAGGGCGTGACCGTCATTCTGCCGCGGCGGGCTGCGGAGGGCCTCGGGTTCGACTGCGCGTTCCCCTCGCGCATGATCACGCTCGGCGTGCATTCGAGCCTGGAGGCCGTCGGGTTCCTGGCTGCCGTCCTGGACAGGCTCGCCGCCGTCGGCATCAGCGTCAACCCGCTGGCCGGCTGCCACCACGACCATCTGTTCGTGCCGGCCGACTCGGCCGAGGCCGCCATGGCCGCCCTGCGCGCCCTCGCCGCGGAACGCCGCTGACCTGGTCTCACCCGGAGGAGTGCAGTTCCTCGAGCCGCCTGACCGTCTCCTCCACCAGTTCCTGGCCTCCCTGCGGCGAGACGAGGTTGCAGAACATGCTGGCGCTGTAGCCCCGGCCCCACGCGCCGCGTTCGGTGCACAGGTAGGTGCCGCCGTCGTTGCCCGGCTGGGCGGCGAGCTGGATGATGAACGTCTGCTCGAACGGGCTCCGCGCCTGCATGCGGTGCTGGTAGTCCATGTAGAGTTCGAACCTGTTCGATGCGAACGCCACGTCCCCGATGCGCAGCACGTGCAGCTCCATGGGCAGCTTCGGCTGCGCCTCCTGCGTTTCGTAACGGTCCAGGACGCGCGCGAACCGGTTGCGGCCCGCCACGAGGATGGAGTTGGCGTGGAGGCGTTCTTCGGGCGTGCCGTCCGTCTTGAACGGTTTGCGGTTCAGTTCCTCCAGTCCCTGCCGGGCGTATTCGCGCTCATCATCGGTGATGAGCCGCCGCGACAGGCCGACCGTATCCACGACGTGCGAGACGGGCAGCGCCGTCTTGATGTCCTTTCGGGCCCAGTCCAGCACCTCGTCGAACGCACCGGCGATCCGTTCCGCGATGTCCTTCCGCGCGGCGAGTTCCGTCTGATCGGTGCAGTATTTGAGCCGGAAGCGGCGGGCCTGCGCCTGCCTGTAATGCAGGATGCGGGGCGACAGATCGCCGGCCGCCGCGCACTGGGGCAGCAGGAAGATGTCGCCGTGGCGCGCGCGCACGGCCGTGCGCACGTCGTGCCAGTAGTCGGCCGAGAGCCTGTACTCGTTCTCCGAGTTCTGGGAGGGCGCGGGGACGTTGATGATCGCGCCGGTGAGCCGGCCGTCGGCATCGAACGTGTAGAGCAGGTTGATGAAGTGATCGGCGCCCGCCTCGTAGTGGCTGAACTGGGGGTCGTTCGTGTTGCCGTACATGGCGGCGTGCCCGTTGAGGCCGTGCGTGGAGTTCCGGGCGGCCCCCGGGCGCTTCGAGAGGTCGTCGAAGTAGACGACACGCCGGCTGTGCGAGACGACGGCGTATCCGTAGCCGTAGGCGATGCCGCCCGGCGCGCGGCACTCATAGGCCTCGCAGACGGCGTCGGCCGTGCAGGCGGCAAGGAAATGGCGGTACTGGTCGCTCGAAGCGACCTCCACGCCGTCGTGCGGCACCTGGCCGAGCATGGCCGTGGAGATGTTGGCGGCGGACCCCGGGGCCGCGTCGGCGTAGTGGCTGGCCCCGCAGTGCGTGTGCGTGGCGCCCATGAGTATCTTCTGCACGGGCACCTCGGGATTGCGCGCGTGCACGGCCGCGCGGACCTCGTCCAGCAGGCCGGACCGGATGACGACGCAGTCGACCGAGACGAAGGCGACCAGGTCCGCGCCGTTGTCGATCACCAGCGCGCTGACCGTGATCGGGTCCATGATGCCCCGGGAGATGCGCATGTGGAACTGCCCGGGGATGTTGACGGGCTCCTCGGTGGAGACATCGCGCGCCGCCCAGCCGATCTTCAGTTCGTTCATCGTTCGATCCCATCGCCGCGTGTGTGGCGCGGGGAGCCGACGCGTCCGACCGGGCCGGCGCCCCGCAAGTCAGTGGGAACACGCATTATACCGGCCGGCGTCTGTCCGTGCCGGGCCGACTTCGGGCGTTGAAACCCGGGGCGTGCGGGCGTACGCTCATCGGCCGGGCGGTGGCGGGACACACCAACACGCAACGGAGGCGGGCGTCGATGACACGGGTATTCTGGTTCTCGGGCACGGGGAATTCGCTGCGTGCCGCGCGCGTCGTCGCCGGCGCGTTTCCGGACTCCGAACTCGTCCCCATCGCCGCCGTCGAGGGCGAGGCCGTGCACGTGCGGCCGGCCGACCGGATCGGGCTCGTCTTCCCCGTCTATGCCTGGGGCGTGCCGCCGATCGTCGAGCGCTTCATCGAGCGGCTGCCGGCCGTCGAGGACGCCTACGCATTCGCCGTGCTCACCTACGGAGGCGACCCCGGCCGGGCGCCCGGGATGACGCAGGGACTGCTGCGCCGGCGCGGGCTGCGGCTGGCGGCGTCGTTCGGCGTGCGCATGCCCGACAACTACCCGCCCCTGGGCGGGGCGCCGCCGCCGGAGAAGCAGGAGCCCGTGCTGCGGGCGGCCGAGGAGCGCCTGGCCGTCATCGCCCGCGAGTTGAGGGCGGCCCCGCGTGGGGCGGTCCGGAACGGCAAGGCGTTCTGGCGTCTGGCGGGCCGGGTGGCCTACCCGGTGTTCCGCCGCACGGCGGCGCGCGGCGATCGGGCGTTCGGCGCCGATGAGAAGTGCAACGGCTGCGGCGTTTGTGCGCGCATTTGCCCGGTCGGCAACATCGAGATGGTCGCCGGCCGTCCGCACTGGCTGGGGCATTGCGAGCAGTGCTACGCCTGCTTCCACTGGTGCCCGCAGCAGGCGGTGCAGTACCGGGGGCGGACCGAACGCCAGGTGCGCTACCACCACCCCGACTGCGCCGTGTCGGAGATGGCCGTGCGGCCGCCCAGGCGGCCGCCGCAAGGCGATCAGCAGGGCGAGGCGTCCTGACCGGGGGCGGTCGCGTCCGGCGACAGGCGGGCCTTGACGCGGCGGACGAGCATCTGCGCCCGCGCCTCGTCGTCGGCCAGCACGCGTTCCATGCGCTGGACGATGCGTCCATAGGCGCACCGGGCGGCGTGGAACGCGTAGGCGGCGGCCGCGAGCGCCCAGAGCAGGAACGCGCCGAGGACGGCGTGGACACTGGGGAACTCCCCCAGGGGCCGGTCCTGCACCTGCGTCACGAACAGCGCCAGAACGCAGCAGAGGAACATGGAGCCGACGAACACGTTGCGCGAGCGGCGGGCCACGTGGGCGGCTTCCTTCAGGCTGAACGAGACTTCTTCCACCATGTCGGTTCCCCACTTCGGTTCGACGGAGATGTTGTCTCTCCTCGTTCGTTGGCAGGGACTATAACCGACCGTGGCCCGGCGGCTCAAGTGGCAGGGGGCGGTGCCGCACAGGGACGCGCACGGGCGGCCCCTCAGGATGGCATGCCGCGCGGGCTCTGTGGCCCGTGTGCGTCCGTGCCCGTCCGTGTGTGCGTGCGCGCCGGCGGGGAGTGCGCGTCGACGCCGGCGGTGCGGAGGGCGTGCTCGATCGAGTGCGGCATCGCCTCGGGGCCGTAGCGCTCCGGCCAGCCCGCCCGTGAGAGCAGGTCCCGCACGGGGCCCTTCGCCTCGGCGAACAGGAACCGGATGCCCTGCTCCTGGTAGTCCCGCATCAGCGTCTCCAGGGCGTCCACCGCCACGGCGTCCATGTCGTTGACGCCGGCCATGTCCAGGATGACGAACCGAACGCCGTCCTCTTCGGCGAGACGCCGGCGGATGTGCCGCTCGACGAACGCCTGGTTGGCGAAGTAGAGCGAGGCGTCGATACGGAGGATCAGCGCCCCGGGGAAGCGGCGGGCCGAAGGGTAGCGCCGGACGTTGCGGAACACGCCCTCCGTGGGCAGGTAGCCGAGTTCCGCCATGTGCGGATGGGCGCTGCGCCGGATGAACAGCGCCAGCGAGAGCGCCACTCCGGACAGGACGCCCGTCTGCACGCCGGCCAGGAGCGTGGCCAGGAACGTGACCAGCAGCACCAGGCCGTCGGCCGGGCGCAGGCGGAACAGGTACAGGCCGTGCTTCAGGTCGATCAGGGGGGCCACGGCCACGATGACGACGGCGCCCAGCGCCGCCCTGGGCAGGTAGTGGAAGAGCGGCGTCAGGAACAGCAGCGTCAGCAGCACCAGCCCGGCGCTGACGACCGAGGCCAGGGTCGTGCGCGCGCCGGCCGCGTGGTTGACGGCCGTGCGGCTGAAGCCGCCGCTGACCGGGTAGCCGCCGAACAGCGAGGCGGCCACGTTGGCCAGCCCGAGCGCGCGCAGCTCCTGGTTGAGGTCCAGATCGTAGCCCTCCCTGGCGGCCACCATCTGGGCGACCGCGCTGGACTCCACGAACCCGACGAACAGGACGGTCATCGCCGTGGTGAGCAGGGCGGCGGCTTGCCCCGGATCCACGGCCGGCACGGACAGCGAGGGCAGCCCGGCCGGCAGATCGCCGACGATCGCCAGCCCGGCGCGGTCCAGCCGCAGGGCGAAGGTCGCCGCCGTGGCGCCGACGACCACGAACAGCGCGGCGGGCAGCCGCCGGGCCGTGCGCTTCAGCATGGCCAGGGCCCCGATGCAGGCCGCGCCCACCGCCAGCGTCAGAAGGTGCGAGTCGCCGATGCGCGGCACGAGTTCGCCCAGCAGCGGCAGCACCGCGTGGTCATGCTCGAGGGGGACGCCCAGGACGTGCTTGACCTGGCTGAGCAGGATCGTGATGGCGGCCGCCGAGGTGAAGCCGCTCATGACGGCGTGCGAGATGAAGCACGTGAGCACGCCCAGCCTCAGCACGCCCATCAGGAACTGGAGCAGCCCGACGAGCAGGGCCGTGGTCAGCACGATGCCGATGTACTCCTCGCTGCCCGGGGCGGCCAGCCGGGCGCAGCGTGCCGCCAGCAGCAGGGACACGATGGCGACCGGGCCGACGGCCAGGTGCCGCGAACTGCCGAACAGGGCATAGACCAGCAGGGGGACCGTGGAGGCATACAGGCCCATGACGGGCGGCAGCCCGGCCAGCACGGCGTAGGCCATGCCCTGGGGCACCAGCATCACGGCCACGACCGCGCCTGCGGACAGGTCGCCGCGCAGGTCGCGCACACGGTAGCCCCGCAGGTGCCCGACGCCCGGCAGGAGCGTGCCGATCTTCACGGATTCGTCCTCGACGCATCGCCGGGGCGGCTATCCGCCCGTTCGTTCGATGAGCGCCAGCAAGGCCACCAGGATGCCCACGGCCGGCAGGACGACGGCCCAGGCGTTGACCTTCAGGAACTGCGGGATCGTCAGCTCGCCGAAGTCGCCCTTCTTCAGGATGCCGTCCTGGAGCCTCGGGTAGAGCACGGCGAACAGGCCGGTCCCCACGAGCATGCCGGTCACCCCGCCGACGAGCGCGTCGAGGTGGCCGTTGCCGACCGCCCCCGCCACCGTGCCCGGGCAGTAGCCCAGCAGGCCGAACCCGAGGCCGAACAGGAGCCCGCCCACGGCGGTGGCCCCGAGCGATCCCGGCTTGGGGTGCAGCTCTGCGAGCCCCAGGCTCCGGAGCAGGTGCACACCGACCATGCCCACGATGACCGCCGAGAGCATGACCTTCAGAACGGTGAAGTCCTCGAAGAGGAGCTGGCCGACGATGACGTCGTAGCGGGTGACGCCGCCCTTCTGGAGAAGGAAGCCGAAGGCGATGCCGGCCAGGAGCCCGAGGACGAGCTGGACGCGTTTCAGTCTATGGAGGATCATCAGCATGGTGCGCCCTCCCGTCAGGCGGCCACGACGTGGTACAGGACCATCGCCGTGGCCACGCCGCCCGCGAAGAAGCAGATGACGGCCAGCCAGCCGCTCACCGCCAACTGCAGCGAGCCGCTGATCCCGTGCCCGCTGGTGCAACCGCCGGCCCAGCGCGAGCCGAGCCCCAAAAAGACGCCGCCGGCGAAGGCGACGGCGACCCGCACCAGTGTGCCCGCGCCGAAGGCGGAACTCCAGCGCTCAGGCACCCACTCCAGCTCGAACTCGCCCGAGAGCCGGGCCGACAGGAAAGCGCCCAGAATGATGCCCAGGACGAGCATCCATTCCCAGTCGATCTCGGGCGTGAACTTGCGGTAGTAGGGCCGGCCGGCCGCCTTCTCGCCCCGGAACAGCTTCTCGATCATGCCGCTCGTGCGCGCGAACGCCGTCGAGCAGCCCAGCGCCTTGTCCGAGAGCAGGAACGTCAGGCAACTCAGCAGCCCGATCCCGGCGCCCACCGCATACGGCGACCACTGCGACACCGTCAGCCAGTCCATGGTCCGCCCCCCCCCGTGCCGGCCTGTGCCGGCGCCTAACGCCCCGTGAAGTGCGGCCCGTGCGGCACCACGCACATGGGGCATTCGCCGGCGTAGCCGGCCGCGTTGTATCCCGACATGCCCCCGGCGACGTTCCGCAGGCCCTTGTGGCCGTTCCGCAGCAGGATGCTGGCGGCCAGGCTCGAGCGGTGGCCCGTGCTGCAGGTGAGGGCGATGGGGGCGTCCTTGGGGAGTTCGCTGTGCCGGGTGCGCAGGTCCGGCGCGGGGATGTTCACCGCGCCCTCGATGTGCAGCGCCTCGAACTCGGCCGGCGAGCGCACGTCCACCAGGGTCATCGGCTCGGTCGAACAGGCCATCTCGTGAAGCTCGTGCGCGGAGAGCTGGGCGACGTGCTCGGTCGGCAGCCCGGCCCGTGCCCATGCGAACATGCCGCCGTTGAGGTAGCCCGTTACCTTGTCCAGACCGACGCGGCGGAGCCAGACGACGGCGTCGCGGGCCCTCTGCTCGGTGTCGCTGACCAGCAGGATCTCGGCGTCCACGGGGAGCACCCACCCGGCGAACGTGGCGAAGTTGCCGCCCAGGTCGATGTGCCAGGCGCCCGGGACGTGCTGGCCGCCGAAGGCGTCGTATCGGCGGATGTCGAGCACCTGCACGCCGGCGCGCCGGGCGTGCCGGGCGAAGTCGCCGGGGTCCAGCGGTTCGAGCTTCGGCAGGGCGCGCAGGAGGGCGGGTCCGGCGGCGTTCATGGCGCTGCAGCGGGCGAAGTGGTCGGGCGCGTCCGGCATGCCCGTCGTCAGGGAGGTGATGAACTCCTCCTTGTCCCGTATCTGCAGGGCGGCGTTGTACTTGCGTTCGTAGCCGATGGTGCTGGTGCGCTTGGCGCCCATGGCGCGACCGCACAGCGAGCCGGCCCCGTGGGCGGGGTAGACCTCGCAGAAGTCGGGCAGCTTCAGCAGCTTGCCGTGCAGGTTGTCGAACAGGCGGGAGGCCAGTTCCCGCGCCTTGCCTGGGAACAGGTCGGGGCGGCCGACGTCGCCGACGAAGAGCGTGTCGCCGCAGAAGACGCCGACGGGTTCCTCGCCGCGCGCCCGGTCGCGCACCACGTAGGAGATGTGCTCCGGCGTGTGCCCGCCCGTGTCCAGGACGGACAGCTTGAGGTCCTCGATCTCGAACTCATCGCCCTCTTCCAGGGCCACGTGATCGAACCGGCACTGGCCCGACTTCGGCGCGTAGATGCGCGCGCCCGTCTGTTCCGCCAGGTCCATGTGGCCGGAGATGAAGTCCGCGTGGAGATGCGTCTCCAGGATGTGCGTGATCTCCATGCCCAGAGCCTTCGCCGCCTCGATGTAGACGTCCACGTCGCGGCTCGGGTCCACGATGGCGCACGTGTCGCTCCCGCCCAGCAGGTACGAGCTATGCGCGATGCCGTTGATGAAGAACTGCTGAACCAGCATCCTTCTGCCCCCTTGGCTGAAGACCGGCGGTACAAACGAACCGTCACCGGCCAGTATATCGGTCCCCTGCAGGCCGTGCAACGGGCCGGCGGCGGGCGGTTACGCCTTGACCGGCTGCCCCGTGGCGTCGCGCGGGTCCTCGATCGTGAGCTTCCGGCCCAGCGTGCCGGCCAGGTCCGGCAGGTCGTATTCGAGCAGCGCTCCCTGCACCACGTTGCCGTACTGGTTGATCGTCACGCGCCGCTCGAGCACGCTTGCCCAGGATGCCAGCGTCCCGCGCAGCGTCACGGACGCGAACAGGTCGGGCCTCAACGCCGCCGCGTGCAGCGCCGGCACGCCCACGTGGCCGACCGCCACCAGGTCCACGGCCTCGCCGCCGAACTGTCCGGCCGCCCACTGCGCGGCCGCCAGCACGTCCTGCGTCCGCATGCCCACGTAGGAGCGGCCCAGGCAGTAGGCGATCGATATGTCCTTCCAGTCCTGGTCGATCTTGCCCCACTTGTTCTGGTTCACCTGCTGGCTCAGGCCCGTGCCGCGCACCTCGACCGCCAGCACGCGTGCGCCCTTGCGCACGAGCGCCTCGATCGGGCCTGCGGCACCGGCATCGGCCTCACGGCCGGCTTCGTGCACGTACAGCACCACGCGACCGGCCGGTTGGCCGCCCTCGGGGCCGTACAGGCAGGCCGGCAGCACGATGCCGGGCTCGGGGTGCAGAGTGAGATCGTGCACGCGCATGCCGCCGGTGCGGCGTTGCTCGCCCTGGCGGACCTCGGGCACGGGCAGGTTGTCGAGCGGCGGTATCCCGAGCAGCCGGCGGACGCCTTCGATCCGTTCGGCCCGGTCGGGGCCGGCCCACGCCTGCACGCGGCGGGCGGCCAGTTCGCGCTCATATTCGTCGTTCAGGTCGTAGGCGGAGCGGGCGCCCGGCAGATCCATCACCTGCCCGGTGGGTGTGCAGCGGGCCTCGTCGTCGGTCAGAAGCGCCAGTTCGGGCTCCCGGATCACGCGGTCCTCGCCCTGCAGCCAGCGCGCCATCCAGCGGGCGATGCCCTCGCGCTGCGTCCGGTTGTAGTTGTGCGGCGCGTCGTTCTCCAGGATGTCCATCCGTTCGGCGAACCCCAGGCGGGTGTAGAGGCGCTTGGCGCAGCGGAAGGACCACCAGGAGCCGTCGACGTGGAAGAAGTCCTTCGTTCCCGCGCAGAGCAGGATCGGCACCGGCGCCCGCATCATCAGCAGGTCAGTCGCCTGCGGCGCATCCGCCAGCGAGGCATAGGTGTGGTGCTCGGCGTCCTGCGGGCCGAGGGTCTTCAGCAGCGTCGGCAGGGCGTTGCCGTAGCAGCTCGGTGCGGCCGCGCCCACCCGGTCGTCCAGCGCGACCACGTAGGCGGTGACGATGCCGCCGCCGCTGTTGCCCGTGCAGCCGATGCGATCCGGGTTCACCTCGGGACGCGACTGCAGATAGTCGATGCACCGCATCGTGTCCCATATCTCAAGCCGCGCCGTGTTGCGGCCCAGCAGGATGCTGCCGATGCCGACCATCTGGTGCCCGTAGGTGCCGTGCAGGTGGCTGCCCCACATGTCGAAGTCGTAGTCGCCGCGCTCGCCGCGGTACTGCACGCGTTCCGATTCGTCGATCGCGTCGTAGACGAGCGCGACCATGCCGTTGAGCGCCAACAGGGCGCCCATCGACTGATACTCCCCGTGCGCCTTGCCGTTGCCCGTGTGGCCCACCGGCTCGACCACGCCCGGGTAGGGCGGGGGAAAGCGGTTCGGGTCGGGCAGGAACAGCAGCCCCGTGACGCCGAACCCCGGCTGGCTCTCCAGGATGACCTTCTCGACCGTGTAGCCCTCGCGCCGGATGGTGCCGGTCGTGCGGGCGTTCAGCGGCGTGCGCTCCGGCAGCCCGCCCAGCACCTCCAGCAGGCGCCGGCGCGCGTCGGCCTGGTAGGCGGCGATCTGCTCGGGCTCCGTGCGGGCCTCGTACTCGGCCTGCCACCGTTCGGCGGCACGGTCGACGAGGCTCAACAGGTAGCGGTGCATCATGTCATGATCGGCCCGGCCGGCGGGCGCAGTGGACTCCATCTGTTCAGTCTCCGAACGGGCGGGCAGGAAACGGGCATGCTCCCGGGACGGCAGCCGCCCCGGGCCACGCGTACATTGTACCGGCCGCCGTACGCCAAACAAACGGCCGATTGCCCACCGCAGAGGGCGCCGAGGGCGCAGAGAACGGCAAGAAACGACAAGAGGCGACAAGAGACGGCAAGAAACGACAAGAAACGACAAGAAACGACAAGAGACGACAAGAGACGACAGGATACGGCAACAGCGCGATGCTGCGGGCAGGGCCGTGTCATCTCCTTCCGGCACGTTGGATTCTCCGCGCGGATGATGTATCATCGCGCACCCGGTTTATGTGCGTGCCCAGGGGATTTCGGGAGGTCGTTGCGTGGCGGATGCAGGGTGGTTCCATTATCGGGACGGCGCGCTTCACTGCGAGGATGTGGCCGTTGCGGAGCTGGCCGAGCAGTGGGGGACGCCCCTGTACGTCTACAGCCGCGCGGGCCTGGTGGAGCGCTATCGGGCCATTCGCGACGCGTTCGCCGCCCGCAACGCCCTCGTGTGCTTCTCCGTGAAGTCCTGCCCGAACCTGTCGATCCTGAGCCTTCTGGCCGCCGAAGGCAGCGGATTTGACGTCGTCAGTGGGGGCGAGCTGCGGCGGGTGCTGGCGGCCGGAGGGGTGCCCGAGCGGATCGTCTTCGCCGGGGTGGGCAAGACGGAGGAGGAGATCGAGTTCGCTCTCCGGCGGGGCATCCTGATGTTCAACGTGGAGTCGCGGGCCGAGCTGGAGGTGATCGAGGCGGTCGGCCGGCGGGTCGGGCGGCCTGCGCCGGTGGCCATCCGCGTCAACCCGGACGTGGACGCCCGGGCGCACGAGAAGACGACCACTGGCAAGAAGGGTACGAAGTTCGGTATAGATAGTGATGCCGTTGAGGACCTGGTGCGGGAGGCGGCCGGTCGGCCGGGCCTGGCCGTCCGGGGCGTGCACGTGCACCTTGGCTCGCCGATCATGGGGCCGGAGCCGTATGTGCGTGCTCTGGACAGGCTTCTGCCGCTGATCGAGCGCCTGCGCGCGGTCGGCGCGCCCGTCGACAGCCTGAACCTGGGCGGCGGGTTCTGCATCTCCTACACCGGCGAGGAAACCGCCCGGCCGCGCGAATACGCGGAGGCGGTCGATTCTCGGCTTGAAAAATCGCGTTGTCCGGTTATCATCATTGAGCCTGGACGGTACGTAGCTGGTAGCTGCGCCGTGCTGCTGACCCGCGTCATCTACCGGAAGGAGACACGCGCCGGCAAACGGTTCCTGATCTGCGATGCCGCGATGAACGACCTGGTTCGGCCGACGCTCTACGATGCGTTCCATCGAATCTGGCCTGTGCGCAGCGCGGAGGGGATGCCGGCGGTTCTGAGGGCGGACGATGCGCCGGGCGGCTTGACATCCGAAGTCGTGGACGTGGTCGGGCCCGTGTGCGAGACAGGCGACTTCCTGGCGCGGGCCAGGGCGTTGCCTCGCCTGGAGGGCGGCGACCTGCTGGCCGTCTTCGACGTGGGCGCATACGGCTTCGCCATGAGTTCGAACTACAATGCGCGGCCGCGGGCGGCCGAGGTACTGGTCGGCGGCTCGCAGGCGCGCCCGATCCGTCGCCGGGAGACGTTTGACGACATGGTTGGCCCGGAACGCGAGTACCTGCGCTGAGCCGGATCGCGATCGGCCGGCGCCGGCTGTTGAGCACAGTGAAGGAGTCACCGAAACCCGAATCCACGGGCGGGCGGCGGCGCGAGGCCGTAGGCCCCCGCCGGAAGGTCCGCAGGCGTCCCGTAGGGGCCTGACAGACGATAAGGAGACATTCATGTGCAGACGCGTTAGGCGGTGGGGATTGGCATTGGCGGTGACTGCTGCCCTTTCGGTGGTCTTCTCGACGGCGGCCCTGGCGCAAGAGGCTGAGGGCTCGGACGTCGTCCAGACGTTCCAGAAGGGCGTGACCCTGTACAAGACGGGCGAATTCACGGCCGCCAGGGAGGCATTCGAGGACGTGCTGGCCCGCCAGCCGGGGATGCAGGCCGCCCTCCGGATGCGCGACGCGGCCGACCTGGCCGAACTGGCCGAGATGGTCGGCAACGAAGAGGTCGGCCCGCAGGTCCGGGAGCTGCTCATGCTCCTGCGGCGCGCCGGGGAGGAGAGAAAGCGCACGGTCGAGAACGTCGAGGAGATCCTCGCCGACTTCCAGTCTCCGGAGGCCGTCGCCTACCGGCGCGGCGCCGTGATGCTGACCGGCCACGGCCCCCACGCCGTGCCGCACGTCGTGGGGCTCCTCGCGCTGGAGAAGCCCGAGGACCAGAGGACCGTCGCTCGGGCCGTCAGCCTGCTCTCCAACCTCCATCGCGACGCCTGCCTGCCGCTCGTGCGCGCTCTGCGCAATGCGGACGACTCCCTGCTGAGGGTGCGTGTGGCCGGCGTGCTGGCGCAGATCGGCGACGAGCGCGCCATCCCGGCGCTGCTGGCGACCGCCGGCGACGCCGCCGCTCCGGCGGACCTGCGGGAGGCCGCCCGGCAGGCCGTCGCGACGATTGCGGAGGAGACGCAGGACCCGGGAACCCCGGCCGAGGCATACGCACTGCTGGCCGATGCATACACCTGCGAGCGGACGGGCCTGGTCGGCTACACCTATGGTCTGACGGCCGACATCTGGCAGTGGAATCCGGAGGGCGAGGACCTGCCCGGCCGGATCGTCTGCGAAGAGGTTCCCAACTACCTGTACTACCAGCGTATGGCCACCGAGACCGCCCTCGAAGGGCTGGCCGCGGCACCGGACGACGCCGGACTCCAGGCGCTTCTGGCCGCCTCCCTGAGCCGGCAGACGGCCCTGTGCGATTACTTCGCCTCCGGTGACGTGGACCTGACGGGCGCCCCGACCGACGAGGCCACCCGGCAGGATGCCGCCGAGCGCCTGGCCGAGTTCCAGGCCGAGGTCCCCGTGGCCCTGCGCATGCTCAAAGCGCCCGTGCTGGCCGAGGCCCTGAAGAAGACGATCGCCGCCAACGACGGCGCGGCCGCCCTGCTGCTGGTCAGGACGCTGGGCGACAAGCTGGCCGCGTCCGGCCCGGCCTCGCTCTGCCCGGCCGGCGCCGAGGCGCTCAGCGCCGCACTGGCCTCCGGCGACAAGGACGTGCGCTACAACGCCACCGTTGTGGTCGTGGCGGCCAGCCCCGACGCGGAGCAGGTGGAGCCCGGCGACGTGATCGACGTCATGGGCGCCGCCCTGCAGGCCGCCGCAGAGCGTACTGCGCTGGTGGCCATGGACAACTTCCAGCTTCGCAACAAGCTCGCAACCGTTCTGCGCGGCGAGGGCCTGGCCACGAGCGAGGCGGGAGCCATGGTGCCGCAGATCCAGGCCGTGCTCGCGCTGGAGCCCGCCGTGGACGTGGTGTTCCTGAGCGCCAACGTGGACGCCGGGAGGTTCGCGAGTCTGCTGCAGACGCTCCGGGCGGACGTCCGCACCAAGGGTGCGCCGCTGTATGTCGTGTGCGACCCGGGCGCGGACTCGGCGGACCTCACCAAGGTCGAGGGACTGGCCGGCATCCTGTCGCCGGACGACCTGCGCCAGGCGAAGCTGGCGCCGATCGCCGACCAGGTCAAGGCCGAGAGCCGTTCGGCCTTCACCGAGGAGGAAGCGACGCTCGTGCTGAGGGCGGCCAAGGCCCTGGCCGGCGTCGACCCGCTCAACACGGCCTACCCGCTGCTGGAAGCCCAGCCGGCGCTGGTCATGGCGCTGGCCGGCTACGGCGACGAGGTGACGGCGGCGGGCATCTGCGCGCTGTCGCGCTTCGGCGACGCGGGCTGCCTGGACGGGCTGGCCGCCGTTGTGGCGGGCCAGGGAGCGCTGGAACTGAAGGTCGCCGCCGCCCGCGCACTGGCGGCCGTGCTGAGCCGTTCGGAAGAGGCGGCCCCGGCCGACATTGTGGACGTGCTCATGGGCGCGCTGCAGTCCGACGAACAGTGCCTGCGTGAGGCGGCTGCCGAAGCGCTCGGTCAGGCCGGCCTGCCGGCGGACACGCTGCTGTCCGTGCTCCGCACGCAAGGGCTCGGACTGGCCGAGTAGGCCGGCAGACGAACACGAACCCCTCGGGGGCGGCGCGCAGGGCCGAGGGCCCGGCGGCCGCCCCCGGTTCTTCTGTGCGGGGTGCGCGTGCCGGGTCGATTCCGCCGGTCCCCGGCCGCCCGTGCCTTCCCGGCCCCGCCTCCTTCGTCCGGGCCCTCAGAAGCCGCGCAGCGGCAGCAGCATCCGCACCGCCGGATGCGGCACGGCTTCCATGAGCACCCAGGTGAACCGCGTGCCGAGGCAGGCATAGAACAGCGACCACGCGCCGAGTGCGTAGAAGATCACGCGGAACCGGGGGCTGTCGGCCCATCGCCCGTATGCGCGCACGGCGTACCACGCCAGCAGCGGCGTGAACCCGATGTAGTAGCGGAAGCCGAATGCCGCCCCGGCGAAGTTGGTCGGCGTCCGGAAGCCTGAGTACCAGACCAGGAACAGCATTCCGATCAAGACCGAGAGGGCGGCATACCCGCGCAGGGCTTCTCCCGACGGCCGCGCGAGCCGGCCGCCGGTCTTCCCGCGGCGGGAAGCCCGTGCGGCGTCCCGCAGCTCCGCTGCCAGCCCCGCCGCGCCAAAAAGCAGGATGGGGCTGAGCACGAAGAGCCCCCGCATGCTGAATAGGGTGAGGAGCCAGTAGTCGCTGCGCGGAATATGCCAGGCGTCGGACTCTGTCCTGTGGGTCCAGTAGCTGAAGGGGTAGTCCTTCGTGCCGTGCAACATCTGCACAGGGAGTATGCTGCCCCAGAGGCTGTACTGAATGGCGCAGTGCAGCGCCAGGGGCGGCAGGGCGCCCAGGCCGTAGAAGACGGCGGTCCGCCAGGAGCGCAGGCAGAACAAGATGTAGAGTCCGAACATGACCGAGAAGATGAAACCGTGCCCGACGTCGATGACGGCGGCCAGCCCCATCAGGAAGCCGGCGGCAGAGGCACGCCCGGCAGGGACGACGGGACGGCCCTCGGCCATGCCCAGAAGGAAGAACGCGGCCAGGATGGCCGCAGCCGTGGGGGTGTGGTGGTTAATGGCCGTCGAGTAGGTGAAGAACAGCGTGCCCCCAAAGGCCAGCAGAGCGGCGACGTCTGCCCCTGCAGGGCTCTCCAGCAAGCCGCCGGCCTTCCGGCGGAGTGCGTAGAAGGCCCAAGCACTGGGAAGACCCATGGCCAGGAATGTCAGCAGGAAGACCGCCAGTCCGTTGCTTGGCTCTGTGAACGTGAATCGGGCGCCGAGCGCGTGAAGGCCGGCCGGCACGGCCGCCAGGAGCAGCGTGAGCACGGGCGGTTTGGATGAGTAGAAACGCCCATCCCGGCGATTGTAGACCATGTCGATGAGGTAGCGGGACTGCCGTCCTTCGCGCTCCACGATGGTCTGGGCGTAGCGCGACTCGTTCAAGTGCCACACGCCGCGGGACGCCAGGCTGTCGACCGCTGCCATGCGCGAGAGTTCGTTCTGGCCGTCGACCTGCCCGTCGGTGAAGAGGACCAGCACAATGAGCGCGATGAGCGCGACACGGAGGGCGCGTCTGCGGGCCGTCGGCTCGGCCGGAGCGGGGGGCACCGCGTGGGCGCGACGCACGCGTCCGCTGACGGCGTACACCAGCCCGCCTGCCGCCGAGTGCAAGGAACTCAGCCCGCGCATCACCAGCGCCATGCCGGCGCCCTGTGCGGCCGTCGCGCCCAGATGCGACATGCAGTAGGTGAGCGTCCCCTCCCGCACTCCCAGCCCTCCCAGGGAGACGGGCAGCATCTCCGGCACCCGCAGCAGCGTCGCCAGGCCCGCCGCGCTGCCGGGGCCGAGGCGGAGCCCGAGTGCCCGTGCAACCAGCACCATGCCCACCGCGATGATCAGGTAGAAGAGGACCGACAGCCCGAGGGCGGCAGCGACCACGCCTGGGGCATTGCGGAAGACGTAGAAGCTCTCGATGAGCATGTAGGCCTTCCCGACCACCGCGCCATCGCGGCGTGCCTTCATCCAATCCTTGACCGCGCCTCGCCATGCGGCGTAGGCGATGGCCAGCGCGATGAAGCACCCGCCGCTGACGGCCGCCAGGGCCCAGCGCGCCGGCCCCAGGCCGAGACGATCCAGGAACCTGCTCCACCCAAGCGAGATCCCCAGCGTGGCTGCCAGCACGACGGCCAGCCCTGTGGCGCGCTCGACGATGACCGACGCCGCGGCGTGCGCGAGTCTTGTGCCGTCAAGCCGCAGCTGACGCACCTTCGCTACGTCGCCGCCGATGCTGGTGGGCAGCAGGTTATTGAAGAAGGTGCCAATGTAATACGCCTTCAGAACCTGCCCAAACCCGACGCCGGGAGCATCAGCTCGCAGAAGCAGCCAGAGCTTCAGGGACGAAACGACGATGCCGAGGAAGGGGATGACGACCGCGACGAGCAGGAAGTCCACGCGGGCCTTGCCGACGGCGGCGACAATGCCGCGCAGAGGGACGAAGTGGAACAGCACCGCGAGCAGGGCCAGACCGACCACGGCACGCGCAATCCGCATCAGCGGCTGTCTTCGGGGGTGCTCTTCGTTGCCCATCTGCCCTGTGCCGTGGGCGCATGCGTATTGCGCCAAGCCGTGCGATTCTCAGACCAGGTCCGATCAGAGCTGTCTGCCGGTCGCGAACCTTCCGGGCGACATGCTATCATAACGCCCTCGCTCTGCGCCAATCCACTCGGATGCGAGCCGAGGCCGCTGGTGGGTTCCTGACAATGCGCATACTTGTCCTGAACTACGAGTATCCGCCCATCGGCGGAGGCGGCGGTGTGTCGGCACACGCCCTGGCACGCCAATGGGCGACGAGGCACTCGGTGGACTGTGTCACCTCGGCCTACGGCGACCTGCCCCGCAGAGAATGCATGGACGGCGTGGACGTCTTTCGCGTGCGCACTGTGAGAAGGGCATCGCCCCGTGTCGCCTCCTTTCCCTCGATGGCCGGCTACCTCGCGACGGGGCTTGCCGAGGTGGTCGATCTCGGACGCCGAAGGCGCTACGACGTGATCAATACCCATTTTGCCATCCCGACGGGCCCTCTGGGGCTGATGGCATCTAAGCTGCTCCGCCTGCCCAATGTGCTTTCCATCCACGGAGGCGACATATACGATCCCAGCAAGCGGCTCTCTCCGCACCGGGTCGGTCCGCTGCGCTGGGCCGTGGGCCGCATACTGGACGCGGCCGACAGGGTCGTCGCCCAGTCGTCCGACACCGCCGACCGGGCGTGCAGGTACTACGAATGGCGGGCGGCCGGACGCCTGGGCATAGTCCCGCTGCCGTATTCCCCGCCCCAGCTGGTGGCCGGCCTGCCCGGCAGGGAGGTCCTCAGGCAGCAGTTGGGCCTGCACAGCGATAGGACCTACATGGTGTCGGTCGGGCGTCTTGTGCCCCGGAAGCGCCTCGACGCGATCCTGCGAGCGGTCCCAGCACTGCCGGCCGCATACTGCGCCATCATCGTGGGCTCGGGCCCGGAACTCGAAGGACTGAAGTCACTGGCGGATTCGCTCGGCGTGCGGGACAGGACCATCTTCGCCGGCTACGTGAACGAGACAAAAAAGTACGCTTTGCTCAAGGCATCGGACGTATTCGTGCTGTCGTCGGACCATGAGGGCTTCGGCATCTGCCTGCAGGAGGCGATGGCTGTCGGTCTGCCGATAGTAGCCAGCAGCACTGGCGGACAGACGGACTTGCTCGTGGACGGCCGCAATGCCGTCATGCTGCCGACGAACTCCCCGGAGGCCATCGCGAGCGCGGCCGCCTCCGTCTGCGGCGATCCCGATCTGGCGGTACGAATGGGGGAGCGCAATCGAGTCGATGTCGCCCGGTATGACCCGGGCGCCATTGCCCGGCGTTACGAAGACATCTTCATGCGGGTGTCCCGGCGCCGCTGACGCCGGCGACCAGCCGGACGAAGCGAGCCAGCTCATCACGGCCCGTCTGGCCGCGAAGGCGCAGAAGCTCCAGCGCGGATTCGTCCGCGCCGCGCGCCTCCACGGCCGCCACCTGCTCTTCCAGGGCCCTGGCACTGGCGGGGTCTTCCAGATCGATGCACTGCTCCCCGCAGCCGATGTCCGCCATGCAGGCCCACACCTTGGGCGTGCGGTACTGGAGCCCCACGCAGAGCACTCCCTGCCGGGCGGCGACGATCAATGCGTGCATGCGCATGCTGTAGACCGTCCGTGCGCGACGGACCATCTCGACCAGCGCCGACGGGCTGCTACCGGAGTCGAGGGGCCGACAGAGGACGGCCGGGCCCGCACACTCGCACAGCCGGGAAGCGAAGGCCCGGTCCCGGAGGGGATTGGTGACTGTAACGACCACCGGCAGTCCACGGCGCGCTACAGCTCGGAGCAGACGCACGAGCACCTGCCCGTCTTCCAGGCCCTTCCAGTGCCGCACGACGACCAGGTCGTACTCCGTGGGCATGTCAGGGGGCAGCGACCCCCTCGGCAGCGGGACGCTCCACACGGGGTCGGCCCCGAGAAGGAAGTCACGCACGCCAAGGGACCCGAGGACCTGTGCCGACTCGCTGTCGCGCAGCACGATGCCTGCCGTCCTGCGGGCTGCCGTCCTCACGAGGCCGGCGGCGAGAGACGACCTGAGCGGCCCCACCCCTAGCTCATACCAGAGGACGGGCTTGCCCAGCATCGCGGCCAGTCTCGTCAGCATGGTCCAGACGAGCAGCTGCGATTGCCCGACCACCCGCAGTGTATCCAGGGAGCCCGCGTCGAAGAGGATCCCGCCGCCGCCCAATATCACGGCATCTGCAAGGCGCAGCTTCTTCCACAGCGCCAGGGGACGGCGGGCCTGGAAGGC
>Ga0123328_1000930_pt1 | contig 29599 bp, 21 predicted proteins | sample BioC12SIPDNA_2_FD_89702 | JGI IMG/M metagenome (GOLD analysis project Ga0123328, IMG submission 89702) | Anaerobic biogas reactor microbial communites from Washington, USA - Biogas_R1_A C12 SIP DNA | ecosystem: Engineered > Bioreactor > Anaerobic > Unclassified | place: Washington, USA...
CACCCAACGAGCCCCAAGCGCGAGCGCGGGGATGACTCAACGAGCCCCAAGCGCGAGCGCGGGGTGGACAGCGTGAAAGGATACCACGTTGCTGACGCTCCCCGTGCGTCGCTGACGCTGCGGGCTCGTTGGTACATGTTGCCGGTACTCCAAGCTCGTTGGCACACGTCGCTCACGCTGCGCTCATCACTCAGTACTCATCCCTCACAATCCGCTCTTGAAGTTGGTCACGTCGTCCTGGGTACCGAATCGGCCGTCCTTGCCGGCGGTGATGAGGATGAAGGTCTCGGGATTGCGGGGCTTGAGCTTATCCATGCTTCGCATGGCGTTTTCGCTGTGGAAGAAGCGGGCGAAGCTGCGCTGCTTGGTTGTGTCGATCTCGTCTTGCTTGGAGCCCAGTCCGAGCTCTTTGAGGTAGTGGTATTGCCGGGAGCTGGCCTCAGTCTCGCCGACGCCGGCGTAGTCCCAACCGTCTTTGCCGCCGGTATCGCTCCCGGTGATGATCTGGTTGTCCTTCTGGCGATAGACGCCTGGATCGTCTTCCTCATCGCCGTCGTAGCAGAACGCATAGCGAGCCCTGGGGTTGGCTTTGTAGTAGAGGACCGGCGAGCTGAAGGAGTCTTCGACCAGCAGGAGCTGCTTGGTAGCCTGGAAATCGCCCCCGCCGGTGGTCGGGAACTTGAGGGTATCGTCATCGCGGGCGAAGATCTCGCCTTCCATGTACTTGGGGCGGCGGTCTCCGTAGGGCTGGCCCGTTTCGAGATTGCCGGTGGTAAGGGGGTCTGGGGCCAAACCCAGATCGCCCCGCTGGAGCGTCAGCCCCTTGCTGTCCACGCCGTCGAGGTCATAGCCCAGCATGGCTCGGGCAAGCCAGTGGGCACCTGCCAGCGGCTTGCTGGCGTTGCGCAAATCATTGATCGGGTCGTCGCCTTCTCGCGAATCGGGGTACTGGTTGAAGTCCACGTAGAACATCTCGATGCCCTTTTCGACCGCGGCCAGCAAGGCGGCGGTCCTGGCTCGCTTGGCCTGGTCGCGGGCCCGGCTCAGCGAGGGCAGCAGAATACCGATCAGCAGCGAGATGATAGCTACGACGGTTAGCAGTTCGACCAGGGTGAAGCCCGGTCGCCGGTCGGCGGGACGGTTGCGGATAGTCATCGCAAGGCTCCTTGAAGAAGGTACGGCACAAAGACCCAATATATCATACCCCGCCAAGGCCCGAAAAGTCACGCGGGATGGTGTCCCAAAAGGAGCCGCCGCGGCGACTTCCCTGTTTAGCGTCGACTTCCCTGTTTAGCGGTGCCGCTTGCGGCACCGAGTCCACGTCGCAAGCAACGCGGCTAACCCGCACGTGACACGGCTCAACCAACGCGGCGCGGCTAAACGACCGCGTCAGCCGCCGCCGCCGGACACCGCGTTGATCAGGTGCACCAGCGGGAGGAAGAGGGCGATGACGATGAAGCCGACGATACCACCGAGGGCCACGACCATCACCGGCTCGAGCAGGCTGACCAAGCCGTCCACCAGCGTCTCGACCTCTTCGTCGTAGTTGTCGGCGATCTTGATGAGCATCTTATCGAGATCGCCGGTCTCCTCGCCGACGTCGATCATGTTGACGACGATGGAGTCGCAAATCTTGGCGGCCCGCAGGGGGTTGGCGAAGGACTCGCCCTCTCGGATCTCGTCGTGCACGGTACGGAGTGCCCGGCTGTAGACCTCGCTGCCGGAGGTCTCGCGGGTGATGTTGATGGCCTCGAGGATGGGGACGCCCGCCGCCAGCAGCGTGCCCAGGGTCCGCGTGAACCGAGCCACCGCCGACTTGGCCAGGATGTTGCCGAGAATGGGGATCTTGAGCTTGACCAAGTCGATACCGTATCGGCCGGCCTCGGACATCGACAGCAGTTTCATCAACGAAACCGCGATGACCGGGCTGAACAGGACGATCACCCAGCCCGGCGGCCTGGCCTTGACGAACCAGTTCGACGTATTGATCAGCATCATGGTCATGGACGGCAGGGTGGTGCCGAAGTCGCGGAAGATCTCCTCGAACTTGGGCACCACCGCGATCATGATGCCCGCGACGATGCCCACCGCGAAGGTGATCACCACCGCCGGGTAGATCATCGCTCCGACCACCTTGCGCTTGAGCCGTTGGGCGCGCTCCATGAAGTCCGCCAGACGCTGGAGGATAACGTCGAGCACACCACCCGTTTCGCCCGCCTGCACCATGTTGCAGTAGAGGCGGTCGAACGCCTTGGGCTGGCTGGCCATGGCTTCCGAGAGGGTGGCTCCGCCTTCGATGTCGTCGGCGACGTTACGCAGGATCATGCGCAACATGCCCGGTTTCTGCTGTTGTTCGAGGATGCGCAGGCTTCGCAGGATGGGCAGGCCGGCGTCCTGGAGCGTGGACAACTGCCGGGTGAACTGGGTCACCTCCTTGACCTTGACGCGTCCGATCCCGCCGACGGTTTTCTTCTTTTTGCCCCCGGCAGCCGCAGCCGCCTCGGCCTTCACCGCCCGCTTGCCGCCTTTCTGCTTGAGCTTCGTCGGGTAGTAGCCGAGGCTTCGGATCTTGGCTAGAGCGTCCTCTGTAGACGCCGCCTCGATCTCGTCCTTGACCTCCTGCCCCGCCTGGTTCATGGCTTCATACAGGAAAGTCGACATCGCCGTGCTCCGAAAAAATACCCTTGGCGCCTCACCACGAAGAGGCCGACGTCAGCGAAACCTCTTTCAACATCCCGCCTCTTCTCGCAACTTCGTACCCTGCCCCGTACACCCGGGGACTTGCGTCCCCGGCTCGCAGTTCGCGTCCCCGGCTCGCTGTTTACGTTTCCGGGCTCCCGCGATCCCTCCTTACGCCTCCTCCACGATGGTCTCCCGCACGACCTCCTCGATCGTGGTCAACCCTTCGTAGATGGCCAGCAAACCGTTCTCTCGCAACGAACTCATCCCCGCTTTGCGGGCCGCGTTGCGAAGTAACGCGGTCGAGGCATGCTTCATGATCAGGTCCCGCATCTCGTCGTTGAGGGCCATGATCTCGAAGAGGCCCACCCGGCCGCGATAGCCCGTGTTATTGCAGTAATCGCAGCCTCGTCCGTACATGAACGATCGGCCGCGCGTACTCTCCGGCGTCAAGTCCAGCTCGAGCAGCATCTCCTCGGTCGGGCTGAACTCCTCCTTGCAGTTCGAGCAGATGCGCCGGGCCAGACGCTGGGCCACGATGGCCTCCAGCGTCGCGGTCACCAGGAACGGCTCGAGTCCCAGGTCCACCAACCGGGCGATGGACGACGGCGCATCGTTCGTGTGGAGTGTCGTGAAGACCAGGTGTCCGGTCAAGGAAGCCTGAACGGCGATCTGGGCGGTCTCCAGGTCGCGGATTTCGCCGACCAGAATGATGTCCGGGTCCTGCCGCAGGAAGCTCCGTAGACACTTCGCAAAGGTCATTCCCACTTCAGGGTTGACCGGGCACTGGATCAGCCCGTCGATGTCGTATTCCACCGGGTCCTCGGCAGTGAGGATCTTGACCGCGATGTCGTTGAGCTCGTTGAGGGCGGCGTACAGGGTCGTCGTCTTGCCCGAGCCGGTCGGCCCGGTGTTGATGATGATGCCGTTGGGCTTGTGGATGAGCTGGCGCATGACGTTCAACTGCTCATCGCGCATGCCGACGCGATCCAGACTCAGCTGAACGTTGCCGCGGTCGAGAACACGCATGACCACGCTCTCGCCGAACAGGGTGGGCAGCACGCTGATGCGCAGGTCGATGGGGTTGCCGCCGACCTGGAGCTCGATGCGCCCGTCCTGAGGCAACCGGCGTTCGGCGATGTTGAGGTTGGCCATGACCTTGATGCGGCTGGCGACCGCGACGGCGATGTGCCGCGGAGGCGGAACCATCTCGTAGAGCACGCCGTCGATGCGATAACGCATCTTGAACTCGTTCTCGAACGGCTCGAAGTGGATATCGCTGGCCTTGTCCTTGATCGCCTGCAAGAGCACGAGATTGAGCAGTTTCTTGACCGGGTTGGACTCGGCCAGCTCCTTGAGCTCGTCGAGGTCGATGCTCTCGCCCCGGCCTTCGAACTTGGAGAGATCCTCGTCCCCGGCAATCTCGGTGATCAGCGTGCTGATTGACTCGACTTCGTCTTCCGGGTAGTAGCGTCCGAGGGCGGCATCGATGTCCTCCGGGGTGGTGATGTACGCCCGGATCTGGTAGCCCATGAGCGTTTTGAGGTCGTCGGTGGCCATGAAGTTGGCCGGGTTGTCCAGTGCCACGGAAAGGAGCTTGGAAGCATCCTCGTAGTCGAGAGGGATCGCCCGGTAGGTTCGAGCCATCTGGTTGGGAATCAGCGCGACGATCTCGGTGGGCAGATCGATCCTGGCTATCTCGACGGGTTCCATGCCCGCCTGGGCGCCCAACGCCAGGCGGACATCGGCTTCGTTAACATAGCCCAGCTCGATGAGGATCTGCCCGATGGGGCCGAGCTTCTTCTTCTGGAGCTCGAGGGCTTCGGTCACCTGGGTACGGGTAAGCCGGCCCATCTTGATGAGGATACGGCCGAGCGGTCGCCCGCGAAGCTGGCTGATGGGAGGCATGCGCCGACCGGCGCCGCTTTCGCGGACGAGGTTCTTGCGCTGGGGCGGGCTGGCGGCCGGCGCCGATGAGCGCGGGACGTCCTTCTTGCCACCCGGATCATCCTTCACCTTCGCGGCGTCCAGCGAAACGGTGTGATTCGGCTTTTTATCGTTTGGTTGCGCCATGGGCAGTACCCTGGGTCTCTCTTCTCCATGTTCCCCGCGACACAATTACTTGGGCATGTTCGGCAAGTCGTCGCCCGGTTCCTTGTCCTTGTCTTTGCCGCCGGGCTGCTCACCGGGCATGGGGCCGCCCTTCTCCAACGCCTCGATCTTGTCCTGCATCTCGCCCGGATTGCGGGCCTTGTCCATCGCCTCCTCGGCGGAAATAACCTTCTCCATATAGAGCTTGAGCAGGTGCTCGTCGAGGAGCTGCATGCCGTACTTCTTGCCCGTCTGGATGCTTGAGTCGATACGGAAGGTCTTGTTCTCACGAATCAGGTTGGCGATGGCCGGCGTGACCACCATGAACTCGTAGGCCGCCACCATGCCCTTCTCCAGCCGCGGGCACAAAGCCTGCGACAACACCGAAATCAGGTTCGTCGAAAGCTGGACGCGGATCTGCTCCTGCTGCTCGTGGGGAAAGGCGTCGATGATGCGGTTGACCGTACCCTGGCATCCGGTGGTGTGCACCGTCGAGAAGACCAAGTGGCCGGTCTCGGCGGCACGGATGGCGGCCTCCATCGTCTCAAGGTCGCGCAGCTCGCCGACCAGGATCACGTCCGGGTCCTGCCGCAACACACGACGCAGGGCCTCCGCGAAACTGGGCACGTCCAGCCCGACCTCACGCTGGTTGATGAGCGAACGCTTGTGCGAGTGGTAATACTCGATCGGCTCCTCCACGGTCACGATGTGTCGGTCGAAGTTGGTGTTGATGTAGTCGAGCATGGTCGCCAGGGTGGTGGTCTTGCCCGAGCCGGTCGGCCCGGTGACCAGGAACAGCCCACGCGGACGCCGACACAGGGCCTGCACAATCTTCGGCAACCCGATGTCCTCGAAGCTCAGCAGCCTGTTGGGAATCAGCCGCAGCACAATGGCCAGGTTGCCCTTCTGGCGAAAGACGCTCACGCGGAACCGGCCGGCGTCACCGAAGGCGAACCCGAAGTCCGTACCGCCCTCCTCCTGGATCTCCTGCTGATTGCGGTCCGGGGTGATGGCCTTCATCAACGCGACCGTGTCCTCCGGTTCGAGGACCTTGGTCTCCAACGAGCGCAGATGCCCGTGCAGCCGCAGCACCGGCGGGCGAGACACGGTCAAGTGAATGTCGGACGCGCCCCGCTTGATGCAGGTCTCCAGGATACGGTCAATGTGCAATGTGCCCATGGGTTTACTCGTCAATCAGGATGCCTTCGGCCTGGGCGTGCCTGGCCACCTCGGCCAGCGTGGTGAGGCCCCGGTGAATCTTCCGCTTCCCGTCCTCCAGCAACGGCCTCATCCCCCCCGCGGCGGCGGCCCGGCGAAGCTGGCCCGTGCTCGCACGGTTGAACGCCAAGTCACGCAGCTCGTTGGTCATGGTCATCAACTCGAAAATACCCTTGCGGCCCCGGAAGCCCGTCCCGTTGCACCGCTTGCAACCCGCTCCACGCTTGAACTTCAAACCCCCGAGATCCTCCGGCTTGAAGCCCAGCACGCGAAGCATCTTCGGGTCGGGCGACGGATCGTCCTCCTTGCACTCTTCGCAGATGATCCGCACCAACCGCTGGGCCATCACCGCCTGGATCGAGCTGGCAACCAGGAACGGCTTAACCCCCATGTCAATCAACCGGGTGATGGCGCTCGGGGCGTCGTTGGTGTGCAGCGTGCTGAAGACCAAGTGACCGGTCAGGGCCGCCTGAATGGCCACCTCGCCGACCTCCAAATCGCGGATCTCACCCACCAGGATGATGTTCGGGGCCTGGCGAAGCATCGCCCGCAGAATCTTGGCGAAGCTCAGCCCAATTTCCTCGCGAACCCGGCACTGGTTCATGCCCGAGAAGTTGTACTCGACGGGATCCTCCGCGGTGATGATCTTCTTGTCCGGACGGTTCAGCTCCTGCAGGGCGGCATAGAGGGTCGTGGTCTTGCCAGACCCGGTCGGCCCGGTCACCAGAAAGATGCCGTTGGGCCGCTTGATGATCTTCATGAACGTCTGGTAGTCGTCCTCCTCGAATCCCAGAGCCTGAATACCCACACGAACCGCGTCCGGACGCAACACACGCAGCACGATCGACTCGCCGTGCGTCGAGGGACACGAGCTGACCCGGAAGTCGATGTCTTGGCCGCTGATGGCCAGTTTGATCCGGCCGTCCTGCGGAATGCGCTTCTCCGAAATGTCGATCCCCGACATGAGCTTGAGCCGGGTGTTCACCGCACCCTGCAGCTTCTTGGGGATCTGCTCGCGGTTATGGCAGACACCGTCGATGCGGTACCGGACGCGGACCCGGTCGCCCATGGGCTCCACGTGAATGTCGCTCGCCCGCGTACGAACCGCTTCGCTGATGATCTGGTTGATGAGCTTGATGATCGGGGCATCGCCGTCCTCGGCCACGGCAGCCCCGATGGCATCCTCATCTTCGGGGAGATCATGGTCGATGCTGGCCATCGTGTCGCCAAGCTGACTCTGGACCTTCGACATGAACACGTCGATGAATCGCTGAATCTTCGACGGCGGGGCCAGTGAAACTTCAATGTTGGGATTCAGACGAAAACGCAGCAGGTCCATCGTCTCCAGATCCAGCGGATCGCTGACGACGACCTTGAGGCGGCCGTTCTCCTCACCGAGGGGCAGGACCCGATGCTCGCGGATGATCTTCTCCGGGATCAGGTGCAGGTTGGTCCGGATCTCCGTCGTCTGGTCCAGCTCGATGTACTTCATCTCGAACTGGGTGGCGAGGGCTTTGCAGACGTCCTCCTCCTTGCACAATTCGAGTTCGACAAGGGCCTCACCGATTCGCCGGTTGTGTTCCGTGGCATAAGTCAGGGCATCGCCGAGGGCCTTGGCCGTCAGGATGTTCCAACCAACCAGGATCTCGCCAAGTTTCTTGTGTTTTCGGGCCATACGTTCAGGCTGGTCGAGCAGGGCAAGCTTAGTCTTGCGGTCCACACGTCGGTCGGGTTGCGGCGGCAAGACAGCCCTTGCCGGGTTTGCTGTTGCCGCCGGGTTCACCCGCGATGCCCGGCCACCGGCCGGGACACTACATTGTAGAGGCCCGCCCCGCGCACCTCAAGCCGAGGAAGTCCGGCGCTCCAGGCTGCGGCGGCGGCAGGATCGGGCGGGTGGCTACGTCGCCGGGCCCGATCGGACGCCGATCACGACCAGTCTTCCCCGCTCGGCTTGACACCGCTCGTGCCAAGTGCGGTAATCATAGCCGCCGCCCCGTCGTTGGGGTGCCGGCAGGGTGAGGCCCGGACTGTCAGAACACGGGGGGCCAGCAAGGGTGACTGTGAATGTCCGAACAGAGCCAAGCCCAGCGAATGCCGGACGGGAAAGGAGTGCTACCCGCGGAAATCGAGGCTTGGCTCACCGCCCAGCGACACGACCCTGCCCGCCGGCAGCAGGCGGTCGAGCTGCTCACCCAGATGATCCGCATCGACACGACGCCGAAAGCCAGCCCACGGGCCTGTGCCGCGGCGGAAGGCTTGGTATTCGACATCATCGAGGGGCACCTGACCGCCTGCTCGCCCGATCTGCAGACCGAGCGGGTAGACATCACCGAACAGATCGCCGACCACCCGTACTTCACGCTGCCCTACTACGCCGGGCCGCTGGAGGGCAAGCCCGCGCGCATCGTGCGGCGAGTCTACCGCGATCGGTGCAACCTGATGATTCGCCTGCCGAATCCCGGGCAACCGGTACTGGCCCTCAACGCCCATGTCGATACGGTCGCCCCGCACCTGCCCCCGCGGGTGGAGGGGGACATCATCCATGGCCGCGGGGCGGTCGATGACAAGGGCCCCTGCCTGGTCATGATGCTCGCCATGCAACTCCTGGCGGAGGCGCGGACGAGGTTCGGGCTGCGGCCGGCGTGCGAGGTGCTGCTGCAGTTCGTGATCGACGAGGAGACCGGCGGAAACGGCAGCCTGTCGGCCGCCCTGGACAAACCACGGTCGGCCTTCGACGCCATCGTCGTGCTCGAATGTACCGACCTGCAGATACACCCGGGCAACCGCGGAGTGGTCTGGTACGAGACGATCCTGCAAACCACCGAGAGCGTCGACGGGCGGGACACTCTGCTGGAAGCGATGGCCTTCGTCGTTGACGCGTTGGGAGCGTGCGGCCGGCAGCTCAAGGCCGAGAGCGACCATCCCCTCTTCCCCCATCGTCCGGTGCAGACCTGTCATGGCATTCTGGGGACCCATGGCAAGCACCCGTCGCGAGTCCAGGACCACGTGCCGTTGCGGTTGACCTGGCAGGGCGATCTTCTGCCCGAGCTTCGCGTCTTGGTGGACGACGCGTTGGCCGACTACTGCCGCCAATACGGGGACAAGACCCGCCCGGGCGCGGGCGATGCCGTACTCGAACGACACCTGGCCTGGTCCGAAGAGCAGGACAAGTCGGCCACACTGGAGGTCTTCGGGCTGGCCGGCCACATGGGCTCCGTGGATCGGCTGGACGGGGCGATCACCAAAGCGGCGGCGATCATTCGTCGGCTGGTGGCCGCCCGCCGGGAGCGCGGGGGTGATTGGGCCACTATGACGATGACCCTGGCGGATCGCGGCCAACCAAACGGTCTGACCATGGAGGGTGGGCAGGGCTTCCTCCCGACGCACACTCTCGAGCAGGTCGCCCAGCGGATGCGTCAAGCCGTCGCCGAGGGCGTGCGGGCGTACGCGGAGTCGGCCGGCCTTCCCGCCAAGGCGATCACCTCCGAGATCCGCTTCGACAAGCTGCACAACGACGCCTTCGCCCGCCCGTCCGACGGGCCGGCCATGAGGACCCTGCTCGCCGCCGCCGCCCAAGCCGGACATGACCAGGGCGAGCCGCTTCGAGGCTGGGATGTGTCCTGCGACGCCCGCATCTTCGCCCGCGAGTTCCCCGACGCCGAGGTCATCACCTTCGGCCCGGGGCCCTTGTCCCAGGCTCACGCCAACGACGAACGCGTGGACCTCAACCACCTCCTGCAGGCGGCCGAGACCCTGGCCCGCATGGCCTGGAGTTACCAGTAGGCCCTTGGTTCCCCACGCGCGCAACTATCGCACGGCCGATGGCCGCATCAATCGGCCTGGATGAGGGATCTGGTTCTCACTCCGGCAGACGAACGAACACTTGGTCGCCTTCGATGACCACGTTGTAGCGGACGAGGTTGGGGGCCATGGCGGGTCTGACGGCCCGGCCGGTGGCCACGTCGAACATCCAAGCGTGCATTGGGCAGGTGACCACCGAGCCGGTCACGAAGCCGGCCGTCAGGGGGCCTTCGGCGTGGGGGCAGACGGCGTCGGTGGCGTGGAAGGTGCCATTGACGTTCCAGATGGCGATTGCCCGGCCGGCGACCTCGAACTCGCGGCCTTGTCGGATCGGCACATCGCTCGTGCGGCACACGGGAACCATCCGGTCGGACATCGCAGAACCTCCGTTGAACGTGCCGGGATCATGCCTTGCGGTTGTGCCGCCCATCGCGCCATTCGTCGCTGAGGATCCGCCCGTCCCGCAGCGTGACCACACGCTCGCAGCGGGCGGCGACGTCGGGCTCGTGCGTCACCATGAGGATGGTTTTACCCTCCGCGTGCAGGCCGTCGAAGATATCCAGGATGACATGGCCCGTGGCGGTGTCCAGATTGCCCGTGGGTTCGTCGGCCAGAATGAAGAGCGGATCGTTGATCAGTGCCCGGGCGATGGCCGCCCGTTGCTGTTGGCCTCCCGAAAGTTCCATCGGCCGGTGATGCATCCGCTCACCCAGCCCAACACGCTCCAGCAGGGTCTCTGAGCGCTTGTGCCGTACCCGCGGCGGGATGCCCTGGTAAAACAGCGGCACCTCCATGTTCTCCAGCACCGTCAATTGCGGGATCAGGTTGAAGTTCTGAAACACGAAGCCCAGCTTGCGGCTGCGGATCTCGGAGAGGGTGTTGTCGTCGAGTGTGGAGATATCTTCGCCATCCAGCAAGTATCGCCCGGTGGTCGGGTGATCGAGGCAGCCGATGAGGTTCATGAGTGTGCTCTTGCCCGAGCCGCTGGCCCCGCAGATGGCTACGTACTCGCCCGGCTGAAACGCCAAGGTCACGCCACGCAACGCGGTGACCTGCACATCGCTGCCCGGCTTGCGGTAGATCTTGATGATATGTTCAAGGTAGACCAGTGGCTCTTGACTCTGGCCGTCGGCTACGCGATCCACTGAACCCACCTCTGATAACACCCTACTCATGGCTCATTACTCAGTACTCATCACTCCACCCCCACCACCCGCCACACGGTCTCCAGGCGAAGGTTGAACGCCGCGGTGGCCTGATCGTCGTCGCCGAAGGTGACCACGGCGGCGGGGAGGACAGCTTGGTCGATGGTGCGGACAGCCTCCGGATGGGCGACCAGCACGTCGCCGACGGTCCGACCGTCGGGCAGGGGCAACGACTCGACGCGCAACCAGAGCTGGCGGCGGGCCTCAACCTCAGCGGCTGCGGCAGCCAGCGGACGGCGACTCGCTACGGGGACGCCAGCCGGCGGGCGACCGACGGCGGTGATGGTCAGGACCTGGGTAATCCAGTCCGGCCCGCGAACCTCTTGCACCCCCGACGGGGCCGCGGGCGCCACCTCCCGGCGCGGCGGAGCCACCGCCAAACCGTCCAGCACCAGCGGGTCCTGAAAATCCGGGTCGATCGCCTGGGCGAGATCCGCCTCGATCGGGTGCGCACAGGACGCCGCCGCCCGAGCCAACAGATCGGCCACCGCAATACGCGAAAGCTCCAACGGCTGCCGACAGATGCCGGTCGGCTCCAGAATCGCGGCGGGCAAAGCCAGGGCGGTCAGTTGATGCTCGCAGGCACCACGAAAATCAGGCCGGGCAACCCACAACACACCCAATGTCTGCGAGGCCGACACCCGCCAGCCGCCAAGACTCGCCAGCAAACGCTGCCGCAGGTCAATCCGGGCCGCCTCGCGCACCAGCTCAAGCTCGCGGGCACTGCAATGCCGCCAGCCCGGCGGGGCCGTGGCGGACGATGGGTCGGCTTGTCCAGGCTCGCGGGGGGCAAGACCCGTCCCCGCTACGGTGGCTGGCGAACCCTCGGGTGCAACCTCAAGCAGGGCCGGGTTCGCCTTGGGTAGGTACCAGGCGGCAATCTCGCGAACCAGCGCTGCCACCGCCTCGGCCGGCAAATACGCCTCGATCTCGACCAGCCCCGGCGCCGGCTCCCGCGGCTCGCTCAGTTGCCTACGCTCCGCCAGCACCTCCCGCAGACGAAGCTCCGACTCGGGAATCACCGCCAGCGCCCCCGCCACCGTCAGCCCCCCCGCCAGCCGCAGGGCCATCACCCGATCGACCAGCCCGACAAACGCCGCATCCGTCGCCGCACCCGCGGACTCGCTTCCGCGGCTCGCTTCATCCGCCAACCCGTCACGCGCTACGCCCGCCCAGACGCACAACGCGAAGATTCCAGCCAGCTTGGCAGCGGATCCACCCATAGCCCCATCATACCGCCCGCCCACGAGACAGGAAAACCGGGGAGTTCGGACGCAAACGCATCGCGGATGTACCCGCCAGGATGTCATGAAGAAAAGGTGCCATTGACGAGCGAGTATCGCCGGGGTAGGGTCGCGGTACGGTGAAACGCCCCCGCAGCCGCGTGAGCCGGACTGACGAGGTGAAGAATGGCTCTGGATCGCAAGGCCAGGTCCGCAATACCCCGATCACCGTCAACAGTCACGAATCAGCAAGCCGTCAAGCGCGAGACGCAAGAGCATAAAACCTTGGCGTTCGAGGCCGCGAGGGAAGCGCTTCGTGTACTTCCGCTTTTCGAGAGTGAGCATCCACACGATGATCGTCCGCGCAAGGCGATAGAGGCCGTCAAGGCGTGGGCAAAGGGGACGCGCGAGCTGAGCATGAAAGAGGTTCGCAGACTCTCGCTTGATTCGCATGCCGCCGCGAGAGAGGCAACGTCCGACGCGGCACGATTTGCCGCGCGTGCCGCCGGGCATGCGGTCGCCACCTGGCACGTCCCAAGGCATGCCTCAGGCGCGCACATCTACGCGCAGAAGGCGATCGCGGCAAGCCAGAAGTCGCGGTCCCGCAAGGTCGCGAAGCCGGCCCTGCTCGCAGGCGGCAACCCGCAAATCGCCAAGGCCGACGGCGACGCCCCCGTGCAAGCCTACATCCAGGCCATGCCGGGCTGGAAGCGTGACCTCGGGCGCCGCCTCGACGCGCTCATCGTGCGCACCGTCCCCGGCGTGCGCAAAGCGGTTAAATGGAACTCGCCGCTCTACGGCGTCGAGGGCCAGGGCTGGTTCCTCGGCATCCACTGCTTCACGACGTACGTCAAGGTGACCTTCTTCCGCGGCACGTCGCTGCGGCCCGCCCCGCCCGGTGAGTCTAAGCAGAAGGAAGTACGCCACCTCGACATCCACGAGGACGACCCGCTCGACGAAACGCAATTCGCCGATTGGGTCCGCCAAGCCAGCCAACTGCCCGGCGAACGATTGTGAGCGGCCCGCGATGTGCAACGGAGCTGTCCGATGATTCAGCCCCGTGAATGTAGCACAACGACGCGACCCAACGTGCGGTCCCACAGCAGCAGCGTGGAGTTGACCCCGTGATCCCAATAGAATATCTCAGGGGCGTGCAACGGTGTGATTCGCTTCCAGGTTCTTCGCCCGATTGCGTGACCGGGGCCGCCGAAAAGCTCATATGCCGCCAGCCAGGAACGGCTCTCCCGCCATTCTCGTTCCAACTGTTCCATGTGCGGCACATTGGGCGGCCTATCCGATTGACTTGGGAGCGCGGCCGTCAGTGCCCGAACAGCCGCTTCGTCCGCCACGAATTCCAGAATCAGCGAATGTTCGCCCGGTCCGCCTTCGTAGTGTCGCCAAATGCGCAGATCACGAATACCCTCCGGTTGATCGATTCCGAACGCTTCGTTGAACGCCCAAGTCGGAATGACGCGAAACACGGCTCCGCAACTCAGGCCGATGACGACGGCAAGCGCGAGGCCAAGGTATCTCAGCGGTGGCCGATCCAATCGAGACATGAACGGCATGGATCTGACGATGATCCAGAATACAAGGGCCGCGAGGAGCGCGGATGGCACGATGTAGAAGCACCAATCATTCGAGAACAAGAGCTGACCAACGACACCGCACACGGCTGCCAGCCAAATGAGCCGTGTGCAGTTGCCAGGTTGTGTGCCATGCACGGAAGCTTCCGAGGGGGTGGTGAACGAGTCGCTCGACGTGTCTAACGTAGAATCATCCATGAACCATCGCCTTGAGTACTGCCTCGGATCATGCAGCCAAGTTGAAGCATCATCTTCTACTGTCAGCTCAACGTCGTGACGCGCCAAGTGAGCCGCTGCGCAAAGCTCAGAAGGACCTGAAAACGGTCCAGGTTCCTGTGTGGCGGGCGAAGCGTACGCCGGTCGCCACGGGGGGCGACCGCTACGGCGTTGCTGTCCCCGCGCCAGCGGCGGGCGAGTCGCACCCTGTTCAACAAGCTTCTACGGCCTATTCGACGACTTCCTGGCCGGGGGATACGGTGCGGGGCTCGGACTCCTCGATGCGTTCGGAGCGGTGGACGGTGCGGACTTCGGGCTCGCAGCCGGCGGTCAGCAGTGCGACGGCCGGGGCGACCAGGACGATCAAGGATAGGAATGCACGACGCATGAGATACCTCCCAAAGGCGGCCATCGGCCGCGAAGTCAACACTGTAACGGTTGCCGAACCCGAAACCCCGCGCTTGCGCTTGGGGGCTCGTTGTCTCCCGCGCCTGGGGATCGTTGCGATACCTGATCTCGGATAACCCGGGGACTTCTTCCCGGTAGGCAACCGGAGACTTCCTCCCGGCGATCAACCGGGGACTTTCGTCCCCGGCTCAAGACGAGTGATGCGGATGCGCTCGTGGATCACCTGCCAGACCTGCATGCCGGGCAAGCCCACCGTCACCGTCGCCATGTCGCCGTCAAACTCCGTACTCTCGATCATCGCACCAACCAGGAATGCGTCTACCTGGCTGTGAATGTCGTCGTACTGGGTCACGAAGTCCCGAATCGCGGTGGAAGAGTCGATCCGCAGGCCCTGGATGTGCTCGACCAGCTTACGCTTGGCGTCCAACTCGGCGGCCCGGGCGGCCAAGAGCTTGCCCTGAGCGGTACCCGCCTTGTCGGCCGGCGGAACGCCGTTGCCTTCCTTGCGAATCGGGCTCAAGGCCCACGGTGGAATCGGTTGCGTCGCGGCAGCCTGGGCCGCGTATTCCTGCAGAGCCTGCGGGCGAGGCACACCCATGCCCGTGGCCTCGAACGTCTGCCGCTGGATCGTCCGGGTCACCTCCTCGATGTCCGTGCCCTTGATCCGGCTGCCCTGGATCGAGCGGGAGTGAATCTCCTTAATCATGGCGATGACCGACTCGACCGGCACCGTGCCGGTAACCTCAACGATCGGCTCATCGTGGTGCAGGTAGACGCGCTTGCGTTCGTACCCGCTGAGCATCCCCTGGGCCGCCGTCTGGATGACATCCGACTCGGTGACGAAGTCGCGGACCAGGGTATCGGAGGTAATACGCAAGCCCTGAATGCGCTCAAGCAGTTTGCGTTGGGCGTCGCGTTCGGCGGCCTGGATAGCCATGAGTCTTTCGCGCGGGGGAATCCGCCGCCACAAGGCCGGGATGGGCGGTGCGGGCAGGTCCGCCGGTGCGGGCGTCAGCACCTCCTCGACTCCCTCGGGCAACCCCGGCGGCAGATCCACACGCGGAGCCCCCATGCCGATGACCTTGATGACTTGCCGCTCGACCGTGCGGTTCATCTGCTCGATATCACTACCCTTGACGCGATCGCCCTTGTAGTGCCGGGTGTGAATCTCCTTGAGCGTCTCGATGACCCGGGCCACGGTGACCTCGGCCGGCACCTCGCAGGTCATATCCTCGTACCAACGCGGCTCGCCAAGGCGGACCCCCTTGATGAACTCGTCGAGAGCGGTCTGGATCACGTCGCTCTCGGCCACGAAGTCCTTCACGTAGGTCTCGGAGTTGATCTGCAGGCCCTTGATGCACTCGGCCAGCTTGCGATAGGCGTCGGCCTCGGCGGCCCGCTTGCTCAGCAGCTTCTGCTGGGCGGCGGGAATGTCGATCTCCTGAGCCACGACGGGTCCGACCAGCCCGCTGACCGCAACCGCGATGATGGTACACACGAATGCTCGCATGGCGTTCTCCTCAATGGGCAAAACGGATAGGCAATCCCGAACTCCGGACGGTGCCAAGCGGGAGCCCCCGGCCACCGCACCGGCTCATGATCCAGACACGTCCACCCCCTCCCAGGTTGGGGCGCGCCTCCAACGCCGCTCGCGCCTTCGCAGACCCGGCAAACCCACTCCTCAGCCCACAAGCCGCACCCCTCACCCCGGCCGCCACAGCCTGCCCGCCGTAGTGAGGCGGACGACCGCTACGGCACGGTCCTTAGACCTTGCCAACAACGTCCTTACTTCTGCCTCTGTGCCTTCCGCCTTTGTGCCTCAGCACCTCAGTACCTTCCCTTAGTCCCTGCGGATGCGGTCCTTGTGCGCCGCCACCCGATCCTTGGCGACGATGTAGACAACCTGATCATCCTCGCTAAGCCCCGGCATCCCGGCCGCCCGCCGATAGCACTTCAACGCACCATCCCAGTCTCTGAGCAACTCACAGGTGACCCCCAGGGCATACGCCGACCGGTGATCGTCCGGCTGGTGGGCCAAAGCCGCATCGAAAGCCGCTCTTGCCGCCTCGTACTCGTCCATCCGCAGGAAGCGGATACCCTGGGCTGAAAGCTTGGACGGCCCCGACTCCAGCGAGCATGGGTAATCGATCTGACAGGGAATGAACATGCTCACAAACTCGCGGGTGCCCTGCTCGACCAGCTCGCCGATGATCCCGTCAACCGAGTCGAGATCCTCCTCGCCCTTACTGCTGCCGAAGATCGGACCAGGCGACGCTTTGTCCAGTTTGCGGAAAGGCTTGGGCGAGTATTGGACAATCGCTTCCCCCGTCGCCGCGTCCATGAGCCCAAAGGAACACTGCACGGTCATGTTGCGACTGATCTCGCCGGCTTCCTCCGTGCTGATCGACCCGCCGCCACCCCAGTACCGCGTACCCAAGTAGCGCCCGCCCCAACCGGGCACACCGATGCCACGCATCGTCCGCGCCTTGCCTTCCTTGACTTCGACCCGGATATTGAGCTTGCTGGCAATGATACCCTGCACTTTGAGAAGTTGGGCTGCCTGGGCCGCGGTCCCGCCTTCGACCAAACCCGCCAGCTTCATGTCCCGCTCGGCCAACACCTTCGTGGTATCCCTTCGCTTGGCCACCGTCAAACCCGTCCCGAACTGCGTCGCCGAGTCCTGAATCATCTGCTCCATCATGTCCGCGGCAATCATCGCCCACTTGACCGATCGGTCGGTGTCCTCCGCGGTGTCCGCACTGGTTTCAACACCGGCGTCCAATACCGCGATAGAGCTTAAACCCTCTGGAAGGCTTCGGGCGGGTTCAAGAACGTACGATACGGTCAGATCGCAAGTCTCCTGACCGGCACAGCCCGCCCACAACATCAGACTCAAAACCGACAACAGACCGATTCCGCTTGCCCTCATGGATTGTGCCTCCCTGCCAATGAAACCGCCCACTGAACGCCGCCACATGGGGGACAGACGAGAAATCCCGAATCGACAACAAGTCGTCTCCTGCCCATGCTACCGTACCTCGCCACAGGCCGGACCCGCATCGGTACGCACGAGGATAACACCTTCTCCGACTCCTCACCCCCCCCCACCGCTCAACCCGCGCCCGGGTTGCCCTTGGCCGGCGGCTCGCCAGACTCGCCGGCAAGCGAATCCTTCAGACGATGCAGATCATCATCCGTTCGTGCATATCGGCGAGTCGCCGAAGACTTATTCCAGCAATTATCGCATTTTGTGCAGAGTCACTTGGCGATGGAGACCCAGTGACGGTGATCCGTCGTGCCCCGCTGCCTATGACTTGCAGGCTATGGTAGAATGCCGCGCGGCAGATGAGGTTGAACCGGAGTCTACCATGACAGGCACACGAGAGTCGAGAAACCGCTTGCGCAAACACGGCAATCCCCTCAGGCGAGCCGCACGAATCCTGGTTCTGATGGCGGCCAGCCTGGCGGGCGGATGCCAGTGGTTCACGGACGACGCGGACCGCGAGGTGTATCGGCTCATTGAGAAGCGTCAACAAACCGCTCTGGGTAAGACGGAGGACGCGACCTTAGGCCAGGAGAACTGGCCCGCCTGGCGGGAACCGGGTTACGAGGGGGCGGGCGACCCCTACGCACTCGCTCCGAATCCCACCGACCCTGATATCCCGGAATCATTCCAGACAACGACCAAGCCCGCGAACACCCAGCCGGCTGCTCAGGAAGACGCAACCGCCGACGCCGCCTCGACCGGGAAGGTGCGCGGCGAAGAAGGTGCTTGGGTCATGTCCCTCACCGATGCCCTCAGCCACGCCTTCCAGCATTCTCGGGAATTCCAGACCGCCAAGGAAGAGCTCTATCTGGCCGCACTGGCCCTGAGTCTCGAACGGCACCTCTGGACGCCGCAGCTCATGGCCCAGATCAGCAGCCAATACGCCAACTATGGGCAGGTCCGCGACTTTGATCACGCCATGGATATGGTCAGCCAGATCGCGGTGGAACAGCGTCTGCCTTACGGCGGCGAAGTGACCGCACGGGTGCTCAATACGCTCATGCGCGATCTGACCAACCATGTCACCACCGGCGAAACGGGGGCCATGATCATCGAGGCGAACATCCCGCTGCTTCGCGGGGCCGGTCGGGTGGCCCGTGAATCGCGATATCAGGCCGAGCGAGACCTCATCTATGCCGTGCGGACCTTCGAGCAGTTCCGCCGGGATCTGGCCGTCGATATCGCTTCCGACTACTTCCAACTGCAGCAATTGCGGCAGGCGATCGTCAACGCGACGGAGAGCATCCGGTCTTTTACTCTGGAGGCCGAACGAACCCGGGCTCTTGGGCAAACCGGCCGCCTCCTGGAGCTCGAGGCCCAGCGAGCGGAGCAAAACCGCCTGCTGGCCACCAACCGACGAGTTGATGCGATAGAAACCTACGAGACGAGCCTCGACGCCTTCAAGATCCGCCTGGGCATGCGGACCCAGACTTCCATCCATGTGGAACTGCCTACGGCCCCCCAAGACGACCTGGCTTCGCCGACCGGGGATCTCTCCGCTCGACCGCTGGAGCAGGCGATCCAAATGCCAGCCGTCGCCGAGGAAGAGGCGGTCCGCGTGGCCCTGAAGCATCGGCTTGACCTGCTGACCGAGTTGGATCGCGTAGATGACAGCCGGCGAGGCGTGGACATCGCCGAGAACAACCTCTTGCCCGATCTGGCGGCACGAGGCAGCGTGCGGATGGACAGCGACCCGGGGAGCCTCGGATCGCTGAAGTACAACACGGAACGGACCACGTGGCGCGGGCAGTTGGTGCTCGATGTGCCCCTCGACCAGAAACAGGAACGCAACGCACTGCGAACGGCTCTGATCGGCCAGCGCCGGGCGGAACGACGCTACCAGGAAGCCCGCGACCGCGTCGAGTTGCAGGTCCGCCGAGCGATGCGCCGCGTGCTGCAGCAGGAAGAGTTGCTGCGAATCCAGAAACTCAGCCAGGACCTGGCCCTGCTGCGACGACGGGGAGCCCGTATCCGGTTTGACCAGGGCCGGGTCAGCAACCGTGAAGTGGTGGACGCCGAGAACGACCTGCTGGAGGCCCGCAACCGGCTGGCTCAGGCCCAAGCCCAGCATCGCGTGGCGATTCTGGAGTTCTGGCGGGATACCGGGACACTCCGAGTCGACGACGAGGGCCAGTGGCCCCAGCGCGATGGTCTGGGCGGGTGAGACTTCGTACAATGTGAGAAGGTCAGCTGTCCGCGCGTGATGAGTGAGGATGTATCCCTGCGAACGGGGCGATACCGTGAGTGTAAGTCCTCCTGAACTGGAAACCTCGCTGCCGTCCACAACGGCGAACGAAGAGGTCGTCGATGTCTCCGGACCGAGCGAGGAATATGTCCCGGCCGCAAAGCCCTCACAACGCCGAGGACGGCGAAAATGGCCCCTGGTCCTGCTGCTGGCGGGAGTCGTGATAGCGACAGTGGCCGGGTACTGGACGTGGAATCGGATGGTCGCCCCGGCAAAGGTGCAGTCCATCCAACTCTTCACCGTCAGCCGGCGAAGCTTCCCGGTGCTGCTCAGAGAACGAGGCGAACTGAAGGCCGCCAAGTCGATCGATATCCGCTCCGAACTCGAAGGCCGCTCTACCATCATCTCGCTGATACCTGAGGGCACCTTGGCCAAGAAGGGCGACCTCCTGGTCGAGCTGGCCAGCGACGAGATCGTCGAGAAGATCCGCGACGCCGAGATTCGCGAAGCCACCGCCCGGGCAGCTTATGAGGCGGCGGCCAAAGAACTGGAAATCCTGCAGGATGAAAACGCCAGCAATATCCGCAGAGCGGAGTTGGACCTCCGGCTGGCCGAACTGGCCCTCGAGAAGTACCGGGAAGGCGAGGCCGTCGAGCTTCGCCAGGACGCCACCCTGGGCAAGGAGAAAGCCGACTACGTCTTCCGCCGCACACGGGACACACTCACAGACTCTGAAGAGCTTCATAAGCAGGGTTTCCTCACGCGAATCGAACTGGATAACGACCGCTTCGCGCATTACGAGGCAGGCCTGAACGTCAAGAAAGCCGACCTCGCGGATGAGGTCATCGAAAAGTACACCATCCCCATGGCCTTGCAGGAAAAAGAGTCGGACGTCACCGAGGCTCAGAAGGAACTCGAACGAACGCGCAAAGCGGCGGCGGCTTCAGAAGCCAAAGCGACCGCGGACCTCGCGGGCAAGAAAAGCGAACTCGAGCTCGTTCAGGAAAAACTCGCCAAATACCGCGACCAGAAGGAAAAATCGAGAATCTTCGCCCCGTCCGACGGCCTGGTGGTCTACGCCCGGTCGCAAAGCTGGTTCCGATCGGAAACGCTCATCGAGAAAGGAACCGAGGTCCACGAGCGGCAGTCGCTGATCGAGTTGCCGGACACCTCCTCGATGAAGGCGGTCATCCAGGTGCACGAGGCCCAAATGGAGAGGCTGAAGCTGGGATTGCCCGCCACGGTCGAGATCGAGGGCTTCAGCGGGCGCCGATTCAACGGCACGGTGTCCCAGATTGCCGTCCTGGCGGACTCGCAGAACCGCTATCTCAATCCCAACCTCAAGCAGTATGAAACAGAGATCCTGCTCGAGGGCGAGTTCACCGAGCTCAAACCGGGACTCACCGCCCGGGTCGAGATCCTCGTCGCCCAGTTGACCAATGTGCTGGCAGTACCGGTGCAGACCGTCTTCGCCAAGGCGGGCCGTTACTACGTCTTCGTCCAGCGGGCCGGCCAACCCCAACCCATCCAGGTCGAGCCCGGCATGTCCAGCAACGAATTTGTCGAGATCCGCAAGGGACTCGAACCCGATGATCGCGTCTACCTGGCAGTCAGCGACGAGATGAAACTCCTGCTACCCGACGAAAACACCGATGAGCGACACCGCCAACCGGATCACTGAGCTTTCCAAGCAGCCTATCGGCTTGATGAGGTGCCCCATGACCACTCTGTCGCTTTGTGCACTGTGTACACTCATGCCCGTTCAGGCTCCGGCCCAACCGATCGACCTCCTGGCCTCGATGAGCCTGTGGGAGAGACACGGTGGATCGGCCGAGTCCTTTGAACTCGTCGACGGGCAACTGACCGCCTGCTGGTCTCGCGAGGAACCCGCCGCCCTGCTGACTCGCCGCGATTTCGAGAACTTCAACCTGACCTTCGAGTACGAAATCAGCCAATGGGGCGAGTCCGGACTGTTCATCCACGCCCCGCGTAACGGGGCCTTCCGCGCCGGGTTGGAGATCGAACTGGCCGATACCGCCGGCTGGCCACCCAGCCCCTACACCGCCGGAGCCATCTTCCGCCATGTGCCCCCCGCCGCCGACGCCGTCCGCAAACACGGCGAGTGGAACACCGTCCATGTCCGCATGGACTGGCCCCGCCTCGTGGTGAAAATCAACGACCAGACCGTCCAGAACCTCGACCTCGCCGCACACGAAGAGCTACGCTACACGCTGCGCCGCGGGGCCATCGGCTTCCAAAGCCTCGGCTGGCCAATCACCATCCGCAACCTGAAACTCCAGCCGCTGCCCGACACCGAGAACGCCGTCGCCCTCTTCAACGGCAACAACCTGGCCGGCTGGAAAATCGAAATCGGCAACGCACGCTGGGATGTCCGCAATGAAGCCATCATCGGAGCCGACGGCGACGGCTACCTCCGGCACGAGGGCCAATACCAGGACTTCGACCTGCGACTCTACATCCGCACCAGCCCGGCCGCCAACGGCGGCGTCTACTTCCGCTGGCTCGGCTACGAGCCCTTCCCCGATCGCGGCTACGAGGTGCAGATCCTCGACCTCCACGGAGCCATCATGCCCACCGGAAGCATCTACGGCCTCGCCCGCGGCAACGACCTGCTCGTCACCCCGGGCCAGTGGCAACTGCTCCAACTCTTCGTCCGTGAAAAACACGCACTCGTCCGGCTCAACGGAGTCACCTGCGCGGAGTCCACCCAATTGGACTCCGTCCGTCCCGGACACATCACCCTCCAGATGCACCGCGGCGACGCCTCCATCGAGTTCAAAGACATCCACCTCACCCCTGCCGATCGATAACCCACTGCAACCCGAACCCTGCGCACATACCGCTTGCCCCTGATTGGGCATCCGCACAACCCAACACTCCACCCTACGCGGCAAACAACTTCCGGGCGTATGCCGCGTTGCGGCGAGTGTCCGCCGCCATATCACCGCTCGGGCTGGACGTCTCCAGCACGATCCAACCTTCGTAGCCGATCTCCCGCAGCACAGCCGCGACGCCCGGCCAATCCAACTGGCCCGCACCAAGCAGATGACGCCCCTCCTTGAGGTGCACCTCGCAGATGCGATCCCGGCCCAGCAGGCGAACCTCCCGAGCAAAATCGTACCCTTTCGTCACATGCGAGTTATAGAAGTCGTAGTAAACCTGCACCGCCTTGGACTTCACCGCATCGAGGATCTTCAGGTGGCCCTCAGCCGACAGGTAGCTCTCGATAGCCAACACCACACCGGCCTTCTCCGCACGCGGGGCCAGCTCCTGCAGAACCTCCGTCACTCGCCGCATGTCCGTCTCGTTCTCCTCGCGAAGCTCCCCCTTACCGAAGAAGGCCAGCAGAATGCGAGCAACCTTCATCTCCCGGGCAACCTCAATCGCATCGGCAACCCAAACCGCAGCTCGCGGCTCCGACATCAACGGCACATTGTTCAGCTCAGCGATCGCCAGCGAACAGATAGCCAAACCGCTCTCACGAACCGCCTGCCGGTATTGCTCCTGGATCTCCCGCCGACGAAGCCACATGCCGTTTGCCGCCGTCCCCAAACTGACCTGCACCCCCTGCAGCCCGATCTCCTTGGCCAAGCCAAACGCCGAGGGATCCATCCGTCCCATCGACCAGTCGCACATGGCCAACCTGAGATCCTTGCGCCTACCCGGCCTCGACGTCGCCTCTTCGCCCCGCACAACCCGGGTACCCAGGACCAGCCCCGCCGCTGCGGTCGCTGTCTCCGCCAAACACTGCCGACGCGTCATCGCCATGATTCTCGCCTCCGCCAATCAATAGATTTCTGCCACAGGTCCAGCCAAGACTCGGTCACCATTGTACCCACAGCCGCCACTGGAACGGGAGCATCAACGAAGTACTCGCCCAACAAAACCTGACGAACCAATGGCGGGGGCCATTCAACAACAAGTTGCGTGCCCACTTCAGAGCAGAGCGGCGACCTGACGATAATCCGCCACAGCAATTTAGAGCATCTCTTCTAGCTATAAATGTTCGCTACGACCGGCCGGAGGCCACTTGGCGGTGTATGCTTTGAGCAGCGGCATCAGGATCTCGCGGGAAAGGCTTGGTCCTTTTCTTCTAAAGGCTTAGATTCGTCCGCAATCTGCCGATATTGGGCAGGTGAGCGATCCCAGCCGCTGGGAACGGAGAGAATATAGGCCTTATCAACCGGTGGATACAATGAACCAGGTTCGCAGCTTCATGGTGATGCCTTCGTTGCCGGAGCCTCTCCGGCCGATTCGTGACTTAGCCTACAACCTCTGGTGGACTTGGTCATCAGAGGCATTCGAGCTCTTCCGCCGCATGGATGTCGACTTGTGGCGGGAGTTGAAACACAACCCGGTGGCCATGCTGGCCCGAATACGCCAGGAACGACTGGACCGGCTGGCGGCGGACCCGGCATTCATTGCCGCTCTGCACCGCGTCCTCCGGGAGATGGAGGCGTACTTCGAACAGCCCACATGGTTCGACAAGCACTACGGCAAGCGGCCCACAGGCACCATCGCCTACTTCTCCGCTGAGTTCGGGCTGCACGAGTGTTTGCCGATCTACTCCGGTGGTCTGGGCACCTTGGCAGGCGATCATCTCAAGAGCGCCAGCGATCTCGGCCTGCCGCTGGTCGGCGTAGGCCTGATGTACCGTCAGGGCTACTTCCATCAGTATCTCACGCAGGATGGGTACCAGTTCGAGGACTACCCCGAGTTGGACTTCTCCACGCTGCCGATCAACATGGTACGCAACGAGCAGGGACAACAACTCAGCGTCGTCGTCGACGTGGGCGGACACGAGGTGCGCGCCCTGGTGTGGAAGACCGTGGTCGGGCGAGTCGTCCTCTATCTGCTGGACACCAACGTGCCCACGAATCGCCCTGAGGACCGCGACATCACCGCCCGGCTCTACGGCGGTGACCAGGAAAATCGTATCCGACAGGAGGTCATTCTGGGCATCGGCGGGCTGAGAGCCTTGGCAGCGGTAGGCATCGAGCCGTCGGTCTGCCATATGAATGAAGGGCACTCCGCCTTCCTGGCTGTCGAACGCATCCACGAGCGAATGCGCAACAGCGGACTGAGCTTCGAGGAGGCCCGCGAGTTGGTGGCCACCGGCACAGTCTTCACTACGCACACCCCCGTGCCCGCCGGTATCGACACATTCCCCATGTCACTGGTCACCCGTTACCTGGCCAGCTATCGGCACGCATTGGGCATCAGCGAGCAGCAGCTCCTGGAACTCGGTCGCATCAACCCCAACGACACCCACGAGCCGTTCAGCATGGCCGTCCTCGCTTTGCGGCTCTCCCACCTGAGCAACGGCGTAAGCCGACTCCACGGCGAAGTCTCACGCAAAATGTTCAGCGCCGTCTACCCCGGCGTCCCGGTCAATGAGGTTCCCATCACCTCGATCACCAACGGCGTGCACATCCGCAGTTGGCTGGCCAGCGAGGTGGCCCACCTGTTCGACCAGTATCTCGGACCGTCCTGGGCGGAAGACCCGGTAAACCAGCAGGTCTGGGAGCGGGTGGACCTCATCCCGGATGCCGAGCTCTGGCGATCGCACGAACGACTGCGCGAACGGCTGGTGGCGTTTGCCCGCCGCCGGGCCAAGCTCCAACTCGTCGGGCGCGGAGCCCCCCCGGCCGAGATCGACGCCGCCGACGAAGTCCTCGACCCCGAGGCCCTGACCCTGGGCTTCGCCCGCCGGTTCGCAACCTACAAACGGGCCACGCTGCTCATGCGGGATCCGGACCGGCTCGCTCGCATCCTGACCGACCCCCAACGGCCGGTGCAGTTGCTCATCGCCGGGAAGGCCCACCCCAGGGACGAGGCCGGCAAGGAACTCATCAAACGCATCATCCACTTCGCCAAGCAGGCCAACCTGCGCAACCGCATCGTCTTCCTCGAAGACTACGACATGAGCATCACGCGGTCGCTGGTCTGGGGCGTGGACGTGTGGATCAACACGCCGATCAAGCTCCACGAGGCCAGCGGCACCAGCGGCATGAAGGTCATCCCCAACGGCGGAATCAATATGTCCGTGCTCGACGGCTGGTGGCCCGAGGCCTTCGACGGCTCCAACGGATGGGCGATCGGCGATCGCCGCATCTACGGCAACCAGGACTACCAGGACTTCATGGAGGCCGAGTCGCTCTACGAACTCCTCGAAAAGGAAATCGTGCCGCGGTTCTACGACCGGGGCTCCGACGGCCTGCCGCGACGGTGGATCGCTACCATGAAAGCCTCGATGCGCACCTGCTGCCCGGTGTTCAGCACCAACCGCATGGTCCGCGAGTACGCCGAGCGATTCTACCTGCCCGCAGCCGAACGGTGGCACCGCTTCACTCAGGACACCTACAAGGTCACCCGCGAAGTCACCGCCTGGCGGCAGAAGCTCCTCCAGCGATGGAACGAGATCCAGATCGGCGAGGTCAAAGCCGACCTGCCCGAGATCGCCACCGTGGGCAACAAACTGCCGGTCGAGGCGCAGGTGAGGCTCGGGTCGGTCGAGCCCGGCGAAGTGTCGGTGGAACTCTACTACGGACCACTGGACGCCCGCGGCCTGATCACCATGGGCAGCGCCGCCCCGCTCCAGTGCATGGGCCGTAACGGTGAGGCCGGCTCCTACCGCTACGCCGGAGTGATCCCCTGCGAGTACAGCGGACACTACGGCTATGCCCTGCGAATCGTGCCGCACCACCCCGAAATGGCCGCCCGATACCATATCGGGCTGGTCCGCTGGGGCTGACGCCGAAATACCGGATCACGCGAAGACGCGAAAACGCAAAGACGAACGGGCCGGCCATGGGTTCCGCTCGTCTTTGCGTTTTTGCGTTTCCCGCCTGCTCCGGTCCGTGCGGGGAGCCTACGCCTGTTGCAGATCGGCCCAGAGGCGATCGAGCAGCGTCGGGTGCGCGGCGAGGAAGGATATCTCGCGGCCGGCCTCGCTGGCAAGATCCATGGGAAAGAGTTCGCGGCCGTCGAGCGAACGGGCCACGACGCCGGTCTCGCGAGCGATCAACCACCCGGCGGCAATGTCCCAGATATGACATTCGGTCAGCAGCACGGCATCAAACCCGCCGCCCGCCAGATACGCCAAGTGCAATGCGGTCGAGCCGGTGTTACGCAGTTTGTAGCGGTTGAACCAGCCATGCACGGCGGACGGCAGCGCGTTCCGTTGACCCGACGGCGTCGCGATCACCGTCTCCATCCGCGGCGGTGGATCGCCGGCCGGCAAGCGTGTCCGCCCCAGCCATGCACCGGCACCCGCAGCCGCGGAGAAAGTCTCGCCCGTGGTCGGGTTGTAGATGATCCCGACCACCGGCACACCGTCCTCCATCAAAGCCACCGACAGGCAGTAGAACGGCACGGCTCGAGCGTAATTCCGCGTCCCGTCGATCGGATCGATCACCCAACATCGCCGGGCACTGGCGACGGCGGCATGCTTGCCCGGGTCGGCCTGCGTCTCCTCGGTCACCACCGCGTCGCGTGGATACCGCGAGGCGATCGACCGCAACAGGGCGGCCTGCACCGCGTGGTCGGCGTCGGTCACCGGCGAATCATCCGCCTTGCGCGAGGTGACCGCCTTGCCGAACCGCTCCACGGCAATCCGGCCCGCCTGCCGCACCCAGGGCAGCGATTGCCGACGCAAGGCATCGTAATCACGGGACCGATTCATGACGCCGCGATCCCCTGAAACTCAGGCCGCAAAGCTTGGTAGAGCGAACGATAACGCGGGTAAAGCCGATCGTAGACCTGGGCCGTGCGGCGCTGCGGCCGCAAGGTCGCGGCAATCTTGATCACCGCCGCACAGGCCTCGGGCACGCTGCCGTAGACACCCGTGCCCACCGCCGCCAACAGGGCCACGCCCAGGGCCCCACCTTCCTGCGTGTTGATCGTGACCACCTTGGCCTGGTACATGTCCGCCTGCATCTGCCGCCAGAACGCGCTCGCCGCCCCGCCCCCGCTGGCCCGCACTTCGCGAATCGGCACGCCCGCCGACCGCATCAGCTCGACCTGGTCACGCATGCCGAAGGTAATACCCTCCAACACCGCACGCACCAGATGCGAATGATTGTGCCGCACGGTCAGTCCGACCCACCCGCCGCGGGCCTGCGGGTCGGCGTATGGGCAACGCTCGCCGGTCAGATACGGCAGAAAGAGCAGGTCCTCGCTGCCCGGCGGGGCCTTGGCCGCCTCGGCGATCATCTTCGGGTACAGCTTGCCCGGATCGCCCTTGGCCTTGCAGGCCGCCTTGACCTCATCGGCCCGCAGCGTGTTGCGGAGCCATTGCAGGCTCCCCCCCGCCGACAACATGCACCCGAACACACACCACTTGCCCGGCACCGCGTGGCAAAACGATTGCAGGTTGCCCGCGTCGTTGGGCACGGGCACGTCGCTATGGGCGAAGACCACGCCGCTGGTGCCCATGGTCGCCGAGACGATGCCCGCCCGCACAATGCCGTTGCCCACCGCGCCGGCCGGCTGATCGCCCGCCCCACCGACCACAGGCGTGCCCGCCTTGAGCCCCGTCGCCTTCGCCGCCGCGGAGCTCACCTGCCCGCTGACCTGCGTCGACTCGAACACCGGCGGCAACAGGTCGGAGGCGATGCTCAACTTGTCCAGCAGGCCCTGATGCCAGCAGCGATTCCGCACATCCAGCAACAACGTGCCCGACGCGTCACTCACCTCGCTGGCGTACTCACCGGTCAGGCACAGCCGGATGTAATCCTTGGGCAGCAGCACCTTGTACGTCCGGCCGTAAGCTCGCGGGTCATGCTTGCGGACCCAGAGGATCTTCGGCGCGGTGAACCCGGTCAGGGCGACGTTGGAGACCATGTCGATCAGCGCCGCCCGCCCGCCCGCCAACTCCTCGATCTTCTCGCACTCGCGGGCCGTCCGCTGATCGTTCCACAGCAGAGCCCGCCGCAGTGACTTGCCCGCCCGGTTCACGAATACGCTGCCGTGCATCTGGCCGGACAAGCCGATAGCGGTGATCTGCTCGGGCTTCTTGCGGGCCTTCCGGCACACGGCGGCAATACCCTTGACCGTCGCCTTCCACCAGTCGGTCGGCTCCTGCTCCGACCAGCCCGGCCGCGGCGCGTAGACCGGGTACTCAACGCTGGCCGTCGCCAACACCCGACCGTCGCCGGTACACAACAGTGTCTTGGTCGCCGATGTCCCGATGTCGATGCCGCAAAGCAGTGCCATCGCCCATGCCCTCAATCAAAGAAACATTCCAGGTGGCGCCCGTCACCTCGGCCCAAGTAGCGGCCGGCAAACCGTTGATCGGTGTTCATCCGCGCTTCGTACTAGCCCACTCATCACTCAATCGCCGCCGCGGAGTATACCCGCGTCGAGGCTACCCACGCCACCGATCCCCGCCGCTCGCGGTTTGGCCCCCCTTCGCTGTCCGTGGGTTCGGGGTGCGTGACAACTCAGGCGGGTGGGATTGGCGTTCTTCCGGCCCCGATAGGGGCCAAGGGGGGTAGCCACGGGTGGAGTGAGCCGCAAGCGAACGAAACCCGTGGAAGCGGTGCGATTCCAAGAGGCCCGCCCCGTCAGGGAGCGGTCGTTCGGGAAAGGAACAACCGCTCGCTGACGGGCGCGGCTCTGCTGGACGCCGGCGGGCCGACGAGTAGGCGGATCTTGTCTCCACGGGTTTCCCGTCGGCCGGCTGCGCCGTCACGCCGCTTTGCCCGTGGCCACAGCCCTTCGCTCCTCCGAAGCGAAATGAAGCACGCCAAGCCCGCCGATTCTGTCACGGACCCGCGGGTTGGTGCACCCCGGCCGCCACATTGACATCGACGCCTGCAACCGGCTATAAGGACTGATCTTACATTCTCCCGCGGGGATGCAAAGATGCCTTGACACCTGGGGGCTGCGATGATTGCTCGTGTCATGAGATACCGAAC
>Ga0123328_1000970_pt1 | contig 29039 bp, 23 predicted proteins | sample BioC12SIPDNA_2_FD_89702 | JGI IMG/M metagenome (GOLD analysis project Ga0123328, IMG submission 89702) | Anaerobic biogas reactor microbial communites from Washington, USA - Biogas_R1_A C12 SIP DNA | ecosystem: Engineered > Bioreactor > Anaerobic > Unclassified | place: Washington, USA...
GATCACCGGCCGATCACTGGGCCAGCTGGCCGTCCGATCGGCGGAAGGCGACCAGTCCGACCGCCAGGACCCAGAGCGACGCCAGGGCAAGGTAGCTCCACGCAGGCACGCGGCCCGACGGCGGCCACACGCGAAGCGTCAGTTCCAGAGGCTCCGGCAGCGTGTCGGCGCCGACGGCGGCTGCTTCGCTGACGAAGACGACGCCCCCGTAGCGCAACGTGGCCATGCACAGGACGCCCTGGGACCGATCGGGCGGCACGGCGACCACGAACTCCGCCGTGCCGGCGGCGTCGGTGGCGGCGGTGGTGGGGCGTGCGGCCGTCTCCATGAGCATGACCGTCAGCTCGACGGGGATGCCTTCGGGCGCGGCGCGACCGTCGGACGACACGACGCGGACCCGCACGGGGCAGGGTCTGGCCTGGGCCGCGCGCGATGCGTTGGCCGCACGGCCGCTATCGGGCGACGGCGTCACGTCGAGTGGCTGCGCGGTGGCCGTGGCGGCCAGAGCGACCAGGACCGCCAGCGACACGGCGAGGACCAGGGCGGTGCGTGTCATGGCAACGGCCCGCCTTTCTGCGTCGCGGGCGGTCGTCGCACGGCCGCGGCCAGACCGGCCAGCGTCATCAGTCCGGACGCCACCCAGAGCCACAGGACCAGGCCCGTCCGGTGCAGCGACAGGGAAACCAGCCGGTCTTGGGGATCGTACGCGTTGAGGCTGACGTAGAGGTCCTGGAGGGGGCCGGTGGTCAGGTCCACGTCGGCGCGTTGGCTCTCGGTGCGACGGTCGGCGACGCGTGCCGGGCGCAGCGTGGCCACGAGCTGTTCTCCGCGTGACACGGCCACCTCGACCTGGAGCGTCGCGATGCCGCGGTCGTCCGTCAGGGTGATGCTGCGGCAAGTGAAATCGTGGCCGGCGAAGCGGACGGTCTGGCCCTCGGCGACGACGGTCGTCAGGTCGTCGCGGACCAGGTGCGATCCGGCCACAGCGGCCACGAGGAGGACGTAGGCCGCATGGGCGACGACGTGCGTGCGGCGGCCTTTCCATCCGAGGCCTCCGGCGAACCACGGGCCGACCAGGAGCACCGTCAGCAACAGAAGACCGAACACGGCGCCCAGGACATTCCATTGCGGCACGCCCATCTGGTACCGGCGCTCGGTGAGCTGCGAGAGCACCTGCGGGCCGACGGTGCCGAGGAAGACCGCGACAGCGAAGGCGGCGAGGACGGCGGCCACGGCGGCCATGAGCCACACGGAGCGGCCGGCGTGCGATGGAGCGGGCGCCGGGTCGGCGGCGGGGGTGGCGCCTCGTGGCCTGCGAACGAGCAGAATCGCGGCGGCCAGGGCGAGCACGGCCAGGGCGAACCCGAGATAGGCGTCGGTCACGGCGCCGCGGGCGTAGGCGTGGACGCTGGCCTCGACTCCGCCGCGTGTGATGTAGGTGGCCAGCACGCAGGCCACGAGCGACGCGACGACGAGGGCGAGCGTTGTGCGGAGGAGGCGTCCGGTGCGTCGCGCGGGCGCCAGCGTGTGCAGCGCCGCGGTGGCGAGCAGCCAGGGGACCAGGGAGGCGTTCTCGACGGGGTCCCAGGCCCAGTAGCCGCCCCAACCGAGCTCGACATAGGCCCAGTAGGCGCCGAAGGCGATGCCGGCCGTCAGGAGCGACCAGCCCACGAGCAGGAACCGTCGCAGGGACTCGAGCCCGGCGTCCAGGCGGCCGGAGATCAGGTTGGCCAGGGCGATGCCGAAGGGGACCGTGAGCACGGCGTAGCCGGCCAGCAGCAGCGGCGGATGGACGACCATCGACCACGTCTGGAGCTGAAGGTTCATGCCGGCGCCGTCGGGCTGGACGAGGCGAGCGGCGACAAACGGCGACGAGCCGATGGTCAGCAGGATCGTCAGCAGGAGCGGCGTCATGACGGCCAGGGCGCCGGCGGCTGCGGCGTCGCGTGTGATCGGGCGTGAGACGACGAAGACGGCCGCGGCGGCCAGGGCCAGGGCGGCCCACGTGAGGAGGCTTCCAGCCTCGCCGGCCCACAGGGCGCTGAGGCGGTAGACCATCGGCTGCCAGGAGGCGCTGTACCGGGCCACGTAGTCGAGTCGCAGATCGCAGCGGACGAGGGCGACCAGGAGGACGGCCGTGGCGGCGGCGACGGCCAGTGCCGCGGCGACCGTGGCCTGTCGCGCCAGGCGTGCGGCCATGGCGTCGCGCCGTGCGGCCCCGAGGAGCCCCACGAGCAGCGCCATCGCGCCCAGCAGTGCCGCCAGGTACAGAGCCAATTGTCCGACAGGAATCAGCATGGGCGCCGCCGCAACGGGTCAGTCTGTCTCGGAACGTGGGCTGCTGCCGTCCGCCGGTGCGGCCGGAGCGTCGATCCTGCGCCGGTAGCGGCTGGAACACTGCGTCAGCAGCGTGTGTGCCCGGAAGACGCCGTCGGCCCCGAGCCGCCCGTCCAGGAGCACTTCGCGGCCGGGCTCCAGGTTCGCCGGCAGCGATCCGGTGAACGCCACCGGCACGGTCGCGCCGCGGGCCTCGACGGCGAAACGCGCCGATCCGTCCGCCTGCATCGCGGGCGGCTCGGCCACGAATCCGGCCAGGCGCATCTCGCGGTTGACGTACTGGTCGCCCGAGGCGATCAACTCGTCCACGCCCATGTAGAGATGGATTCCGCGGCCGAGCATCACGGCGATCAGGCAGGCCAGGCCGCCGACGAGCACGACGACTGCGACGACGGTTCGCCGTTGCCGGCTGTCCATGCACGAGGCTCCTGCGGCTGCGCGTGACAAGGCCAAGGCCCCGCGATCGACGCCGATCGCCGGACCGCTCCCATTATAGGGCGGCGGGGCACGACTTCAAGGCGCGGGGACGCGGCCGGGTGCATTGGGCGGACGAATGTGACCTACTTCACAAACCGAACCCGGCCACGAGGGTATGATGATGGGTCGCAATGATGCGAACGAGGAGCAACCTGTGAAACCGCGTGAGAGATTCTGGGGCGTTGTGAACCGGACGCCGATCGACCGTCTGCCGCTGCTGGAGTGGGCTCCGTGGTGGAACGAGACCCTGGAGCGGTGGTACGGCGACGGCCTGCCGCGCACACTCACGCGCGAGCGAAGCTGGGAACTGACCGAGCACTTCGGCCTGGACGATTGGCGGCAGACGTGGATCCGCTCGCTCTCGAACAGCGCCCCCGCGCCGGCGTCGCACGGCGCGCCCCTGGTGCGCAGCCGCGACGAGTACAAGGCGTTCCAGGAGCACCTCTGGCCCGAGCCGGAGACGAATCTCGACGACCTGCGACGCTGGGCCGACCGCCACGCTTCGGGCGACACCGTGGTCTGGATCATGATGGAAGGTTTCTTCTGGTTCCCCAGGCGGTTGCTCGGCATCGAGCAGCACCTCTACGCCTTCTACGACGAGCCGGTGCTGATGCACGACATCAACAAGCGCCTCGTGGAGCATCTGCTGCATTGCCTCGATGTGGTCGAGGAGATTCTGAAGCCCGACATGATCAACTTCGCCGAGGACCTGGCCTACAACCACGGTCCGATGCTCTCGAAGGAGTTGTGGGACGAGTTCATCGCGCCGTACTACCGCCAGGTGCTGCCGCGCGTCGCCCGGATGGGCACGATCACGATGATGGACAGCGACGGGCAGATGGATCCCGCGATTCCGTGGCTGCTGGAGGTGGGCCTGGACGGCGTGGAGCCGCTGGAGCGGCAGGCGGGCGTGGACATCAACGCGTTGCGAGCGAAGTATCCCGGCCTGAAAATGATGGGGGCCTTTGACAAGATGACGATGCCCAAGGGCGAGGCCGCCATGCGGGCCGAGTTCGAGCGCATCCTTCCGGTGATGGCCTCGGGCGGCTACTTCGCCGGCTGCGACCATCAGACGCCGCCCGGCGTGTCGCTGGAGAATTACCACATCTACCTGAAACTCTTCGAGGAGTACGCCACGCGCGCCGTGGCCGGCTGGTGACGGAGCGGGTCGCCCCTGCGCCAACACAGCGTCGCAGCGCTACCGCGTTCGCACACTGCGGACGGTCTCGAAGAGAACGCACGCCAGGATGATCGCGCCGCCGAGGGCCGTGCGCGGCTCGACGGTTTCGCCGTGGACCAGGTATCCCGTGATCGCGCCGTAGAGCGGCAGCAGGGCGCCCAGGATGCCGATGGTCTTGCCGCTGAGGTGGCGGAAGCTGGCCGAATGGAGCGTGTGGGGCAGGGCGGTGAACGCCACGCCCAGCAGTGCCACCAGGCCGAGGGTTCTGGGTGCGGACAACCCCTCGGGCTTCATGATCACCAGCGGCGCCAGCAGCACGGCCGTGACCATCACCTGCCAGAACATCAGGGCGGAGCTGGAATACTCCCGAACGTACTTGCGCGTGATGAGATTGCGGCACATGAAGAACGTGCCCGAGACGATGCCGAGCAGGATGCCCTGCGTGGTGGCGTGCGAGAGGCTGATCTGCGGCACCATGACGGCCACGCCGACGAAAACCATGCCGGCGACGGCCACGTCGAGTTTGCGGATGCGTTCGCCGAAGACCGGCGGCTCGACCAGCGCAGTCAGCACCGGGTAGGTCTGCATCGAGAGGATGGCCACGGCGGCGGTGGAGACCTTCAGGGCCTGGAAGTAGGTCACCCAGTGCAGACACATGAGCAGCCCCAGCAGCAGAAGCATGCCGTAGTGGCGTCCCTGGGCCGGAAGGAACCGGGTCCGCGTAGCCGCCATGAAGGCCAGCAGGGCCACGGCCGCCACGACCGACCGCAGGCACGTGATGTGCGACGCCGGCAGCGGGATGAGCTTGGCGAACACGGCCGTGCCGCCCCACAGGAGGACGGCCACGTTGAGCTGGATGAGATTGACGGTCCTGGGTTTCATGGTCCTTCCGCGGCGGCAGGTGTAGCTGCCGTCGCATGCCTCGGCGTCGGGTGCTGATGTCACAGTACTGCATCGTGGCATGGGCATCCTGCCCATGCGTCCCACGGGCATCTTGCCCGTGGAGGAACCGCGTTGTGCAGGGCCAAGATGGCCCTGCGACTCACGGGCAGGATGCCCGTGCTACGGTGAAACGGCCTCGTGGGGTGCAGTGCCAAGTAACGCGCCGGGGACACAGCCGGACGCCATCGAGCGGCTGTGTCCCCGGGATAAGGTGCTCATCGTGCCACGCGTGTCGCGCGGAGTCCAGTGTTTTCGTCGCCGCTACTGGAGGTGCGGAATGTGGGCCTTGTCCTCCGGGCCCACGGTCGCGGCCTTGCCGCCGGCCAGTTGCCCGGCGAGCGACGCCGGCGTCCATTGCCCGTCGGCGGCCCGCCACGTCCACGTGTCGGCGCCGTCGGGGCCGGTCACGACGACCTTCGCGCTGCCGTCGTCCTGCGGCTCGATGGCTACGCTCACGTTGCCCCGATGCCACGGATCGAACACCGCGGCGATGCGCACCGCGGAGGCCTTGGCCGTCGCCTGGAGTTGCTTCAGCCCCATCAGCTTGTCGCGGTTCATCGCCGTCGAGTCGCCGACGACGGCCGCCAGGGGCTTGTCGGCCGCCAACTGGAAGTCGCACGCCGCCTCGCCCATCCGCAGGCGGAACCGCAGCGCCGACGCATCGGCCGTTTCCACCTGCTCGGACTGCACCAGCCACGTCACGTCCGACTCCTTCGGCGCGCGGATGTCGTCGAGCACCAGGACATAGCGGCCCTTGACCCAGACGAGCGTGCGGCGGAAGCGGTCGAGGTCCTTGTACGCGCCGCCGGCCTCGCCCTCGGCCACCACGACGTCGCCGGCATCCTTGAACGTCGTCAGGCGCGCCAGCGTCGTCATGTCCTTCACGCCGCCGCGCCCCGGCTGAGTCCAGTGCTCGCCTTCGCCGATCTGTCCGGCGCCGTTGACCAGGATCGTGTTGTGGCCGCTCGTGAGCTTCATGTACGAGTAGCCGTCGTCGCGGGCCACCTTGCGGCCGCCGGTGAAGATCTGGAACTGGTTGGCGTCCGGATCGTCGTGGGCCACGTTCAGATACTTGTACTCATTGTCGTTGCGGTACTTGTTCAGCTTGAAGCCGCCGTAGGGCGACGACTTGAAGAACGCCGCCACGTTGTCGGCTTTCCACCCGTCGCGGACGTAGACCAGACCCATGTCGTCGAAGCAGTACGTCTTCGGCAGCTTCTCGATGGAGCCGCCCGTCAGTGTCGGGTCGTACCACACCAGCCCCATCCACCCAAACTGAAAGGCCTCGTTGACCTGGCGGCCCTTGTCGTTGGTGCGCATGTTGGCGCGGAGCATCTCGCGCAATCCGTCCATCAGATCAGCGTCGCGGCAATGAGCCGCATAGAGCCAGTGGTACGAGTTGTAGGCACCCGTGCCGCCGCTGTCGCCGTAGTCGAACGTGTCGGTCAGGCCCGGCGTCAGCGTCTGCATGCGGTACATGAGCGTATTCTTGAAGAACGGCCCGTCGAGGTACGACGTGCCGTAGCAGCGGTCGGTGGCCTGCATGCCCAGGGCCAGGTGCGCGCCGCCGAAGACCATGTACGACGGCGACTCGTGCGTTGTGCCGTCCTCGGGGAGCCAGTCGGCGATGAACTTCATCTCGTCGAAGGTCTTCTGAAGGATCCAGCCTTCCTCTGGCCGGTTCTCGGCGGCCGCCAGCAGACACATCGTCAGCCCGGCGTTGCGGTGCCAGCGGTGATTGTTGTGCGGATCGGACTTCCAGTAACCCGGCCCGCCGGCGGCGCCCAGGTGCCCGCGGTAGTACATCCGCCGCGCGTGCAGAAGCAGCTTGTCGCGGCACTTCTGGCGGAACTCCGGCTCCAGGTCGTTGTAGAGCCAGTCGTAGAGCAGTCCGGCGCCGATCATGATGTTGGCGGCGCTCATGCCGCTGTCGGTTTCCTGGCCTGCTTCCCAGTTCTCCTGGGCGAGGAAATGTTCCAGGAACCCCTTGGCCCGCTCGAAGCTCCGCTTGTCGCCCGTGATCAGGTAATGCAGCCCGATGGTCGGCGACTTCCACAGGCCCTGCCGCTGGCCGTCCGTGGCGTCGTTCAGATACGTCGCCTCCTTCGGCGGGTTGCAGGCCGCGGCGTAGGCCACCAGGTCGTCCCAGAACGGCTTGCCCTCGTCGCTGGCGGCGAAGGCCTTGATCTTCTCGAGCCCCTCGGCGTCGAAGAGCACGCGCGGGTGCTTGCCGACCAGTTCGGGCCGGATGCCCTTGAAGTCCTCGACGACCGGGTCGGCCGCCGGCACCACCGGCGGCGGGGGCGGAGGCAGCGTCGGCTGCGCCTGCATCGCGCCGCCCAGTTCCACTGTCACGTCGTCCACCCAGACGGTCTGGTTGCGGTCGGCCGTCTGGTCGCCCAGGACCACCACCGCCACGAAACCGCCCACCTGCGACTGGTTCCAGTCGTACCGCTTGATCGGCTTGTCGTCGCACAGCAGCGACAGGCCCTTGGCCGCGTCGAACTGGAACGTCCACTTGTGCCAGCCCGCCTCGCGCTTCACGCCCAGGTACTGCACCTTATGCCACGGCTTCAGCTTGGCGTCGACCAGGCTCAACTCGCCCGCCGAGTACGTCGTGTCGCCGCTCAGGTACCGAGCGTACAGCGACCCGACGGCCACCACGCGGCCGTCCTTCTGCGCCAGGCCCCACAGCGACCCGTGTCCGGGGTCTTTCGGCTTGGCCGGCGCCGCGCCGCTCTCGTAGACCCACATTTCCACCTTGCCGCTGCCGTCGGCGTCGCGCAGCGCCCAGACCGCCTTCCCGCCCGGGCCCACCTTCAGCGCCGCTCCCGAGCCCTCGTGGTTCTTCTCCTTGTCGGCCGCGACGTCCCCCGCGACCGTCCACCCGCTCAGGGCGTCCTCCCCGTTGAAGTCCGCCGTGGCGGCCGACGCGGTGCACGCCCACCACGCGCCGCACGTCAGGGCCAACAGCCCCACTGTCAGCGTTCTCATGGAATCCTCCTTCGTTCTCCCATCCCACTGCGCCATACACAGGTCGAGTCAACAGACCCGACGGTCTCTTCCCTTCGGGCAACGGCGTGCCAGGTCTGTTGACCCGACCTGCCTGCTGCCGATCATCATTCTACTCGCCTCTGCGTCACGGACGGTCGCTTCCGTCCGTCTGCCCGAGGTTCGCGCTCCATCCCCGAAGCGGGTCGCCCGTGGCGACGATGTGGTCGCGAAGAAGCGCCCGCATCCGCTTCAGTGCGCCGCGGTCCACCACGTCGATCAGGTTCCGCGTCTCGTGCGGGTCCGCCGCCAGGTCGTAGTACTCGTCCTGGGCGGTCGGGTTGTAGATATACTTGGCCGTGCTCGTGCGGACCATACGCTGCCAGAAGGGGATCTGGTGGCCCCAGCCTTCGCAGACCAGGTGATCCTCGCGCACGGCGTCGGTGCGGCCCTCCAGCAGCGGCACAAGGCTGCGCCCGTCGAGCCCGTCGTGCGGCGAGCGCCCCGCCAGTTCGATGAACGTCGGCGCCAGATCGAGCAGGCTCACGAAGGCGTCGGCGGCGCGCGGCGACAGCGATGGGTGCGACATCACCATCGGCACGCGCCACAGGCAATCGTACATGCCGAAGCCTTTGTCCCACATCCGATACGCGCCGACCGACGACCCGTGGTCGGCCGTGTAGATGATCAGCGTCTGGTCCAGCTGGCCGACCTCGTCGAGCGCGGCCAGAATGCGGCCGACCTGGGCGTCGATCAGCGAGATGTACCCGTAGTACTTCCCGATCAGACGCGACAGCCGCTCCGGCGTCAGCCAGTCGGTGCCCCAGAGTTCGCCCTGGCGGCGGATGCACCACGGCTTGTCGTCCAGCGGGCAACCCGCCTCGGGCCACGGTTCAATGGCCGCGCCGTCGTACATCGAGTAGTACGGCTCGGGCACGATGTACGGCGTGTGAGGGCCCCAGAAGTTGCACGAGGCGAACCACGGACGCCCCTCGGCCGCATACCGGCGAATCGCCTCGATCGTCCGCGACGCCACGTAGCCGGCCTCCGACGCTTCCGGCGGCCCCTGTTGCGGTCCATGGTCCATCATGCGACAGGACGCGGGCATCCGCGACTCGAAATGAAAGCCGTCCAACCCGAACTGACGCACGTACTGAAGGTAGTCCGGGTGCGTCGCCGGGAACCCGTAGCCGGGATGATACGCGCCTTCGTACCCATAGTCGGACGGCTTGTTGACGTCGCCGATGTGCCACTTGCCCAGGTGAGCGCAGCGATAGCCCGCGTCGCAGAGGTCCTGGCTGAACAGGCGCGTGTCGGGCCGCAGGTTCAGCTCGCCGCCGCGGAACTTCTGGAACTCCCAGTTGAAGATCAGCCCGTGCCGGCGCGCCTCCAGGCCCGTCTGAATGCACGCCCGCGCCGGCGTGCAGATGGCCTGCGGCGTGAACGCCTGCGTGAACCGCACGCCGCGCGACGACAGGCGGTCGATGTGCGGCGTGCGCACCACCGCGTTGCCGTAGCAGCCCAGGCAATCGGCCCGGTGCTGGTCGGCCAGCAGCAGAAGGAGGTTGCGAATCGGTGGCCTCGCCGGCGTCACTTACCGCACCTCGCTTTCGTACCGTTTCAGCGTGGCCAGCTCGCGCGGCAGGTGGACCTCGGCCGGTTCCCAGCGGATCCACTCGCCGCTCAGGTAGCCATCGTACCCGATGCCTGCCAGCAGCTCGACGACGCGCCGGTGGTCGAAGTCGCCTGTGCCGATCGGAACCATCTTCAACGCGGTCAGCCCGCGCGACCCGTCGTGTACGTGCAGGTGCCGAATCCACGGGCGCAGCGTCGCGAAGGCCTCGTCCATGGTCGATCCGCCGGCGCGCACCGGGTGCATGACGTCCCAGTTGACGGCCACGGCTGCACTGCCCACGACGCCGACCACCTCGGCCACGTGCGCCGGGTCGCACCAGTCGTCGTGCGTCTCCAGGCAGACCGTGACGCCGCGCGCCGCCGCGCGGTCGGCCACCCGCTTGAGCGACTCGACCAGCAGAGCGACCGAATCGGCGCGCGAGCGGCCCTCGGGAATCGGCCCGCCGAACACGCGAATCCGCGGCGAGCCCACGTCCGCCGCCAGGTCAATCGCCCGCAACGTCTCGGCCACCTGGTCGGCCGCCGTGGACGGGTCGGCGTACTTGCAGCTCGTGGCCAGACAGCACAGCGCGATGCCCGCGGCCTCGGCCCGGCTTCGGGCCGCTCCACGCGACGACGCATCGGCCGTGAGCTCGATGCCATGCTTGTGCCCGGAGCCGATGCGCGGCTCGATGCCGTCGTAGCCGTAACGCTGCGCCATCGCCAGCGCCTCGTCCAGCGTCGCTTCCGGACACGAGAACGTCATGAACGAGTACTTCATTCGAATCCTCCCGGTCCCAACGTCCGACCTCCGGCCGACGTGGCCTGTTCGCGTGGCTGCCCCTCGACAGGCCGGGTGCCATGCCTGCCCCGTCAGGCATGCCGAATGGCTTGAACCCTCCGCGTGGGTCCGGGGGACCCACCCTACGTGCTGCGTCAAGCAGCCGGCCTACTCGATCCGGACAGCCTTCCCCTTGGCGGCCGAACGGTAGATGGCGTCGGTGATCTGCTGGACGATCAGGGCCCGCTCCAGGGGCGTCCTCGGCGTGCGGCCCGTGCGAACGGCCTCGACGAAATCGGCCATCGGCGCGTTAGCCGCCGTGCCCCATTCCTCGTCGCCCTGCCAGATCACCCGCGGCGTCACGCCGTGGGCGGTCGTCGTCTCGTCGAAGACCACCTGCTTGTTCTTGCCCGGCAGCAGCCGCAGACTCAGCGACCCGCGCGTGCCGACAATCTGCCAGGCGTGGTCGGCCTGGGCCGGCATGTACTCGCCGCGCTCCAGCGTCATGGCCGCGCCGCCGTCGAACCGAATCAGGGCCGCATAGTGCGTCTCGGCGTCGCTGTCGGGCGCCACGTGCGACGCCAGTTGCGGCGGAATGGGCCACGTTTGGGCCAGCACGGTGCGCGGCTTCAGGGCCCAGCCCGTCAGGCCGAGCAGATAATCCAGATCGTAGCAGCCCCAGTTCATGAGGATGCCGCCGCCGTTCTCGGCCGTGCGCAGCCTCCACGACGGCCGGAGCTTCTCCGGCTGCGGGCCCGCCGCATCGACCGACCGCATCCGAAGCAGCCGCAACGTGCCCAACGCTCCCGAGGCGAGAAAATCGGCCGCGGCCAGGGCGTGCGGCGTGAACCGCTGGCGGCACGAGAGCACCGCTCCGACCAGTCGCCCGCGCGCGGCAATCATCCGCCGCACCTGTCCGGCGTTCATCGCCACGGGCTTCTCCGTCAGCACGTGCTTGCCGGCCCGGAAGGCCGCCAGCGCCAGCCTCGGACGCCCCGCCGTCGGAAACGCCAGCACCACCGCCTCCACATCAGGATCGCGCACGAGCCGGGCGCCGCTCGAGTAGGTCCGCGCGACGCCGAATTGCCGCCGCGCCTCCTCGACACGCTCGGGAATCAGGTCCGCCGCCGCGAACGGCTCCACGCCGTCCAGTGCCACGGCCGTGGCCAGGTGCCTGGTCCCCATGACGCCGCAGCCGATGATGCCGAGCTTCAACGCGCCCATGCAGCGAGCCTCCCGGAACTGTGTCGGCGATTCAGCGGCCGGTCCGCAGACGGTGCGTGCGGCCGGTCTGGTACATGGCCAGGATGTTGTCCACGGGTGCATCGACCTGGATGTAGGTGTGACCTGGTCCGAAGATATAACCCCCGTCGGCGCCGAGGATGTCGATCAATCGCCGGGCCTCGTCGGCCACCTCCTGCGGCGAGCCCTTGCACAGGACGTGCTGAAGGTCCAGGCCGCCCCAGAAGCAGAGGTCGCGGCCGAAGTCGCGCTTCAGCCCCGCCGGCTCCATGCCTGCCGCCCGAATCTGGATCGGCTCCAGCAGGTCCACGCCGGCCTCGATGATCATCGGCAGCAGCGGGCGCACGGCTCCGCAGCAGTGCAGCAGGAACTTCTTGCCGCACGCATGGACCCGGTCGGTCGCCGCGCGCAGATACGGCACGATCATCCGACGGAACACCTCGGGGCTGAACAGCGGCCCGAGTTGCGAGCAGTAGTCGTCGGCCATGTAGACGATGTCCAGGTCCGGGCCGCACGTCGCCAGCAGTCCGTCCAGGTGGGCCAGCGTGCAGTCGGCGATGGTGCGGATGAGGTGCTCGGCGTATCGCGGTCGCAGGGCCATGTCCATCATCAGGTCTTCCATGCCGCGGACCCACGTGGCGCGGAAGTAGGCGCCCCAGCCGAACGTGCCGACGACGGCGCGGTTGCGATGGGCGGCGATCTCGGCCGCGCAATGGTCGAACGTCACCGCGTCCGGGCCCGGCCACCGGTGCGCGTCGATGTCGGCGATTTCGTCCTTGCCGGCCAGCGGGCTGTAGCACAACTCGCCGTACGAGCCGCCCTCGTAATGGACGACGCGCGTGCGAAAGCCCCACAAGCCGTCGGTCTCGGCGGCGGCCGGCGCGCGGTCGCCCGCGGCGGCGGCACTGTCCCGCTGCCGGCCGCGCATGCCCACGTACCACGTGTCCACGCCCAGCCGGTCGAAGAGCCCTTCCTTGGTCTCCGTGCCGAGGCGCGCGGCCAGTGCCTCGTACACTTCCTTCTCGGCGTCGAACGTCATCGGCACACGGTCGGCCGTGCGGTGGTCCATTGCCGCCAGCACGCGATCGCGGGACGTCATGGTCTCGGACATCGTCTTGCGCTCTCCGTTCCGGGTCATCCCGGCCTTTGCCGGCGCGTGTGCGACATCGTCGCCGCCGGCGCGACGAGCCGTCCCCCATTCACTGAGTCTAGACCGCCGGCCGCGCCGACCCATGTGACCGCAATCACCAGGAGGCGCAGTGCGCCCGGGGGCATGACCAAGCCATATGGCCATGCCCGACAGTATCCGCGAAGAGCTGTTGGGGAGAAACTGAGAACGTATCGGCAGTCAATGCGCTGTGACCAACGTCGGGTGGCATCTGCCACGCTTGTCGCAGACCCCGAACTCGTCGGGAGGCGTGGCCATGAAGGGCGGTTCGCCCCTCGAACAGGCTCGGGACTTGCAACGAGCCGCCCCCACGGTTGGCGCGCCCGTAGGGTGGGTCCCCCGGACCCACGCGTCTTCTCAGTCAACCCCGCCGGGTGCCTGCCCCGTCAGGCATGCCGAATGTCGGGCGCATGGCCACCCTGGCGTGGCCATGAAGCCGTAGGTTGGCTGCTGTGACGCAGTTCCCGAGCACCGTCGAGGGGCAGGCGTTGCACCCGGCCCCCAGGGGCAGCCGGTTCTCAGCCCTTCAGCTCGATCCAGCGTCCGGTTTCGGCGCTGTCGTACATGGCCAGGGCCAGTTCGAGCGTGCGTCGGCCTTCGCGCCCGGTGACTCGCGGGTCGCGATTCTCCCGGATGGCGTCGCAGAGGTCCTCGATCAGGTACATGTGCTCGTGGTGCTGGAAGGCCGCGGCGCCGCCGGCGCCGGTCGGGCCCTGGGCCGCCCCGATCATCAGGGCCTGGGCGTCCTCGGGCCGCTTGTCCTGGAAATCCATCCGCACAACGCGCTCGCCGACCATCGTGGCCGTGCCCGTGGAACCGTTGATCTCGATGCGCAGGTCGCTGCCGGGGAACATCGCCGTGGAAGCCTGGAGCACGCCGCGCGCCCCGTTGGCGTAGTCCATCAGGGCCAGTGTCGTGTCCTCGACCGGCACGCCGGGGTGAGCGAGGTTCTCCATGCGCGCCCAGACGCGCGTCACCGGGCCCATCAGGTACAGCGCCAGGTCGTAGTAATGGAACGCCTGCTGCACGGTCACGCCGGCCCCGTGCTCGCGGCTGCTGCGCCAGGCGTCCAGGTGATAGTAGTCCTGCGGGCGGAACCATTTCATGTAGACGTCGCAGGCCAGGAGCTTGCCGAAGCGACCCTCGGCCAGCGCCTGCTTGATCGGCGCCAGGGCCTTGCGGAACCGGCAGTTCAGGCACACCGCGAGCTTCGTGCCCGACGTGTCGAACGCGGCGATCAGCGCGTCGGCTTTCTCGAGCGTCATGTCCGGCGGCTTCTCGACGAGGCAATGCTTCCCGGCGGCCGCCACGCGCACGCCCAGCGCCGAGTGCGTCGCATTGGGCGTCAGGACGCTCACAACGTCCACGTCGGGCCGCGCCAGCAGCGCCTCCAGCGACGGGATCGCCTCGCACTGGTACTTCGCGGCGAACGTCGCCAGACGCTCGGTGTTCATGTCGGTCGCCCCGACCAGCTCGCACTGCGGCGACTCGAGGATCGCCCGCGCGTGAAAGTCCGCCACCAGCCCCGTCCCGACCAGGGCGAAACGCAACGGTTTCGATGCCATCGCTCGTGCTCCTTCTTCTGCCATACCCTGTCACCGCAACGCCACAGGCCCGTCTCACCGTGGCACGGGCATCTTGCCCGTGAGTCGCGGGGCCATCCTGGCCCTGCACGCGCCGCTCTTCCATGGACACCGGCGCCGTTGGGCACGCTGCCCCTGCAACGCATGGGCGAAACGCCCATGCCACCGGCCTGCACGGCGTTTCAAGGAATCAGCAGCGCCTTCAGGCCGCGCTGGTGCTCCACATCGTCGAACACCTGTTTCCAGTTTGCCAGCGGCTCGCGGTGCGTGATGAGCGCCTTGACGTCAATCTGCCCGGCGGCCACCAGCGCGATCGTGCGGTCCCAGCACTCGTAGCCCGTGGAGATGTGGAAGTCGATGCGGCAATCCTTGAAGATGGCCGCATCCCAGCCGAAGTTGATGGTCTTGCGTCCGGTCATGCCGATCACGCACACGCGCCCCTGCTTGCGAAGGAGCGACACGGCCTGATTGATCGCCGGCTCGGCGCCGCTGGCCTCCACAACCATATCCGCCCCGCGGCCGCCCGACAGCTCGCCCACCAGCGCCGCCACGTCCGCTCTCTGTACGTTTACCACGTGTTTGAACCCCAGCTTGCGGGCCGTGGGCAGGCGCAGCTCTTCGTCCTTGTCCGTCCCGACGATGACCACGGCCTTCGCGCCGCCGGCCCGGGCGCACATCGCCGCCACCAGCCCGATCGGCCCGGGACCCATCACCACCACCACGTCCCCGGCCTCCACGCCCGACCGAAGCAACACGTCCTGCACCACGTTGGCCGACGGCTCCACCAGCGCCGCCTCGTCGTAGCTCATCGTGTCGGGAATCCGGTGCAGCAGCACGTCGGGCATCACCAGGTACCGCGCGAACGCCCCGTCGATGCCCCAGCCGGGGCTGCGCTTGGCCGGGCAGATCTGGCGGTTGCCCGTGCGGCAGAGGTAGCATTTGCCGCACGCCTTCGTGTGCGGCTCGCCGATCACGCGGTCGCCGACCTTCACGGTCGTGACCTCGGGGCCGACCTCGATCACCTGGCCCGAGAACTCGTGCCCCAGGATCACCGGCGGCCAGTACGGAAAGTTGTCGTGCAGAATGTGAATGTCGGTGCCGCAAATGCCCGCGGCCTTGACTTCGATCAGCACGTCGTCGCCGCGCGTCACCGACGGCACGGGCCGATCCTGAAGCTCGATGTTCCCGACGCCCTTGGCCGTCTTGACCAGCGCTTGCATCGTCGCCATGATTCGTCGCTCCTTGCCGCTTCCCGCAGTCCGCCCGCGTGGCTGCCCCCTCGACGCCACTCGGGAACTGCGTCAAGCAGCCACCCAGCTTCTCTCCGCCAACCGTAGGGTGGGTCCACCGGACCCACGCGGATATCTTCATGGCCACGCCAGCGTGGCCACCCCAACCAGCCGCGCGGCACAAACCCCTCTCCCTTGAGGGGAGAGGGTGGCCCGAAGGGCCGGGTGAGGGTGACGTACGGAGAGAACCTCGCGATGTCGAAACGCCTTCTCCGCTCGCCCCTCACCGCCCCTCGCTGAAGGCTCGGGGCGCCTCGCCCTGGAAGGGGGAGGGTTACATCTCCAGGCCGTTCAGCTGTGCGATCGTCCGCACGATCACTTCGGCCGCCTTCAGAATCGCGCTCACGCGGACCTGCTCGTCTTTGCCGTGCGCCGTGCCCAGGTCGCCGGGGCCGAACACCACGGTCGGAATCTCCAGTTGGTTCGCATAGAACCACGCGTCGCACGAGCCCGTCAGGGCGCTCAGTTGCGGCTCCACGCCCGACGCCGCCAGCGACTGCTTCAGCGACGCCACCAGCGGATGCCCCGGGTCCAGTTCGTTGCCGTCGGAGTTCAGCATCGGGAACGTCAGCTCAAAGTGCTCGCTCAACCACTCGTCGCCGCAGTCCTTCAGCACCGCGGCCATCTCCTGCTGCACCTCGTGCCGCGACTTCGGCGGCAGAAAACCGAACACGCCTTTCAGAACGGCCTCGCTCGGCGCCGCGGCCGGCCAGTTGCCCGCCTCGCACACGCCGAACGTCACCGGCATCGGGTTCGCGAAGGCATCGAACAGCGGATTGCCCCGGCTGGCGGCCAGAAGTCGGTCGTGATACGCCTCCAGCGCCGCCATGGCCACGACGGCCTTCTTCAGCGCACTGACGCTCGAGCCGGGCGTGCCGCTGTGGCCCGGGCGGCCGTACACCTTGAGCTGAAACCACACCGCCCCGCGCACGCTCGGCATCAGACGCAGGTTCGACGGCTCCAGCACCAGGCACCCGTCGGCGCACCGCTTGCCGCGCGCGGCCTCCACGTGACGGATCATCGCCAGCGTGCCGTTGCCGCCATTCTCTTCCTCCACCACCAGGTGGCATTCCACTGTTCCCGGCAGCCGCACCCCCAGCGCGTCCAGCGCCCGCATCACAGCGAAGATCGTCGCGGCCTGGCCCTTGGCGTCGCAGGCCCCGCGGCCGTAGATCGTGTCGCCGTCCACGCGCGGCTTGTACGGGTCGGCCTGTCCCACGCTCGGCGGCACCACGTCCAGGTGCGTGTTGAGGAACACCGTGGGCCCGCGGCCGGCCCCGCGACGGACAGCCATGACGTTGGGCCGGTCGGCGTAGGTGACGCCCGGCAGCTTGAACGCGAAATCGCGGTCGTCCTGGATCGACTCGGGGATCGGCACGTCGCGGGCCTCGTCGGTGCAGCGGGCCAGGGCCTCGCGCATCAGGGCCAGCGCCGGCCCTTCGCCGCCGCGCGTCGACGGCACCTCGATCAACCGGCACAGCAGGTCGCGGACGTCGCCGCGAAGGGAATCGAGAACGGTTGACAGCTGAGCATCGTTCATCGCAGGTTCTTCTCCGCTCGACCCTCACCGCCCGGCTTCGCCGGGTGCCATGCCTGCCCCAGTCGCAGGGGCGGCTCGCTACAAGTCCCGAGCCATGTCGAGGGGCGAGCCGCCCTTCATGGCCACTACAAGCGTGGCCATGCCTCCCAACCGTAGGGTGGGTCCACCGGACCCACGCGGACATCTTCATGGCTCGGTGCCATGGCCGCTTGACGTCGTTCCCGAGCACCGTCAAGGGGCGGCCATGCCAAGAGTCCTCGCCATGTCCGCGTGGCTGCAAGCAGCCACCCTACGCGCGGCCCTCACCGCCTCTCGACGGGAAGGGGTCACTTCCGCAGCCGCCCTTCCACGTCCTTGTTCACCGTGAATCGCGGCGGGCGGCCTTCCAGGTGGCGAATCACGTCTTCCAGAATCTTCTCCCGGATGCTCCAGCCCGATTCCTCGCTGTACCACGACAGGTGCGGCGTGAGCAGGCAGTTCGGCGCGCCCAGCAGCGGGTTGTCGGGCTTCGGCGGCTCAAGGTCGTACACGTCAATGGCCGCGCCGGCGATCACGCCCTTCTGGAGCGCCTCGGCCAGGTCGGCATCGCTCACGAGCGGCCCGCGCGCCGTGTTCACCAGCACCGCCGAGGGCTTCATCGTCCGCAGGGCCGCCGCGTTGATCTTGCCGCGCGTCTCGGCGTTCAGCGGCGTGTGGAGCGTCAGGATATCCGACTCCGCCAGCACGGTCTCCAGCGACACGGTCTGGACGCCCAACTCGGCCTGACGCTCGGCGCTCAGGTACGGGTCGCACACCAGGATGTTCATGCCGAGGCCGCCGACCATGCCGAGTACCGTGCTGCCGATGCGTCCGCAGCCGACGATGCCGAGCGTCTTGCCCTTCATCTGGAACACCGGACGGACGACCGAAAAGTCCCATTGCCCCTTGGCGACGCTGCGCTCCATGCTGTAACGTTGCTCGGGCAGGTGCCGCGCAGCCGCCAGGATGAGCATCAGCGCCTGCTCGGCCACTTCCTGCACGCAGTAGTCGGGGATGTTGGCCACGCGGATGCCCGCCGCGGTGGCGGCCGCCGTGTCCACGTTGTCGTAGCCGATGCCGTGGCGGATGATGAGCCGCGCGCGGCTCAGGCGGCCGATGACCCCCGACGTCATCCGCGCCATGTTCACCACGACGACCTCCGCGTCGCCGATCACCTTCACCAGCTCGTCTTCCTTGGCGAACTTCGCCTGGTGAGCTTCCCACTGGAAATCCAGCCCGCGCTTGCGCAGCTCGTCCTGTTCCCATTGGAAATCCGGTTCGAGGTAATCCGTCACGACAATCTTCGTTGCCACGGCTCTTCTCCGATAGACAAGTAGGGTGGGTCCACCGGACCCACGTGGATGCTGTGTCCAGCAGCCCCCCGGCGCGCTCGCAGCGCGTAGGTCGGGTCAACAGACCCGACGGCTGCTTCTGTTTGGCCGCTGCACGTCGGGTCTGTTAACCCGACTCACCTGCCGGGTGCCATGCCTGCCCCGTCAGGCATGGACGAGTGTCCTTGGCCTCCCACTTGGCCGGGTGCCATGCCTGCCCCGTCAGGCATGGACGAGTGTCCTTGGCCTCCCACTTGGCTGCTCCTCGACAGGCTCGGAACCTGACGGCCCCTCGACGGTGCTCGGGAACTGCGTCAAGCAGCCACCCTGCGCGCCGTTGTGCAGAAGGACGCTGTCGTAGGGACGGCTCGCGAGCCGCAAACCCCTCTCCCTTGAGGGGAGAGGGTGGCCCGTAAGGGCCGGGTGAGGGTGACGCGCGGAGACGACGCTGCGAATTCGGACCGCCTTTTCCGCTCGACCCTCACCGCCCCTCGACTGCGCTCGGGGCACCTCCCCCTCGAAGGGGGAGGAGTTACAGCCACCCCTGCGCGCTCACAACTTGACGCGGCGGCCTGTGGCGGCGCTGCGCAGGGCGGCCTCGGCCACGCGCGTGGCGCGCACGCCGTCGGCCACGGGAATGCCTACCTCGCGGTTCGTGCGAATCGCCTCGGCGAAGTCCGCCAGGTAGTCCAGCCCCATCTGCCCGCAGTACCCCGGCACCTGCGACGTCGGCTCCTTGATGACCTGCACTTTCCGGTCGCCGACCGACGGGTGCTCGGTCACCAGCAGCACGTTGTTATCGTCGCCGCCCCAGGACGGCACCCAGTTGACCATGCCGAGCGTGCCGCGAATCGAGACGAACAGGTCGCGACCCTGCGGGAACGATCGCGGCGCGCTGTAACTGATGTCCAGCAGCCCCGTGGCGCCGTTGGCGTACTCCAGCACCGCGCAGGCACAGTCCTCGATCGTCCGCTCCGGTTCGCCGCCGAATCGCGTCGCGCGGCCCTGGACCGCCACGGCCTCCAGGCCCGTCCACCAGTGGAACAGGTCGATCCAGTGAACGCCCAGGTTCTGCATCGGGCCGCCCGCCTGCGCGGCCTCGAGCATCCACGGGGCATGGTCGCGAATGTATCGCCACGCGCCGCCGGCCGTCATGCGGCCCTCGAAATGGATGATCTCGCCCAGCAGCCCGTCGGCGATCCACTGCCGAATCCGCCGCGCCATCGGGTCGAACCGCCAGCAGTAGCCGGTGGTCACCTTCCGATCGGTCCGGGCCGCCATGGCGGCCACCTGGCGCACCTGCTTCAGCGTGGCGCCCATCGGCTTCTCCACCAGGACGTGCTTGCCGGCGGCCAGCGCCGCCTTCACGGCGGCCGGCATCTCGGCGTGCGGCAGGAAGATCAGCACCGCCTCCACGTCCTCGCGGGCAAGCATCGCCGCCGGATCGGTCGTGCCGGGCAGACCGAAGAACGTTTCCTCGCCGGCCAGGAACGCCCCGTCCGCGTCGCACAGACACACCGGCCGGAACTGCGGCAGATTCCGAAACAGCGGCCAGTACCAGCGCGGATGCTGGTGATGCAATCCCCAGATGGCCATGCCGACAGGTTGAACTGTCACGACGACCCCCTTGCCTCAGCCCATGCGGCCGCCGGTGCGGACCGTCCCCACGCCACGGCCGACCGATGACACGCAAGGCAGCCGCTGGGTGGGTCCACTGGACCCACGTGGCGAACTCGTCAACGTCGCCTCGGCTCGCCTCGGCCACGCGCGGCACCGCAGCGATCACGAGGCATGGTACGTCACCCCCTGGTTGCCGTCAAGTGACGCAGCGGTTACTTAAAACGGGGTTTTCCCCAGCGCAGGCTGAGGGTGGTCTGGCAGGAACGGCCCCCTGGGGAGCCCGGTGCGAGGATGGTGGCCGTGGGAATGCGATACCGTCCGTGCGGCCGCGAGGCAGCCCGCAGTGGCGGGTGGGAGACTTCCGCCGGGGGACTTCTCCCACGCCGCCTGACGGACGTGCCCCCAAGGGGGGGCAGGCCGCCGACGCTGCGAGCCTTCCCGCAATGTCCACGAGACCGTACGACATGTCGGGGCCTAAGGTTCCCCAGCGTTGGCCCCGGATGTATCTCCGGCGGGAGGAACCGCCACGGGCTCAGGGCCGCGGCGGCCTCCCCCCATCCACGTGCGCTCAGGACCCGCCGCAGTGTCGGCGGGCCTTACAAAGGTCGGCCTCAGCCGGCCATCTCATGGGAGTCACCCGTGAGCGAATACGTGTGCGAATCGAAGACCTCGTTGTTGTGGCGTCGGCACTTGCGGCAGAATCGATGGGCCGCATCGGTCCACATCATCTTGCCGCATCTCAGGCAGCGGAGGTTCTTCTTTTCCAGCGGTCTCACTCTGAGTCGCATGGTCTTACCCCCTTGTCATGGAAACGTGGTGGTTCAGTTGGCCGACCGCTCTATTGTTGAGCCAGCCGTCCAGGGACGACTGGGTGATCTGCGTCAGCACCGCCTCGACCTCGACCGCGGGAATCGGCACCAGCCACGACGTGCCGCACGACGCGTTCGGGCACTTCCACCACCGCGACAGATGCCCGCACGAGGCGACCGTCTCCCCGGCTTCCATCAGCGTGCCGCATTCCGGACAAACGTGCCGATCCTGGCTCTCACTCATGGTTGCCTCCGGCAACTATGCCCTGGCCGAAAAAAAACGGAGCCTTTCTGACAGAACGTGCTGTCAGAAAGGCTCCGTCGCCTTGTTACGCCTGGTGGGGCGCCCGTCGTCGGGACCCTATGTGGGACCGGCCTTCGTCGGCCAATCCACCTGAATACTACATCGGAACTCCGGGCCGGGCCAACAAGAAATTCGGAAAAATCTCCTTTTTTCTCTAACTCTGCTGCGCGCCGTGCGTTGCCGCCGCCGGCACGGTCACAGGAAATCCGCCGCGCCCAGGATGCTGCCGGCCACGTCCCGCATGGGCCTGGACTGTTTCTGGCTCTGGGCCCGCATCACGTCGTAGGCCTGTTGCTCCGTCAGGCCCTTCTTCTGCATGAGCACGCCTTTGGCCTTCTCGACCAGTTTGCGCGTCTCCAGAGCGTCGCGGAGGGTCTCGTTTTCCTCGCGCAGCCGCTGGAACTCGGCGAACCGGCTGCGCGCCAGGGCCATGACGCTGAGCAACTGCCGCGCGACGATCGGTTTGACCAGGTAGCCGAAGACGTGTGACTGGACGGCTTCCTGGAGGTACTTGTCGTCGGTGAAGGCGGTGGTGACGATGACGGGGCAGGGCCGCCGCTCCATGATTTCGCGCGAGGCGGCCAGACCGTCCATGCCGGCGCCGAGCTTGATGTCCATCAGGACGAGGTCCGGCCGCAGACGCTCCAACTCGGCCAGGGCCGCCTCGGCCGTGGCGAACAGGTGGACCTCGGCCTTCATCTCGCGGCTCAGGATGCGCTGGAGCCCCATGGCCACCAGGGACTCGTCCTCGACGACGAAGACGCACTGGGCCGGTTCGACCGGCGTGGCCGACGGCTGATCGCTCATGACTGTCCTCCCGGCGCAAAGATGATCTGCGCCTGGCATCCCTCGGGGCCGCTGTGCAGCTCGAAGCGCCCCCCCAGGTCGTGTTCCACCAGTTGACGGATCAGCGCCAGGCCCGTGCCCTCGCGGTCGCCGTCGGGGCGTCCGGTCCCGTTGTCGGCCACACGGATGGCGACGCGGCCGGGGGCGTCCGCCGGCTCGACATCGATGGTGATCCGCCCCATGTCCCGGCCGTCGAAGGCGTGCAGGATGGCGTTGGACATCAGTTCGTTGACAGCGATGGCCAGGGCCGTGGCGCGTTTGCTCGACAGTTCGAGGTTGCGGCCCGTGACGCCGATCTCGACGCGCAACCCCTGGTCGCCCAGGTAGGTGGCCTTGGCCAGCTCGGCCAGGCCCTTCAGCAGCGCCATCAGCGGCACGTCGCTGGCCGCCTCGGTCGTCAGGAGGCGATGGACCATGGCGGCGGCGCGGATGCGCGACATGCAGCGGTCCAGCGCCTCGGCGCCGTCGGGGCCCACGTGGTCGCGTTCCAGCTCCAGCAGGGCGATCAGCGACTGGAGGTTGTTGCGGATCCGGTGATGGGCCTCGCGGACCAGGGTCTCCATCTGGTCGGCCCGGCGGACCAGTTCGGCCTGCATGCGGTACTGGGCGCTGACGTCGCGGGCAATGGCGATCAGCGCCCGCTGCCCCGCCTGCTCGAGCGACGCCACGCGCACCGACGCCGGAAACGTCGAGCGGTCCTTGCGGCGGAGCGTGGTGTCGAAGGTGCCGGAGGTCCGCCCCGACGCCAGGAGCTGCAACTCCTTCTGACGCGACTCGTGCCCGAACCCGAGGTCCAGGTCCGCGATATTCATTCGCGTCAGTTCGGCGTGATCGTAGCCCGTGGCGTCGCAGACGCAACGGTTGGCCTCGATGATGCGGCCGTCGAGATCGTGCAGGAGGATCATGTCGGCGGCGTGCTCGACGAGGTTCCGGTACTTCGCCTCGGATTGCCGCGTGGCCTCCTGGCTCTCGCGAAGCGTGTGGAACAGGACGCCGTAGGGCTTGGTCAGCCCGGTCTCAATGAGGGCCTTGTAGACCATGTAGAAGGAGAGCAGCTTCAGCAGGTGTCCGAGCATGTTGGGCAGGCCGTGGGGGTCGCTGTACATGGTGAACAGAACCTCGGCGTTGATCGTGGCGAGCAGGGCCAGCAGGAGCCGCCGGATCACGGTGCGGTCGAAATGCTGTTTCCGCCGCAGGAGCAGAATGCCTGCCAGCGCCAGCAGGCCGCAGATGACGTACTCGGCGACGATCTTGAAGGGGGTGAGCCGGCCCGAGGCGTCGTCGAAGCAGACCGGGAACACGTCCAGGACGAACACGCTTGCCAGCACGGCGGCCGTAACCAGCGCGTAGACGGTCAGCAGCGCGCCGGCCCGGAGGCGTCGCCCCAGCAGCAGCGGCGCCGCCACCAGCGACACCGCCTCCAGCCCGCGAGCGATGATCCAGAGCTGCGTCGCCAGGTTGCTGCCGGCGGTGTGGAACACCCCCATGCCGCTGTAGGCCAGCGTATGCAGCAGGTCCAGCGCGGCCACAAACAGGTACGCGATGCCGACGACCAGCAGGTAATTGTTCCGGAGAAACTCGCGGGCGTTCCAGAAAACCAGAAACAGCGACACGCCGATGGCGATCGACGTCATCTCGGCCAGGCTGTGAAACAGGAGGTAGTGCCGCTCGGCCATGGCGTGGTACTGCTCGCGGAACACCACGGCCAGCACGCCGACGGCCACGGCCAGCGCGACCGGCACGGCCGACACTACGATCCTGCGAAATTGGACAGGTGTCTGGGCCATAAGCCTCGCCGCGCGTCGTGCCGTGCTCGCGGCCACAAGACTACCATGTCCGCCCGGAAAGACAACCTCATTTCATCCGCATCGGGCCCGTGGGGTGTGCCCAAAGATTCTGGCACGTACCGCAGTCGTTCGCCGGATCGCGCGTGACGGTTGTTCGTTGTCGTGGACAGTCCTGCGCCTCAGGCTTTCTGGGTTAGCCCCCGGCTACACTCTTGCCGGCCCTGTCGGGCCTGGGTGTTCAGTCCATGTGCGGAGTTCGGCCAAGAGCAGGCGATCCTCGCGCCCGACAACCGCCATTCCGTTCGTCACCCGCCGCGGCACGACAACCCTTGCCATGCTGCCAGAAAGACCGGGCACACCGGGCCCGTGGGCCCCACCTGCACGCTACACGCTGCGGGACAAGAAGGGGCGCAACGACAGGGGCGGCCGGCTCCGAGTCGGGTCTCGAAGGCGAGCCGCCCCTGACGATGTCGCAACCCTGGCGACGACTGAGCGTCTACCAGTTCTCGGCCAGCAGTTCGAAGTGCGCCTGCGGGTGGGCACAGGCCGGGCAGAGCTCCACGGCCTCGGCGCCGGTGTGCACGTAGCCGCAGTTCAGGCACCGCCAGGCGACGGGCTTGTCTTTCTTGAACACGGTGCCGTTGGTGATGTTGGCCAGGACGCCGAGGAAGCGTTTCTCGTGCTGTTTCTCGGCGACGGCGATGCCTTCCATGGCCTTGGCGATGTCCTCGAACCCTTCCTCACGGGCCACCTTGGCGAACGACGGGTACATGTCGGTCCACTCGTGGTGCTCGCCCGCGGCGGCCGCCTGGAGGTTCTCGGCCGTCGAGCCGATGACGCCCGCAGGGTATGCCGCCGTGATTTCCACGTCGCCGCCCCTCATGAACTTGAAGAGCCGCTTCGCGTGCTCCTTTTCCTGGTTGGCCGTTTCTTCGAAGATGTTGGCGATCTGGACGTAACCGGCCTTGCGGGCCTGGCTCGAGGCGTACGAGTAGCGGTTGCGGGCCTGCGACTCGCCGGCAAACGCAATCAGAAGGTTCTTCTCGGTCCTGGATCCCTTGAGGTTCATAGTGCTCCTGCCTTTCTCTGCACGGTTCGGTCTTCCGCATACATCCGCCCGCCGGACAGGCAACGCCTTGTCCTGCGACGGCGTCCGACGCCACGCCGCGTGACACGGAAGGCATACTATCGCCGGAAGTCTGTTCCCTGTCAACCCTTGCCGCGGCAGCGACGTGTGTCGGGCCTTGCACGGAACAGCCCGTGCCGCTAGCATGACCGGTGCCGGCGCCGAAGGGCCGGCCGGGGCGGCAAGGAGACCAACCACTCATGGCAACGAATCCGTTCGACGAGGCGGCGGCACGGTGGGACGACAATGCGCACCGTGTGCGGCTCATGGGGGCCATCGGCGAGGCGATTCTCCGCGAGGCCGCTCCGGCGCCGCAGTGCAGCGTTCTGGACTACGGGTGCGGAACGGGACTGGTGGGACTGTACCTGTTGCCGCACGTGCGCGACGTGACCGGGGCCGACAGTTCGCAGGGGATGCTCGACGTACTGGCCGGCAAGATCGCCCAGGGGCGATTGGCCACGATGCGAACGCTGCGGCTGAACCTGGAGCACGAGCCGCCCCCGGCCGCGCGGCAATGGGACCTCATCACCGTCGGCATGGCCATGCACCACATCGCCGACGTGGACAAGGTGCTGGCGGCGTTCCGTGCAATGCTGCGGCCCGGCGGGCGACTGTGCGTGGCCGACCTGGACACCGAACCCGGCACATTCCACGGCGGCCCGATGGCCCAGAGCGTGCCGCACCACGGCTTCGACCGCCGGGAGATGAAGGACCGTCTGACGCGGCTCGGCTTCACGGACCCGCGCGACGTGACCGTCGTCCGGTTCCCCAAACCGGTGGACGGCGGCGGAGAACAGGTGTTCTCGATCTTTCTGATCACTGCCACGGCCGGTACGCCGGCACGTGAATCGTGAACATCATGATCAGGAGCATCGTTCCCACAGCGAAGGTCACGGCCAGAGCAATTCCCAGAATGGTTCGGTGACTGTCTCGGAGTTGTCCGCAGGGCTGGAATGCGGTATACTTGACGGCTATGGAAACGGGATTTGCCAGTATTGAGGAGGCCCTTGCGGCACTGAGGGCCGGGGAGATGGTCGTCCTGGTGGACGACGAGAACCGCGAGAACGAGGGCGACCTGGTCTGCGCGGCCGAGCTCGTCACGCCGGAGACCGTCAATTTCATGGCCTCGCGGGCCCGCGGGCTGATCTGCGTGGCCATCACGAACGAGCACGCCAATCGGCTGGCCCTGCCGCCGCAGGCCCAGGAGAACACCTCGCAGTTCGGCACGGCGTTCACCATCAGCGTGGACGCCCGGCGCGGCGTCTCGACGGGCATCAGCGCCGGCGACCGGGCTCACACGATCCAGACGATGATGCGCGAGGACTGCCGGCCGGAAGACCTGGCCCGGCCGGGGCACATCTTCCCCCTGCGGGCCCGCGACGGCGGCGTCCTGGTCCGCACCGGGCAGACCGAGGGCGGCGTGGACCTGGCCCGGATGGCGGGGCTGAAGCCTGCGGCGGTCATCTGCGAGGTGATGAACGACGACGGCACCATGGCCCGCGTGCCCGAGCTGAGGACGTTCTGCGCCACGTACGGGCTGAAGCTGATCAGCGTGGCGGACATCATCCGGTATCGCCGACGCACGGAGCGGCTCGTCAAACGCGTGGCCGAGAGCCCGCTGCCGACGCGGGACGGCCCGTGGACGATGGTCGCGTACGAAAGCCTGGTGGATCCTCTGCCGCACGTGGCCCTGGTCATGGGGGACGTGCGGACGGCGGATCGGCCGGAGGCCGAGCCGGTGCTGGTGCGGATGCACTCGGAATGCCTGACGGGGGACGTGTTCGGCAGTCTGAAGTGCGACTGCGGGCAACAGATTCAGATGGCGATGCAGATGATCGGCCGCGAGGGTCGCGGGGCCATCGTGTACATGCGCCAGGAGGGCCGCGGGATCGGCCTCGTCAACAAGGTGCATGCGTACCGGCTCCAGGCGGAACAGGGCTTGGACACGGTCGAGGCGAACGTGGCGCTGGGTTTTCCGCCCGATCTGCGGGATTACGGCATCGGGGCGCAGATTCTGGCGGACCTGGGCATCACGCGTCTGCGTCTGCTGACCAATAACGACCAGAAAGTGATCGGGCTGGAGGGCTACGGGCTGGAGATCGTGAGCCGCATGCCTCTGGTCGCCCGGCCGACGCAGGAGAACCTGAACTACCTGCGAACGAAGAAAGAGAAGATGGGGCACCGCCTGGACGACCTGTGATATCGGCGCGAAATGCCCCTGAGAAGCCGCCAGGGCGGTTTATTTTTGCCCCGCCGCGATTTTTGGGCTATAGTTGCTGTATAGAACCCGCATGCTTCGGATCCCACCGGTCCGCGGCAGGCGAAGGTGTCTGTGTGCGGCAACGGCTTCTTACCCCTCGGTCGTTGCCGCCTCTTTTTTGTTGCTTTTGCTGCTTTTTTCGTCGGCACCTTTCCCTGCGACATCGGTCTAAACGGGTGTAGGTCACCTGTGGCGGGTATCCACTCAGCCGCTGCGGCTGTGCCGGCAGGTATCGCGCCGAAAAAAGTGTCTGTTCTCTGCAACCGGCTGAAGCAGCATACACGAACGACCGATAGCACCCGTATCCAAAGCACATCGCGTGCAGGAGAATCGGTCATGCATTGCCCGAAGGCATTCCGAGACCCACCGACGGCGTTGTGGCTGGCGGCGGCCTTGGCGGCGCTGCTGACGGCGTCGCTGCCGGCGACGAGGGTCCGCGCGCAGACGGCCGAGAGTGTCGCGGAGGCTGTCGAGGATTCCGTCCGGACGAAGGCGGGCACCACGTTCCACGGCAAGATTGTGAGCGAAGACGGCGAGAAGGTCGTGATCGAGACGCGCAGCGGCCGGGTCGAGATTCCGCGAGTCGTGGTCGAGGAGATTCGCAAGGCGGGGATCGACTATCGCGCTGCGAGCGAGAAGATCGATGTGCCGCAGATACGGCCCGAAGAGGCGCCCGAATACGTCAAAAAGGCCCGTACGCATGCTGATAAGGGCGAAATGAAGCAGGCGGCGGCCATCTGCGAGGGATTGCTCGGGCTGCCGGGCGGCACGTTGTCGAGCGACCAGCGCGTGCAGGTCGGCACGACCATGGGCGAGGCGTACTTCGAGCTGAAGGACTGGCCCGCGGCGGCCCGCGGGATGCGCAAGGCGGCCGTGGCCGTCACGGTCGAGACGGACCGCGACCGGATGCTGGCCGTGGCCGAGGCGCTGGAGGCGCACCAGGTGCCGTCCATCGGCGGCCAGTCCGTGGAGAATTTTGCCCAGGCCCAGCAGGCCGCCATGAAGTGGAAGGCCGGCGAGATCTTCAACTACGCCAAACAATACGTGGACGAAACCAAGGAGATCAACCGCCGGTCGAGCATCGAGCGGGCGATGGAAGTCAGTCGCATTCGCCTGGCCAGGAGCGAGACGTACGTGCCGGGCTACTCGATTGTTCGGGCCCCCGATCTGGCCAAGGCCATGGTCGATCGGCTCATGGATGCCGTCGGCAAGGCCCAGGCACACCTCGTGGAGCGCCGCAAGGAGCTGGTTCGCGGCTACGTCGGCGGCGTCACGACCCGCGAGCGTGCCGAGCTGTGGAACAAGGATTGCCAGATCTACCTGGACATCCTCGAAGGGGCGGCCGGATGCCTCAACAACGTCCGGTACCTCGGCGAGCAGTATCCCGACGCCGGCTTCTTCGACGCCAAGGCCCATGAACAACAGAAACAGACCGTATACGATCTGCAGTTCTACGAGAGCGACATCAGCATCGGCGGCCGCAGGATCGAACTGAAGGGCAAGAAGATCGCCCTCATGAAGATCGGCGGCAATTAGCGCAGCGCGCAGCGCAGATAACCCCTCTACCTGCTTGTGGGCCGTGCCGGGCGCCATGCCTGCTTCGTCGAGCCTGTCCGACAATTCGTTGCGTGGTTCGTTGTTGCTGGGTGCCATGCCTGCCCCGTCAGGCATGGGCGAGTCCCTTGCGCTTCCGCGTGGCTGCCCCTCGACGGTGCTCGGGAACTACGTCAAGCAGCCACCCTACGCCTGAGAAGTTTGTAATGCCATGTTCCACAGCGTGTTGCGCGTGACGAA
>Ga0123328_1000971_pt1 | contig 28994 bp, 19 predicted proteins | sample BioC12SIPDNA_2_FD_89702 | JGI IMG/M metagenome (GOLD analysis project Ga0123328, IMG submission 89702) | Anaerobic biogas reactor microbial communites from Washington, USA - Biogas_R1_A C12 SIP DNA | ecosystem: Engineered > Bioreactor > Anaerobic > Unclassified | place: Washington, USA...
GCGATGCGGCGTCGCGGCTGGCGCAAGGGGCATTGTGGCGGCTGCCGCTGCGGCACGCACCCGTGTGGCACTGCTCTGTGAGCAGTGTTTCGCGTGGTAGCCCTGAAGTGTGGCACTGCTCTCGGAGCAGCGTGGGAAGCGTGTGCGTTCTCGACTCCCCCCGCTCGCTTGCGCTCGGGGCTCGTTGGGGCTCCCCTTGCACCGTGGATGCCGGACACCGGCGAGACGCGGGTGCCCCACCTGAAGGTGCAGGCTGTTTGGCGGGCACATTCGGGTCTTGGGCCAGGGGATTGGGCTGCGATTGCCCTGGGTGAAGGCTTGGGTGGCCGGCGGCTTTCGTTCCGGCGGGGTTTGGGATACGATGCGCCTTTAGGTTCCGGGAGACTGAGGGTTATGCGGATACCGTTGCACCCGGCCGGTGGTCGGGAAATCGCGATTCTGAGCTTGGCGTTTGGGGGGCCGGCCGTCCTGTTTGCCGTCGCGGCGGTGGGGTGGGGGCATGCCTGGTGCTGGCTTGTGGCGGGGCTTCTCGCCTTGCTCTGGTTGGGGGGATTGCTGTTTTTCCGCGACCCGGAGCGGACCGTCCCCTCCGGCGATGGGCTGCTGGTTGCGCCGGCTGACGGTCGGGTCGTTGAGACCGTTCGCCTCGACGAGGAGCCCCACGTGGGCGGGCCGGCCACTCGCCTCAGCATCTTTCTGAGCGTCTTCGACGTCCACGTCAACCGCAGCCCGTGTGCGGGCGTGGTGCGGTCGATTCAGTACCAGCCGGGCCGATTTCTGGATGCTCGGGATACGCGTTCCGGCTCGCTGAACGAGGCCAACACGATCGTGATTGCCCCGGACGACCCGGACGCCGGCTTGGTGGTGGTTCGCCAGATCGCCGGCCTGATTGCCAGGCGAATTGTGTGCACAGTGAAGGTCGGCGACAGGGTGAGGCTCGGGCAACGAATCGGGCTGATTAAGTTCGGCTCGCGCACCGAGCTGGTGGTGGCCGGCCATGACGCCTACGAACCGGCGGTCCGCGTGGGCGACCGGGCGCGAGGGGCGGTGACGATCATGGCCCGGCGAACGGACGCGGCGCAAGTGGCCGCCGCGGCAAGAACGGGTAACAATCCCCCGCGGGACGAGGCGGATGCGGAGGCTTCGGCATGAAACTCAAACCGATCAACCATGTGCCGGACGACCCAACGCCGACGCCGGAGGTGGCACGTCGTGGCCGGCGGCGGTTGCGCACCATCGCCGTGCTGCCGACGCTGTTAACGTTGGGCAACCTGTACTTCGGCTTCGCGGCCATCTACTGCTGCGGCCGGGAGATGCAGGATATCGGGGCGGGCGTCAATCCCTCCGCCGTCAGAACGCTCAACAGCGTGTTCCTTGAAACGCGGGCGCCGTCGTACCTGTCGATCGGTGTCTGGCTGCTGATCGGTGCGATGATCTGCGACGCCCTCGACGGCCAGGTGGCCCGGCGGACGGGGCATGCCAGCAAGTTCGGCGAGCAGATGGATTCATTGGCGGACGTGGTCAGCTTCGGCGTTGCTCCGGCCCTGTTGATGGTGACGATGATCCATCGCGAGATCGCGCAGTGGGGCCATGCGCCGTTCGGATTGTCGGAGTTCGGTCCGGTGGCGGTGTTCATTGGGCTGGTCTATGTTTGCTGCGCGGCCCTGCGGCTGGCCCGCTTCAACGTCGAGGCGTCATTGGATGATGCATCCCACCAGGGTTTCCACGGGTTGCCCACGCCAGGTGCCGCCGCTGCGGTCATCAGTGTGGTTTTCCTGCACGATCACCTGGACCTCTCCAAGAACTGGGCGTGGTTCACGAATGCGTTGACCACGATGCTCCCGCTGGCCACGCTGATGGTCGCGTTGCTCATGGTCAGCCGGGTGCCGTACCGACACGCGCTGAGCGTGTTGCTGCGTCGGCGGCCACTGGGGCACGTGATCCTGATGTTGCTGGTGTTGCCGCTGTTGTGGCGATACACAGCGCACATGGCTTTTGCGGCGGCCTGGGTCTTCGTAGCCAGTGGCCTGCTACGGTCCATCTGGCGTCGGGTGAAAGGCCATCCGCTCCCGCAACCAGTCACCACCGAACGCCGGCAGGAGTCCACGCCGCCGGCCATCAAACACCAGACCCGATGAGTACCCCTATGATTCGCACGCGTTTTGCTCCGTCGCCGACCGGCCACTTGCACATTGGCAGTGCCCGCACGGCGTTGTTCAACTGGCTGCTGGCCCGCAAGACCGGTGGCGTGTTCATCCTTCGCATCGAGGATACCGACACCGATCGCAACGTGCCCGGTGCCGACCGCCAGATCATCGAGGATCTTCGCTGGCTGGGCCTCAACTGGGATGAGGGCATCGAGGTCGGTGGACCGCACGGTCCCTATTATCAGTCTCAACGGATGGACCTGTACAACGCGGCCATTCGGCGGCTGCTGGAGGCCGGGCAGGCCTACTACGCGTTCGACACGTCCGAGGAACTGGACGCGATGCGCGGCGAAGCCGAGGCACGCAAGCAGGCGTTTCGTTATCCCCGGCCGGCACGTCTGCCCGACGAATCCGACGCCCGCAGAGCACGCGACGAGGGTCGCCCCGTCGTCGTCCGTTTCAAGATGCCCGCGGAGGATATCACCGTCCACGACGAGGTCATGGGCGATGTGACCGTGGCGGCGACGGAACTCGACGACTTCATTATCCGCAAGGCGGACGGCATGCCCGTATACCACTTGGCGAATGTGGTCGACGACACGGCCATGGGTGTGAACCTGGTCATGCGCGGGCAGGAGTTTCTCGCCCAGACCCCGCGGCACATCGCCCTCCAGCGGGCGTTCGGCTACCCCACGCCGCGCTACGTGCACATGCCGCTGACCATGGACATGAAGGGCCGCAAGCTTTCCAAACGCGATGGAGCGGTCGAGGTGCACGCTTTCCGCCAGGCCGGCTACCTGCCCGAGACCCTGCTCAACTTCATCGCCTTGCTCGGTTGGTCACCCGGCGGCGATCGCGAGAAGATGACCGTGGCCGAGATGCTCGAGCTGTTCAGCATCGAGCGGATGAATCGGGTGAACTCGAAGTTCGACCGCGACAAGCTGCTGGCGTTCAATACCAACGCGGTCGCCGAGGCCTCGCCGGAGCGGTTGTCGGCGGGTTTCGATGATTGGTTGGCGGTCAACCCGGATTCGCCTCTGAGTCGAGCCGGCCTGGATGCCGCCACACGGGCCACTTTGCTGGAAGTCAACCGCGGGTTCCGCACCTTCGCGGATATCGAGCACAAGAGCGGGTTCCTCTACGTCGACGACGAGGGCATCAGCTACGACCCGGCTGCGGTCAAGAAGGTGCTGGCCAAGAACGACAACGCCGGCTTCCACATGCTGGCCGCGTTGCTGCCGCAGTTGGAGGCCCTGGAGCCCTGGTCGACTGAGTCTATCGAGGGCTTCATCAAGGGAGTGTGCGAATCGCAGGGCGTGGGTATGGGCAACGTGGCCCAGCCCTTGCGCGTGGCTGTCTCGGGTACGACGATCAGCCCGGCCATCTACGACACGCTTGTGCTGCTGGGCAAGCCGCGTACTCTGAACCGCATCCGCCGCGCGCTCGCCATCAACCAATGAGTCCGCTCAAGGCTTGAGCTTCAAGACCGCCGTCACCGGGAAATGATCCGACGGATAGTGGCCGTCCTTGTTGTCATAGACGATGGCGGCCTCCATCACGCACCATTCGGGTGAGGTCAGGATATAGTCGATCTTCCCCCCGTCCTTCTTGCCGGTGAATCCGTTGAACGTACCGGCCGGCTTGGCGTCCGGATGCAGCACGCGGAATGTGTCGGCCAGTGGAGGCACGGCCGCCGAGTTTTCGGGTCTTGCGGGTACGGCTGGAATTTCACGCTTGAGGTAGCGCACCGCGGGGTTGCGTTCGTCGGCGTTGAGATCGCCCGTCAGGATGATCGGGTCGCGGTGCGATCGTTGGTTGATCCGCTGGACGATCAGTTCCGCGCCGCGTTCGCGGGCCGGCTGAGATTGATGATCGAGATGGGTGTTGTACATGTAGAAGTGGGCTTTGGTTTGCTTGTCGCGCAATCGAGCCCATGTGCAAAGTCGGGTGATGGCGTTGCCCCAGTGTTTCGATCCCGCCACCTCAGGGGTATCCGACAGCCAGAACGTTCCCTGCTCATCGATCTCCAGCCTGTCGGTGCGGTAGAGAATGGCGGATGCCTCGCCTGCGTTCTTGCCATCGTCGCGACCGACGGCGATCTCGCCGTAGCCCGGCGCGGCCGCAAGCATCTCGTCAATCTGGAACCGCAGGGCCTCCTGCAGGCCGACCACGTCCGGCCGATGGTCCCGAAGAACCTGGAACACCATCTCCCGGCGGTGTTGCCAATCGTTCTCGCCGTCTTTGGCGGCCCCGTAGCGGATGTTGAAGGTCATCACCCGCAAGTCGGTCTTACGCTCGGCTCGGTCGGCCGGTCCAGCCGCACTGCAACCGGCCAGGATCCCCGCGGTTACGATCAGCGTCACCAGTCTGGTCATCTCTGCTCCCGCCTGTTTGCCCTAATGCCAACCGTCATGCCCGAGTCCGCAGTCGGGCTGCCGTGGTCATTCTAGCACGATACGCGTCGGATGCACGGTATTGCCTGTTGCGTCCTGTACGCCGAAGCAAGGCAGCCATCCCAACCCGCGGTGAGCCGCAGACTCGAGGTCGGCCCATGCCCACCTTCTGTCTGGCCCCCGCGCTCCCCGATTCGCCGCCGCCTTGCGATCCCGCTTCTCGGGCAGGCTCTGGTTGTGGCGACGCGCCAAGGGCGACCGTCTCGGGATCCGTAAAGCCAGACAGAACATCGTCGATTCCTGCCTTGCGATGGCCGGGATCAAGAGTTATACTGCGGTCATGTTGTCCGTGGATGGTCCACGGGCAGTCGCCGCGGCGACATGACTCCGCGAAACAGGCCAACAGTGTCGGGCCGCCGGTGGAAAAGACCACCCTGGAGGGTCGGCGCGAGTCGCCAGACGCCCCACGACGCCCCTGTCGGAATCGGATGTCCTATCGGCTATAACATGAGCACAGAAGCAGACTCCAATCCGCCGTGGACGTACCCCATGATAGGCTTGGGCGCGGTTGCAGGTGTGCGGCTGGCATACTTCCAATGGCCTTTCATAACCGGGGTGTTATCGTCGCTTATGCCCCTCCTGATTCTCTTTCTCACCCTGTGCTACTTCAGCGAGACGCTCCCATACGTGTCCCGCAGGGTGAGGAGGCCAGGTGCACGGATTGCGCTGGTGTTCGCCATGGCCGTTGCACCGTTCGTCGTTCTGGTCTACCTGGTTGCAGTAATCGCCTCCGGGATTGCAAATGACCCCAATGATCCTGCCGCGGTGTATCGTGACCAAGATCTTGAGTCCGAGGTTCAATCGCACTTCGCCGAGTGTTGGTCTGCGACGCCCGCGACATCCCATGGTCGGCCCGCGTCATTGGACATCGCAAATCGGCGCATCCTTTTCGTGGAGCACACACCAGCCAAGAGCTATACCATCAGTGACATAAACGGCATTGAGAGTCTCGCCCCGGAAACAGACGTGTTCTCAGTACCACCATTTCAATATGATCTTCCAGCCGCCATGCGAGCGCACAGCATCAGTGAGGCTGCTGTGATTATCCGCATTCAGAAGGGGACTTATCAAGCCCCGAATATTCACTTGGTCACGGAGTTCAAAGGCGACGAAGTCAACCGGTCGCCAGTTTTCGTGCCCGAACTGCATCTGGACATCTGGGACAAGAGTTCGGCAACGATATACCGTTCGACTTTTAAGGCTCAGAAGTTCTACCAGGTGCCTGGCACCGCAATCGGCGGCGCACCGGAACCGAAGAACGAGATGTTTGAATGGCTCGGCCTGCCACTTGACGAGACGCATCGTCTTGGACCGTGGCAGCCAGAGATCATGTTCGCAGGCTGGATCAGGGGGCTCTGGGAATGTGTCTTCTGACGTGAGGTACAGTCTCGCACCAGAAGGTGTGTGGTTAATGGTGGCCCCCTCGAACCCTTGAGGAGGTGGTCGATGGGGTGTGGGCTGATCGCGCCGGATGGTTGCCGGGCCGATGAGACGAGGGTGCCTCGCGAGCATCCGGGGCCACACCGCCCCTTACGGAATCAGATTTCCCAGCAGTATCGCGGCTGAGCAGACCTCATGCGGATCGGAGTATTCGAGGAGGTGTAGCAATGACCGACTCCCTGGCCACAAATCCTACTGCCGTTTTTATCGCGGGTTGCCTTTGTTTGACTGCTTCGACGACAGCCGCCATGCCAATTCTGGTTGATTCATTCCAGACGCCGCAGCAGTCCAGCTTGCCTCACAGCATGGTATCCGCCCCAGAGGCCCTGGGCGGTACGCGGCTACTGGCGACCGACAACAGTGGAGGTGCAAATGTGGCGAGCGGCACTCTGACGTATGACCAGCCATCACAGTATGGCTGGCCACACTATTGCACGCTGGGCTACGATGCGAACGGGGCCGGCCTCGGGCCTGTTGATCTCACCTTCGGGAGCAGCATGGACCGGCTGGAGATCACCGTTGATTCGTCCACTATGGCCGGGCAGTTCACCGTCGATCTGAGTTGCGCCCCGCTGCCCCGCTACTCATCGGAGCTCACGATTCTTGTTGAGGCGACTGCTTCTCCTGCTGTGTATACGTTTCCGTTCAGTCAGTTCGAGCAGGGCAAGGGAGCAATCGGCCCGGCGACGCTGACCAGTATTCACTCGATCACCGTCAGGTTCCTCACCGACAGATATGCTGACCCAGGGCAGCTTGTGCTTTCGCGCATCCAGATCGCGCCCGAGCCCGCCAGTCTCGCCTTGTTCGCTGGCTTGGCAATGGTGTTGACTCTACGGCAGAAAAATGGTGTCAGGATGATTTTTCCACGGCTGTGATGATGTTTTGGAGCTGCTTCCCTTCCCAAGAAGAGCCAGTCCCCGGGACGCTGAACGCGTGGTTGCTCGCGGAGCGGTGCCGCGCGGTGGTGTTGCCGGGTGGTGCGACCGGGGGCTGCCGTCCAATGGCGAAGGCGGCAGCCGGAGGGACCATGCTTTACTCGGTAGGCTGCAGGGTCCGGACGAGCAGGGCGGGGTCGTATTCTTTCTCGGGGAGTCGCTCAAGGATGCTTTGGTAGACCGCCTCATCGAGGGTTGGGGTGCGACTGAGGATCCAAAGAAACGCCCGGTTGGGGACACCGACGACGGCATATTCGTAGTCCTCGCCGAGTTCGATGATCCAGTAGTCGCCCTCGAACGGCGGGAAGAAACTGACCTTGAGTTTGGCGTTGGTGGATGCGTCGGCCACGCGGGCGGAGCCCTGGATGCGCCGCACGGGGCCGTCGAGCGATCCGCCGCGGCAGGTGTTGACGACCATGACGCGGCCATCGTCGCGGAGCGTGTACTCCGCGGTGGTCGCGGTGCACCCGGCCTGGAACGGGGTGGGGTAGCTGGCGATCTCATACCACTTGCCCGCGTAACGGGCCAGGTCGACATCGTCCACCACGTCGAGCGGGGGGTAGAAGATCGCGCAACCCGACAGGGCCAAGGCCAGCGAAGGGACCATCATCTTTGTACCGCGCATGTGAGTTCTCCATTTTGCCGCCCGTCGGCGGTCTCGTGCCTGGAGTATAGGCGCGTGTCCCGGTTTTGACCGGTGTGAGCGGTTCTGATGCCAGGGCAGTGGAATCACGCCCGGGTACCGGGGCTGCTCATTGGCGGAACTGCCGGTCGAGCCAGGCGTAGATCTCGTCGAGGGTTTCGCGGGCGATTTCGTGCCGGCCGGGCTTGAGCAGGTTGGCGAAACGGTCTTCCTGCCCGTAGAGTCGCCAGATGGTCCTGGCTTGCTCGCCGGCTTCGTAGGCACTGATGGACTGCGGGAAGATGTTGTCCTCGCGGGTGGTGTGTTGCAGAACGGCCCGCGGGGCGATCAGGCGGAGCACGTCATCCCAGTCCCAGTGCGGCAAGCGGCCCAACTCGAAGGTGCCCCGTAGCTTGGGCATGTAGCTGAACCAGCGGTCGCGGGCCCAGCGGAGGCGGCTTTTCTCTGCGGCGAAGGTGGCGTAGCCGCAACTGGCGACGGTGGCCTGGATGCGGTCGTCAAAGGCGGCGAGCATGAGGGCGGTCTCGGCGCCGAGTGAATGGCCGATCGCCCCGATGCGGGCGGAGTCTACTCCCTCGGTTTGGGCGAGCACGTCGAGGGCTCGTTGCGCATCGACCAGCATTTTGCCCATCGCGGACAGCGCGGGGTAACGCAGGTAATGTCCGCGGGTGTCGAAGGGGCCGAAGCGGTCGATGCGCTCGCCGGCGGTGATCGAGTCGGGGGCGATGGTGACGTAGCCCCGTTCGGCCAAGTCGGCGGCGAACGCCAGCCGCGGATCGCCGGTGAGTCCGACGGACTCGCGCTTGCCCTCGGGGACGGTCTGATGCAGGACGAGCATGGCCGGGGCAGCAGTCTGGCGGGCGTGGGGCAGGCATAGATAGGCGCGCACCCGTTCGTCGGGGCCGACGACATATTCGATGAGTCGGCGTTCGTAACGGTCGAGGCGCTGCGTCTCGATGATGGTGACATCAAGCTTTGGGTTCTGGGCGGGGAGTTCGCCGAGCGTCTGCCGGATACGGCGTTGAAGGATCGGGCGGCATTGCTCCCATTGGGCGAGGTCTGCCGGTGGCGTGGCGATGTAGCCGGCAGGAAAGAATCGTTCACCCAGCCAGCGATAGGCGAGTTCGCGGCCGGTGTCGGGAAACGCGTGCGGGCCGTCGAACGAGTGCCAGGCCAAGTCGTCGGTCGCCCCATAGAGCCCGTACACCGTCCCCACGTCGTGGAAGACGGCGTCCAGGCCCTGCGTGTCGGGGAAGATCTTGTCGCTCGTCGCGTACCAGACGAACAGCGGGCGCGGCGCGATCATCGCAAGAAGCTGGTGCCATTCGGAGGGGATGGCGGCCTTGTCCGGCAGGTAGAGCCCAAGCTGCGGGATGAGGGCGGTCAGGTGCGACCAGCGGTGCGGATCGGGGTCGTCGCGAAATGTGTTGAAGCCGCAACTGGCGATGGTAGCGGCGATGCGTTTATCGAACGCGGCGGCGAAGAGCGAGGTGTACGCCCCGTGCGAGTGGCCGATGCAGCCGATCTGTAGCGGGTCCACGGCAGGCAGGGTCTCGAGGTAATCGAGCACGCGGCCCATATCCCAGACCATCTTGCCCATGAACGACCATTGCGGATGGCGGCGGTAGAAGGCGAGGCTGTCGTGGTAGGGCAGCGTGCCGTCCGGGATGCGCTCGCCGAAGCCAATCATGTCCGGGGCGATGCAGACGAAACCCTGCCGTACGAGTTGGCGGGCGAAGGCCAGATCGGGCTTCCCGGTGAGGCCGCAGGGTTCGTCCTTGCCGCGAGCGGAGGTCTGGTGCACGCAGATCATGGCGGGCAGCGGGCCGGCCGGTAACGGACGCGGGATGAGTACATAGGCCGGGATCCAGTCATCAGGCTCACTGCGGATGCGTATGTGCTGACGCACATGGTCGTCGTGCGTTTCCTCGGTCAGCACCCGCACCTCCAGCGGTGGGGCGTGCAAGTCGTTGGGTCGGCCCAGAATCCGGCTGATGACGTCGGTGATTTCAGTGGTTCGCTGCTCCCACGCGCGGATCTCGTCGATCCTGCCCGGCGGTTCGCCCGCCAGCTCGAGTAGGGGCACGAGGTCTGCTCGCCCGGTCTGCGGCGTATCCAGTGATGGCTTTGTCCACGTGCTGACCTGCCGCCACTGCTCGAAGTCGTACCCCGGCCAGGCGTGTGCGACGGCTGCGGCCAGGGCGAGGCAGACCACCCCGGCAACGTGTTCTCGATATCGTGCGTGCTTCATAGCTTGCGGATCGTACCCATCGGCGGGAAGAGATGCCATGTTGGTACGGAGACCGCATGGGCGTTCACGTGGCCGCCTCGACACAGACGGCGAGCCGCCGGGTTTATCCCGGCGCTTTGCAGGAGGGGCGTGGGCAGGTAACCCGGCGCTGCTTCCGCAACACGCTCGGGGGCAAACCGCGGCACTGCGCGCGCGGGCGCTGGGGGTTGCGGGTCTGGATTCCTCGCTCACCGCTGCCCGCGGCACTGCGCGCGCGGGCGCTGGGATGCACTCCAGATGTTCCTCACGCGAAAGGCGGGGATAAAGCCCGGCGCTCGCCTTCGTTTTTCCGCTCCGAAGGAGCGACGGGACGTAGCCACGGGTAGAGTGAGCCGTAGGCGAACGGAACCCGTGGACTGTGGTTTTGCATTAACTCCCCCACCCCGGTAGGGGTGGCGGATGGACCGGTGGAGCGACTCGTACATTGATGAGCCAGGGAGATGGACAACAGCGCCCTGCGCTCCCCCTCCTTCGCCCCTTCGGGGCGAGAAAACAAAAACCCACGCTTCCCAACCACGGGTTCCGCGTCGGGCGGCTGCGCCGCCGCCCCGCTCCACCCGTGGCTACCTCCCTTGGCCCCTTCGGGGCCAGAGACAGATCGATCCCATTTGCCGATCCTGATGCGGGCGTTTACTCAACCGGCGTCGATGCCCAGGAGGCGGGCGGCGTTTTGCCAGGCGACGGCTTGGTGCTGGGCAGGCGGCAGGCCGGCGTGGTCGAGCTTGGCCACGTTACAGGCCGGGTAGTGCAGCACTGTGCCCGTGCCGAACAGCACCCGCTGCTCGCCCACCGCTTCGACGAGGTGTCGCACCGCCCCGTAGCCCTGCATGCAGGCGAACTCGATGCTCAGGTTGGGGCAGTCGGCCATGGTTTCGGTCGCCGCCCGGAACTCGGAGAGGTAATTGGGGCCGCTGAGCAGGAATCGCGTGGTCGGGTGCTGTCGGGCGAGAGTGTCGATCTCGGGGATGGGCAGCGTTGGGAAGCGGAAGTTCATCATCGGCCGGGTGGGCACGATGACCATCATGTTCAACTCACCGGCGGCCGCGGCGATCTCGTGGGTGAACGGGCTGCGCAGGCTGTAGCCCTGGATCAGCAGAGGGTAGAGCCGGACGCCGCGGAAACCCTCGGCAGCCAGTTCGCGCAGCGGGCCGGCTCCGCCATCGTTCATCGGGCTCATGCAGGCGATGGGGGTGAAGCGGTCGGGATGAACCCGGGCCAAGGCGAGAGTCTCGGCGTTCGCTGTGCGCCAGTCGCCGTGCAGCCCGCGCAGCGAGGCCACCGCCGCCCGGTCGATACCGAACCGGTCCATCAACCGCAGCAGATCCTCGCCGCTGGTATGCGGCAGCGGATGATAGGGCCAGTGACCGAAAAACGCGTTGATGTCGATGCGCATGCCTTACAGTCCTAAGAGGCGTTGCAGGTTGCCGCCCAGAATGAGTCCTTTGGCTTCGTCGCTGATCTCGGCTCCTTCGATCTTGGTTCGCTGTACCCAGGGATCGAGCAGGGGGGTGTCGGTGCCGAAGACGACGCGTTGCGGGCCGAGCTGCTCGACGGCATATTCGATCATGCCGTTGTCGATCTGCGACGAAGCGGTGTCCAGGTAGAGGTTCGGATGGCGGGCGGCGACCTCGACCGCCAGGTGCCAGTTGCCCAGGGCGTAGGGCTGGCCGCCCATGTGGGCCATGAGCACGATTGCCTCGGGCACGCGCTGCATGAGCACGTCGCACTCGGCGGGCGTGAAATGGCCCAACACCGGCAGACGCAAGTCGGCGGCCGTCTCCAGAATGCCCGTCGAGGCGGCCTCGGTGATCGGCGACTCCGGGTGCGAGTACATCTTGACGCCCTTCATGCCGTAACGCTCGACGCAGCGGCGGATCTCGTCGCAGGCCGCCTGGCCCAGCCGGTGCGTCGGGATGGTCACATAGCCCAGCAGCCGGTCGGCGTGCCGAGCGAGATCCAGGCCGAGGCAGTCGTTGCCCTCGCGCATCTCGTAATACAGCGCCGTCAGGTGCGTGACGAAGATGCGGGCAAAGCCGGCGGCATCGGCGATGGCGATCAGCCGCTCCGCGTCGGTGTCGATCTGCAGGAACTGGCTGGTTCCTATGTGCACGTGGCCGTCAATGACCATGCTCACGGCTTCTTCTCCACCTGGCCGAGGGTGACGCGGACGGGTTGATGCAGCAGATCCGCCAGCTCGCTTAGTTCGCGTTGCCAGTTGTCGATTGTAGGCGCGACGGGGTGCTGTCGCCCGCGTCGCCAGTCGCCGATGATCCAGTACCGCAGCGTGCTGTCAGCGTCGAGTCGGCAACGCAATTGCCGCTCGGCCTTGAGGTCGATGGTCTCCACTCGCAGGTCAGGCGGGACGATCAATCCCATGCCGATATCCCCGATAACTTCTTGCTGGTAGCCCCAGGCACCGATCAGACCTCGGGCGGCGTCCTCAAACCATCGCTCGCTGGGCAGCTTGACCATGCAAGGGGCGAGGTGCACCTCGCCTTGTGCCCCGGTGACGTACGCTCGCACCTCGCTTTCGTCCCGTTCGGCGTAAATGGTGCAGAGCACGCGGACGGTGAGGTCCAGCCGCGAGGGGCAGACGTTCGTCGCGACGAACTCGATCGCCGCCCGCACGGGCCCGCTCACGAGCTGCCGCTTGGTGAACTGGACCTCGCCCTTGCCGGCCGGGTTCTGCACGAGAAAAGCCTTATCGCCGTGATAGAGCGTCAAGCCCCCCAAGCCTCCCGTCTGCCCCACGTGCAGCGCGTCGATACCCCATTCTACCTCCTGGTGGTAGCTGGTTTTCCCGATGGTCGGGTAGATCAGTTGCCTGATCTTCTTGCCGAAGAAGTCGAACTGCCCCCAATAGGCCCGGTAGGCGACGCGGTTGGACTCCCACCCGATGTTGGGCGGGATCCAGTCCTCGGCGGTGCCGGTCCTGTGCGTGGGCTGTCGGCCGGCATGACCTTCGGGGGTGTAGGCAATGTAGTAGGTGGCTGCCCCGCGGGGGGGCAGATCCGCCAGGAAGGTCAACTCCGCGCCGATTGCCGGGTCAATCTCGTCGATCTGGTGGGGGATTTGGCGGCCGGCGATCCACTGCTCGGGTCCTTCGACCGAACAAGTCTCAGCACGGAAGCCCGCGTCGGCTGCGGTGATCTGGCGGATGGGAATGGCGACAGGCCAGTCGTGCCGCGGCGAGTCGGAGGGGTTCTCGATCCGCACGGCGATGCGGCAGCTGCCGAGGCTGAACCGCAGGTTATCCAACTCATCCGGATCGCCGAGGAGTTCCTGCCTGATGAGCAGGGCGGCGGCGGCGAAGTCCCCGGCGGCGTACAGGGTCTCGATCCGGTCCCAGGCGGTGTATGTGCCGAACTGCTGTTTGAGGGCCAGCAGCAGACGGTCACGCACCAGGTCGGAATAGAAGCGTATCCCCGCAGGGCTCTTGCGGATGTGGGCCCCGAGCCCGGTCTCGGGCATCCAGTGCTCGACGCCGTGCATGAAGGAGTCGGCGGCCATCAGGGCTCCCACAAATGAGTCAGGTAATCCGCCGGTGTGGCCGGGCAGGTCGGGCTGGGGCTGCGCCGTGGAGTCCGGGGCGATAATCGTAGAAACCGCCGTGTAGGCCGCCTCGATGAACTGGTCGCTGGCGTCCAGCGTGCGGGCCAACTCGGCTTTGTAGAACGTGCTGATGGCCTTGAAGTCGAGCGGGATCTCACGATCGACTCGGCCGGCCATCTTCCAGTCGAAGTCCACCTGGTCGTCGGCGTCGAGGTCGAGTTGCCGGCGGTCGAAAACGCCGTCGCCGTCCTCATCCAGGTACGTATAACGGGCGTCGACCTTGCCGTCGAAATCGTAGTCCACATGCAGCCAGCCCTCGTTGGCTCCCAGCAGATGTAGCCGGTGGTCGGTGGGGTCGTAGTACAGCCGCAACGGGGTCACGGGTCTGAGGCTGAGTTCGTTTCGCTTATTGAGCGGGCTGCACGGCGGGCCGCCGATTTGCGGGAAATGCTCGGATTTGTGGGCGATGACGCCCTCCCAGCGTTCGTTGGGATCGCGCTGAACGTTGGCCTCGGTATTCGCGTTCATCTCGTCCCAGGTCAGCAACGCGCGCTCCCATGAGGCCTGGGTCACGAACGGCCGGGCGTGCTCGCGGTCCAGCCAGGGCTGGGTGGGCAGGCCGCGCAAGGTCGTGTGGGTAACCCCGTTGGCCGGTAGACGCACGGGCTGGTCTGAGGGAGCGACGGCGGTGATCGAGAAATCGTAGTCGTGCGTTCGCCGGCCGAAGGCGTCGTCGTCCGCGTCGAAGCTGTACCGGATGCTCCGTACCTCGTTGCCCCGTCCTTCGACCCGCAGCACGACCTCGCCGCATCCGTCACCGTCTTCGTCGTAGAACAGGAAGGGATTCTCGAACGCGCTGAGCCATTCTTCACTGTCGGCCAGCAAGCCAAAGGCTACGAACGACTCGTCTCCGCTGAAATGGCAACGGTACTGGCAGAGATCCTGGTAGTAGGTGTAGTCCACGTCGTACCACAGCAAGTTGTCGTCGCCGTCGTCGCGGCCCCACCAGGTACGGAGCACGTCCTTGCCGAACCACGGATGGTTGGGCATATGGAAGTAGAAGGCCATCTCGTCCACGTCGTTGTCGCCGTCGTTATCCTGGTAATCGAGCAGGACGTCGACTGTGCCGTCGGCCCTCCAATCCACCACGTAGAGGTCGCTGTCGAGGTCCGGGCGGCCGTCCTTTTCGAGGTCGCCGTCCTCGTCGATGGCCCGGACGAGGATCGGCCGGTTTTTGTCCTGATGCCGGAGCGAAGGATCGATGAACCAGGCTTCATCCACACGCCCATCGCCGTCGGAATCGACCAGCAGGAATTCGCCCGGCTTGGCGGCCTTGACCTTGGCGACCATCTCAGGGTCGAGCGCCGCCGCCTTGCCAAACACCCGCTCATACAGCGTCTGACGCACATCGTCCGATGCAGCCACTCGCCCGGCAGGCAGCAGGGCAATCACCACACCGGCAACCACACCCACACGCGCAACCACACCCGGCCGCCACGGATTCACGTTCCCACCGCTTCCGAACATCTGATCTCTCCTCTACCGCCGCTTGCGGCTTCGCACGACCCCCTGGAACGCTCCCGTGTGCCACTGCTCTTCGAGCAGTGCGGATCGCGTACAAGTCTCCGGCGCCCCGACGGGTGGCATGGGCCTGTACTCAGGCCCGTGGCTTCCCCCGGCCCAACCACGGGTCGGAGTACCGACCCATGCCACCCCTTACGCGTTCGATCATCGCCAACCCACCCTTGCTGCGCAAGGATGGGCCACCCGCCCGTACACCCGCGTGCAAGCTCTCATGCAACCCCTCGTGCGCCACGGTCCTGCGAGCGGTGCTGCGCGTACACGTTCTCGTGTGGCACTGCTCCGTGAGCAGTGCTTCGTGTACACGCGTTCGAGTCGCCGGCCGCCACGGGGCCGGCCGCTACCGTGTGGCTCTGCATCCGCCTCGCAGGGTTACCGCACGATGCGTACGCTTCGCGGACCGACGGTGATTCGCCCAGCCGGCGAATCGACCGACTGATCATCCTCAGCGAAGTTGACGGCTATTGTACAGCCCGCATCCGGCAGGTGAACCGCGAGACACGGGAACGCTCCGCTGACCGTGCCCGTTGGCCGCGCGGGTGTGTTGGCTGGGTCGCAATACGCCACCAGCACGATCTGCTGCACCCAATCCTGGGGGTTGAGGATTCGCGGCCGGTCGTACGCCGGCGGGCCGAAATACAACTCATGGCTCAGCAGCGATTCCTCCGGACCAAACGCATCGTCGCCTGCGATCATCTCGCTGCGGTCGGGCGAGCGCTTGCGTTTCTGCAGGAACTGGAAGGTCCCGTCACCCGTCAAGGCATGAATCGTCAGCAGTTTCTCGACGGTGATGGATCGCGTACCCAGATCATGCCAGACGTCGCGGCAGTCGGCTTGGCCGAACGTCCGCTCCTGCCCGTCCCACGCCAGCCGTACCGCGTTGCCGTTGAACACGTCCGCCGCTAGCCGCATGCCCAGCGCCCCCGTCCGCAGCAGCCAGAGCTGGTCGAGCGCCCGGCACTGGTCGATGAACACCGTCGGCCCCTCGGGCAATGCGACCAGGGCCTGATATTGCCGCACCAACGGAGCGATTGTTCTCGTGGCCTTCTCGTGGATGACTCGCTTGGACTCGCGGCCGATGCTGCCGAGCGACCAGAAGCCGCCCTCCGCGAAGGGGGCCAGCTCAAACCATTCGATCTCGTAGCTCGGGCTCAGGCCGGAGATTTGCAGGATGCCCGTCGAGTTCGCGTTGAATCGCAGCAGGTGCGGCAGACCGATCGGCTGGACGATGGCCTGGGCCTGCTTGCGGTAGGCTCGCCAAGAGAACGACGCCCAACGGTGTTCGTCGCGATGCCAGATGAGGTTGGCGTTGGGCTCGTGGTAGGTGCTGGTGTTGCGTTTGTCGTACTCCGCCTCGCTGGCCGGGGCGGGGATCGCCGCCGGGTCGATCCGATCCAGCACCCACAGGGCCTGGGCCAGGCAGCAGCCCTCCTGGCCTTCGTACCAGGAGAAGTCATTGAGTCGCAGCCGCAGCATGGTCGCCAGCCGGGCACCCTGCACGCTCCCGCCGGTGAGATCCTGCTGCATCTCGATCATTTTGAGCCACTCGTCGACGATCCGCGATGCGTCCGGGTCGCGGAACTCGGCAGCGGCGAACAGGGCGGCGGGCATGAACTGCGTATTGCCGTAGCCGTAGGTGATCCAGTCGTCGCCCGCGCAATGGATGAAGCGGCCGTTGCTGAACGTGCCCTGTTTAAGCCGGTCGTAAGCCAGTCGCCAGTTGTGAAGGTAGACGTCCGCGTTCCGCTGGTCGGCGGGCAGGGCCTGGTCCATCAGGTGCGCGTACGCTTGGTAGGCCAGCGGCCAGCCCATGTAGCCGGGGTGATAGAAGTAATGATGTTCCTGGATGCCGCCGGGCTCGAAGTTGGCCCCCTTGACGCGTTCTTTGAGTGGCTTGCCGCCGACAATCTCGTCGGAGGTCATGTCCGCGGGCGTGCAGATCGCGTTGAGCGAGTACTCGATCGCGGATTCGCGCCAGGCCGCGTGCCGCTCGGAGCCGGGCATCGCCAGACGGGCCATCTGCAGTAGCGTCGCCGACCACGAGTTGGACTCGCCGCACGAATGGCCCGGCGAGCGCCCGGGCCAGGTTCGCCATTCTTTGCTGACGCCGTACTCCACCTGCTTGTCCGCCTCCCATTCGAGGATGCGACGCATCTGCTCGCGTCGCTCGGGCGGCAGGGCGTCGAGGAGCAGCATGCCCTGGGCGACGGCGAACAGGTCCGCATGCCAGTCGTCGGCATGCGTGAGGGTGGCGCCCCACTTCTGGATGTCCGGCCGGTCGATGGTGTTATTCGCGATGTGCGTGCCGAGCGCCAGCCGAATCAGGCCGCGCAGGGGCTCGGCTGTCGCCTCATCAGGCTTGGAGCGATGCAGCCAGTAGCCTGCCGCCGCCGCGGCGAACTGGTTGCCCGCCACGTCGCGGTAGGGGTTTGCCCCCGTGCCCAGCGTTGGGTTCAGCGTGTACAGGTCGGTGCCTGGGATCTGGTACAGATAGCCCGAGAGCCAGCGGCACCAGCGGTCGAGGGCCTTCTCCAGCCGCGGCCGCAGCGACGGAAACTCCGGCACCGTATTCGAAGGTACTTCGGCGCCTGCCGCCCGCTTCGCCGCCAAAGCCGGCGACCCCGCAGCCAATCCGACCAAGGCAACCGCAACCCCAACGCGCAGATATCTCATTGCCACACCCTCGTTTGTTGTGTGCCGTCTCTCACTTCTTTCCAGTGCCTTCAGCCTTGAGCATGCCATTGCTGCTTCGTAGCGGCCGCCGCCCCTGGCGGCCGCTGGGCGGCGATAAAGCTCTCCCACGCCGGCCGCCACGGCTCGGCTGAGCTCGCCGAAGTCAGGGGGCGGCCGCTACCGTGGAACGTCATCCGGTGTCATCATATTGACCTTACTACGCTCCCATCGCCTCCTTCACCGCCGCCAGCGTCTCATCCACGTCCGCTTGCGTATGCGCCGTCGAAACGAACCACAGACCCTCTGGGATCGTGCGGATGCCGCGCTCTTGCAGAGCCGTCCAGAACCGGCCGTACGCGTCGCGGTCGCGCGTGGTCGAGGTGCGGTAATCCACGATCTCCTCCCGGTCGTTGAACGAGACGAAGAACGCGGTGGGCACGCCGCGGACGTGTACATCCCGGCCGGCAGCGCGGCCCAGCGCCTTGATGCCCGTCATGAGCTGCTCACCCATGGCGTGTGCATGCTTGAGCAGGGCCCCGTCGTCGGCCGAGAGCATGTCCAGCGCCGCGCGGGTGGCAGCCATGCACGGCGGGTTCGAGTTATACGTCCCCGCGTGGGTGACCGTCAGCGTGCCGAACTCCTCCATGTACTCGCGTCGGCCGGCCACCGCGCTGACCGGGAAGCCGCCGGCCATCCCCTTCGCGAATGTCGCCAAGTCCGGTGTCACGCCGAAGTACTGCTGGGCACCACCGAGACTCACGCGAAAACCCGTTATGACCTCGTCGAAGATTAGCAACGAGCCATGCCGTGTGCACAACTCCCGCAGCCCTTCCAGGTAGCCCGGCCGAGGCATGATCGCTCCGCAATTGCACATGATCGGCTCGGTCAGCACCGCGGCAATGGCGTTACCGTGGGCCGCGAACGCTCGCTCTGCCAGGGCCAGATCGTTCCACGGCAGGACAATGAGGTTCTCCGCGTCGCTGGCCACCTGCCCGCGACTGACCGGCCGGGGCTGCGGTGACTCGCGCGGGCCCGCCTGGTTCAGCGGCGGGGCGTAGTTCCAGAAGGCGTTGTCGAACCAGCCGTGGTAGTGGCCCTCGAAACGGACGATCTTTGTCCGCCCGGTCACCGCCCGCGCCAGCCGCATCGCCGCGTGGATCGCCTCGCTGCCCGAGTTGCTGAACCGCACCAGATCCGCGCACGGCACCAGCTTCACGAACCGCTCGGCCGCCTCGATCTCCAGCACGCTCTGGCCGGCGTACATCAGCCCGCGGTCCAGTTGCCGTTTGACCGCCTCGATCACCGGCCCGGGCGAATGCCCCAACAACAACGGCCCCCGGGCCAGCACGTAGTCGATGAACTCATTGCCGTCCGCGTCCCACACCCGTGAGCCCTGCCCGCGGTCGTAGAACATCGGCGTCGGCTGCCAGTTCGCCCGCACGTTGCTGTGAATCCCGCCCGGGCAAGTCCGCCGGGCCCGCTCCATCAGTCGCTGTGATTGCTCAGACTTCATGATGTGCCCTTTGCCGCTGTATCCTCAAAGATTGAGGAGTTGTGAACAAGAGGAAACAGAGGCAACAGAGGGAGCCAGGCTCGTTGTCTCTGTTCGCTCTGTTTCCTCTGTTTGTTCTGTTTCCTCTTTGCCCCAATCCGCGATCTCGAATCTCCGATCTGCAATCTCGAATCTGCACTCTGCAATCTCGAATCTCCGATCTCCGACCTCCGATCTCGAATCTGCAATCTCCAATTTACGCGCCAGATCCTCATGCAGCCATCCAGTGTCCTCCGCCCCATCTGTGTCCATCTGTGTTGATCCGTGGTTCCTTCTCTTCGCATTCCTCTGTGGTTTGTTCTCCTCCTATATCGCGGCTTTAGCTACCGTCTGGGTCTTGGCGAGCAGCTCCGTTGATTGTGTTGCGTGCGCCATCATCTCACCGAACAAAGAGTGTCAACCACAGATGAACACGGATGAACACCGGTCAAATGAACAAGGCCGTGCCTGTGTGCTCTGCAATGCTACTGCAAGTCTCATTTCGCATTTTCCCCCGGAAGCACAATCTCCTTCCCCGTGCGCGACGACTCGTAGCACGCCAGGGCCGCCGCCACCGCCTGTCGGCCGTCCCACCCGGTTACAGCAGGCGGGCGTCGATCGGCGATCGCGTCGATGAAGTCCTGGCACTGCAACGTGTAGCTTTCCAGCCGCACGGGATCCAAGAAGCCTTTGCCCGCCCAGTCGATCGGGGCCTGTGTCGCCTCCACTTTCCACTGCCCATCCATGGCCACCCGCAGCTCGCCGTAGGCGTCCAGATCGATCAGCCCGCGCTCGCCGATGATCCATGTGCCGAACTGGGCTCGCGGGAACGACGGCTTCGGTACCTGGAACGACTCCCACAGGTGTGCCGTCGCTCCATCGGTCAGGCTCATGAGCACCATCGAGGTACCCTCGACCCGCGTTCCGGGCTCGATGCTGCCGCATTTGGCGTACACCGTGCGGATCTCGGACCCGGTGAACCAGCGGATGCGGTCGAAGTTGTGGATCGCGTGGCCGAACAGCGTGCCCAGGTTCTCCGAGTCGCTCTGCCACTTGGGTAGGCCGGCCAAGCCCGTGGCAACCAGCGAGAGCTCCTGCATCTGCAGGATACGCCCGATCACTCCGTCGTCGATGAGCTGCTTGGCCTTGATGTTGCATTGGCGCGTCCGTTGCGAAAAGGCGATGGTGCACCAGGCATTGGCCGACCGGCACGCCTCGATGATCGCGTCGCAGTCGGCCACCGTGCACGCCATCGGTTTCTCAAGCAGGATGTGCTTGCCCGCGGCCGCGGCCGCCAGGGCCTGCTCGGCGTGCAGATGATGTGGCGTGGCGATGAACACCGCGGCAACGTCGTCCCTGGCGATCAGGGCCTCGGCCGACGACTCCAGCGGTACACCGTAGTCCTGGGCCAGCTGCCCCGCCCGCGAGCCGCACGCCACCGCCCGCAGCTTCGCCCGCGAGCAGTACCGGCTGATTGTCTCCGCGTACGTCCGCCCCATGAAACCCGACCCGATGATCCCGATTCCAATCTTGCTCACGACCTTCCTCCCGCCTTGAATCGCCCGTCCCGCCCAATCAGAGCCGCGCCCGTGAGGAAGCGGTTCTTCCCTGCTGGAGCCACCGCTCCCCTACGGTCGCGGCTCTGCTTGGAGCGCTCGTCCATCTTCTCGCTTCTCGCCTTCCACTTCCGCCATCGCTTCCTTCAACTCCGCAAGTATGACGCACGCTCGTTCGTACTCGCCTTCGCCATAAGCGATATCCATCTCCTGCAAGTGGCGAATCACCTGCCATGCGGTCTGTGAGTTCCAGGTGCTGCGGCGGGCATCCTCCGGCAGCGGCCGCAGGTCGTCCATCTTCGCGGTGCGGATCACCTCGTGGGCTTGCTCGTGCAAATGCCAACGCAGATCCTGGTACTGCACCTCGCGGATCACATCCTGGACGTATCGCCGGTGGTTGGGCGAATCGCTTTGCAGTGCCTCCGTCAGGCTGGCCGGCACGTCGAAGGGCTTCACCCGGCTCATCGCCGCCAACAGACGCTCGTTGGCCGCCATCGCCTCCGGCAGGATCTCCTCAGTGTATCGCTCTACCAGGCGATCGTAGTCTAGCGAGATCCGCTCCACCTTCTCATCGCGCACGCTGGTCACCCGCACCGGTACAGGGCTGTCCGGCGACCAGACCTCCCACCGGTCGAAGTAACCGTTCCCACTGGTATCCAACATGCGGATCTCGAACAGCTCGCCCTGCCCGGCGAAGTTTCCGACCTGGATCCAGCCTTCTGTCGCCCCGCGTAAGTGGATGCGCCGGTCCACGCCGCTGTAGTACAACTCGCGCCGGTCTGTCGCGCTGCCTCGCCATTCGCGGCGGACGTTCCATTTCTGGCACGGCCCGCCGGTGTTCTCCATGAACCGCCGCTCCCAGATCCAGAACACGCCCTCCCACCGCCAGTCCTCGTCCTTCCACGGCCCGTGCCCGATCGCGATGGTGTCGTCGTAATGCTCATGCCAACTGAAACCCGTCTCGCGGGCCGGGAAGCGGCCGCCGATCGCCCGCAGCCGGTCGTGCGGGATCACACAGGTGGTCTGCGGCGGGCGTCGTCGCGGGTTGTAGTGGCGCATGCCCCGGAACTCGTACGGCTCGGCACCCACCAGGTTGAAGCCCATCTCGTAGTGCAGCGGCCGATCATCGCTGTTGCCGTTGTCCAAGTCGAACCCATAGCGGATGTTGACCACCCCCATGCACGCCATCTCCGGGCTCCACTCCATCGCGTACTGGTTGTTCGCGTAGTCCGGATGGGCGCTGGGGTCATAGTCGAGCGGCACGGCACTAACCCGCACGACCACCTCGCTCAGCCCGTCGCCGTCCATGTCATAGAACGCGAACGGGCACTCCGAGATCGGATACCAGGTGCCGGTGTGCGGGTTGAACTTGTTCATGTAGATCATGTTGTCGCCGTGCGGGTCGGCCTCGAAGAAGCTCGGGCCGCCGTATTCGTACCCCGTCAGGCTCCACATGTGCCCGTCGCCGTCGAGGTCCATGCCGAACCAGCAGTAGTTCAGCCGGCCGTTGGCGAAGTAGCGGATGTCCATTTCGTTGGGGAGGCTATCGCTGTCGTTGTCGATCCAGTCGACCACGCGATCGACCAGACCGTCGCCGTCGTAGTCCACGACGTAGCAGTCGGAATGCGGATCCCCGCCGGTCAGGGCACTGCCGTTCTCGTCGTCGTCGATGATCCAAACGATCGCGTCTGTCTGCTTGCCCGCCCGCGTGGTGACCCGCTCACGACGGACGAACATGCGGTCCTCGGCCGGCCCCTCAGCCGGGATGGCGAAACCCTCGCCGACCGCCAGAGCTTGGGCCTGTTCCCACCACGGCTTGTCGCCCAGGTCGAGCACACCGTCCGGCGTCAGCGCCGTCTCCCGTATCCACCACGGGCCGTCGGTTTCTTGGCCGGCCACCAGCTCGACCGGGGCTTCGCGCGACGTCGAGCACCCGCCCAGTAGCCCAAGCACGCAAAGGACCAGCAAGCAGCCTGCCACAAGACCGCGCTCCCCGTACATCGCTCGACATACTCGCATGGCTCACACCCTCATTGATGCCCCATCTGGTACTTCTATCCGCTCGTTATGTCCCCGCCCCGGTGACCCGCAGATGATCTTCCAGCAGTTGCAGGGCCGTTGGCGCATCCCCGCGGCCGATCAGCGCGAGCAGTTCCGCGTGTTGGTCGGCCCCTTCGCGTTGCCGGGCCATGGCCTCTGGCGAACGACCGAGCATGAAGCACTTGCCCTGTTCCACCAGCGTCGCGAACATCTCGCTCAGCCGCCGATTGCCCGCTAAGTCCACAATGGCTTGATGAAAGCGAACGTCGGCGGCCAAGTGGGCCGCGGGATCACCCGCCGTCAATGCCGCTTGGATCGCCGCGTACGCCTCTTGAAGTGTTTCCAGCCCGGGTCGGGGTTCCAGGTTGAGCAGCTTGCGCAGGGCACCCATCTCGATGAACTCGCGGATCTCATAGAGCTCACGCAGTTCCCGCTCATCGAACGGCCGAACGAACGCTCCGCGAAAGGGGATGGTCTGTACCCAGCGTTCGTTCTCCAGCCGCCGAAGGGCCTCGCGGATGGGCGAACTGCTCACCCCGAGCCGGCGCGACAGGCTCTCGATCTTGAGCTGCGTGCCCGCTCGCAGTTCGCCGCTGGCAATCAACTGCTTGATCGCCGCGTGGGCGTCGTCCACGAAGTTGGCTCGTCGAAGCGGGGCTAAGGACACTGGATCGCTCCCGGCACAGGCCATCCAACAATCGTGCATAATGTATAATCCGCCCCGCCCAACCTGTCAAGCCCACAGCCGCGACCGCAGTGTGACCGGCCGGGCAGGGCATCCGCTACCTATATAGCACCATGAGCGTGGATTGGCGTGGCTGTGTGTGGGAGCTTCCTTCGCACCAGCGCGGGCACTTGCGCATCGTGTCGAAGGAACACGGTAGCACGCGTCGTCCCGCACCGGCTTGTAGGTGCGGATAAGGGCATAGCGCATGGACTGCTCACGCGGCCGCCTCGAACTCCGCCAGTCATTCGTCGGGAATGGCCGGCGTTTCGCGTTCCAACTCGGCATATTCTTCATCGCGCAGCATTGCCGTCAACTCATCCTCGCTGGACCGCCCCGGCCGCGCCGCTGCCAAGGGGCAGGCTGGCCGGTGCTTCTGTCTCCGGCAATCATGCCTGGGCGGGTATCACTTCTTGTCGCCAAATGTCGCCATCTGGGGCACGTGGTCGCTCAATGCGAAGGAGTTGTCGTCGAGCGTATTCAGGCGGAACGCTCCTGCGAACAACGGCCGTGATGAGGTGATCTGGTTGGCGATCGGCCCGGCCGCCATGACGTAATCGATGCGGCGCTTCAAGGTGTCGGCTCGGATGGTCAATCCCTCGCCTTCACCGACCTTGACGAAGGTATCGATCCAGCCGGCGTCGATCCAGAGTTTGTACTCCTCGGTGTCCGGGGTGTGGTTGAGATCGCCCATGAGGAGCATGGATCGGCCGGCCTGGAGGTCGTCCTTCATCGCGGCCAACATCGCCTTGATTTCCCGCAGTCGGATGGCTGGGTCCGCGGTTGGATAGAGGTGAGCGGAATGGACGACGAGCGGCATGCCGCCGGGCAGCAGGATGACGCCACGGCCCCAATGTCGAGTGAACAGGTCCTTGGGACGCTCGTATCCGAGGGGCACATTCTCCGAATGGGTTATCTCGAAGCGACTGAGCAGTGTCCCCGGCCAGTGGCCGCCGCTTGGAAAGCGGACGTGATTCATGCCTAAATGCTCGGCGACTTCTTTGGCCACCGCTTCGCTGGGAGATTCGGAGAAGTTGATGATATCCGGCTCGTAGAGAGCCAGCTCCATCGCCAGTCGCTTGGGCAGTTGGCCTGCGGCGACGGCCTTTTTGGCGAGCGGTCGGTCATGTGGCCAACCCTTGCCGCCGTAGATGTTGTAGGCGATCACGGTCAATCGTGGCAGTGTCGTCTCATGGGCGGGTTGGGTACTCGCGAGTGCGGAAAGCCCGGTGGCGCCCAATCCGGCAGCACCGATCGCCATGCAGAACTCACGGCGCGAGATATCCCGCGAATGACCTGTGCTACTGTGTGCCGGTTTTGTGTTCACTGTTGTTGCCATGTGATCTGACGGCTCCTCTGCGGGTGTGGTTATTGTCATATTCGCCCTGCTGGACAGCATAACCTGCCGCGGCGTGGCTGCAAGCGTGGCATCATCACGATGGATGATGCCTGCCGGCGGGATTGACGCGCGTATCGCCGGCGCTCGAAGCTCGATAGAGGCATGCTATCGACAAGCCGACTCGGTTGTGGAGTCAGCTTGCTGGTATGAGTGGCTGGTATACGCGTGGCTGGCGCTCACCTGACATCGCAGGTGGGGTCGCCGGGCACGTCCGGGCCGCTGAGGCATCCCTGCAGGATACCGAAGTCATCGAGGTCTACATCGGTGTCGTTGTCGAAATTGAAGCCCTCGCAACCGCCGGCCCGTGGTACGTTGGCTCCGGACAGACATTCGACAAAGGCGGACAGATCCTCGGCGTCGACATCACCGTCCCCGTTGGCGTCGCCTGGAATAGGCAGCGGCATTTCGCACAACTGGGCGACATCGTCGATGTACAGAGTGAAGGGGCCGGCGGTGCCGTTGCAGGCGAAACCGACGTGTTCGATGGTTCCCTTATTGGTGGTGGAACTGAGCACGCCGTCGCCGGTGAAGGCTACCACCGGGTCGGTCAACGGATCGAAGATCATGGTTTGCCAGACACCCGGGCGGGCGTTCAGGATCTTGCCGCCTACGGGCGAGGTTCCGTCGGCCGCGGTTGCGCCAAGCCATTCGATGGTTCCTTCGATGCCGCCGTTTTCACCGATGGCGGCGTCAGTGTTGGTTTCTCGCAGGCCCAGGCACACCCGCAGCGAGCCATTGTCCAGCCGGAAGCACAGTCGGATCGGCTTGTCGAAGGCAACGGTCGGGTTGGGTACGTCTGTTGCGTTGTTGGTGCTCACGCGCGCCCAGCGCGGCGAAGTTGCATCGACAAACTGCCACTCGAGTTTCTGCGATTTGCTGCCCGTGGCGGCGGCGTCGCTGGTGACCTCGCTGATGCTGGGCGATTCGAGCAGATGGCTTGAGGTTGTTCCGGAAAAGCCAAGATGCCGGAACATGCCCATGCTTCCGTCGGCGATGTCCTCGAAACCGGCGATGAGTGTATCGGTGCAGGGCGGCGGGGCAACGACCAGGACCTGCCAGCTTTCATCATCGCTGCCGCCGGTATTGGTGGCCCGAATGGTGAAGTCGAACAGATTGCCCACATCCGCGAGAGTCGGTGTCCAACCGCTGACGAGCCCGGTGGAATCGACGGATACGCCGGTCGGGCTCTGGAGTACGGACCATGAGTCCGCTGAGCCTTGGGTGAGCGTCAACTGCTGTATGTACGGTTGCTCCGCGAGAAGTTCCACCGGCTCTGGAGAGACTTCGGCGATGGTCGGCGGGAGCTGCGGCTGGTCGCCGAGCACGATATCCTGCCGTGTGGTTTCGCCGGCGGTGATCCGTACGCCGTCAACCGTGGTTGTTGGCAAGCCGGTCTTGCTGCCGGTGACGTCGTAGAGGGTGCCACTGCTGGTTGCGGGCAAGAGGGTGAGGACATAGTATCCGTTTCCGTCGGTTTGGACTGTGCGCGAGCCGGCCTGTACGGTGGCGTCGTCAACCGGCAGTCCGGTAGCGCCGTCGGTCACTCGGCCGAAGAGCGTCCCCTCGGTGGCGGTGGTCGGGTTTCGCCAGGGCATGGTTGGCACTGGGGCGCTCTCGGTCCAGAGGTTGGCGGCGACGTAAGGGTACCAGTCCCAGTAGCTGCCCGTGTCATTGGTTGTGGCGTAGGAGTAGGTGCTGAGGCCGTCGGCTCCGGCGCTCTGGGCATACTGCATCTGGGTGATGCTGTCTTCCATGCTGTTGAGGTAGATGCCTGGACCGGTCACCATTTGTCGATTGTAGCGCCAGCCGATCGACGAATCGACCCAATTGCGGTACCACGTCGGGTACTGATACTCGCGGTAGTAGGTCATCGGGACGCCGGTGTCCAGGTAGCCCTGCTCCATCCAGAATCGCCAGTCCTGGTAGATGCCGTAGGCGCTGGAGGAGGTGAAGTCGCTGGGAGCGTTACCCCAGGTGATCAGAGCGGCGCTGTGCCGTAGTGGTTGTCGGGGATTGTTGGCCGTAGCTACCTCGACCTGTGCCCGACGGACGAGTTCGGTGATACCTCGCCGGCGGAAGTCTCGCCAGTCCGTGTCCGTGGTGGCCGGTGTGCCGACGTAACCGGTGATCTCCCTGAACCGGGCCAAGCCGGACTGCGTGTATGTGGTACTGGTGGGATACCCCGCACTGCTGTTGGTGTATCGGATGTAGTCCCAATGGATGCCGTTGACCGGGTAGTTGTCGGCGATCTCGCGGATGATGGAGATGAGGTACTGCTGTGCCTCGGGTGAGCCGGGGTCAAGCACGTAGTAGCCGTCCACGGTTGCCGGTCCGTTGCCCATGTCGGCCTCGGTGACCATCAGCCATTCAGGATGGTTGGCGACGATGGTGTTGCCGCTGGGTGGCCAGGTTGTGCTGACGCGGAAAGCCACGAGCCAGCAATGAACTTCCAGGTTGTTGGCTGCCGCTTGCTGGCAGAGATAAGCCAGAGGATCGAATTCCGACGCGGTGTCGCTGGCTTTGGGCACGATGCTGGAAGTCCAGTATGCTCCGTGTCCGCCGCCCACGTTGTCCTGGTAAGCAAGAACTTCAGCGATGATGGCGTTGTAGCGCCCTTCAAGTGCTCGGGCGATCATCGCGTCGGTTTGGGCCGCAGTCTTGTAGCCTTCGTGAAAGGCGTCGGCCCAGAAAGCTCGAAACTCAGGCGCGACGGGTTGCGGTTCCTGGAAGACGGCCGTGACTGTTTTGGTTGAGTCCATGGTGACCGTGGTGTTGGCCAGCAAGGGATTGGCCACCGCAGAGCCGGCGGAAACGGTCCATTGTTTGAAGACGTATCCTTCCGCGGGGGTGGCGGAGATGTCCACGACTTCATTCGGATCGGCAGGATATGGGCCGCCTGCCGCGGGAGTTGTGGTTCCGCTCCCGGGGGGGCTCACTGCCATGGTCAGCTCAAAGGGATCCTGCTTGTAGAAGCGAACGGCGTCCGCGATGATGGTCTTATTCCGTTGAGCTTGGTCGGTCAAGGTCACGTACCCGGTGGTGCCTGCCGCGAAGTCGTAACTACCGAGTAGAACCCAGGTCGAGCCGTTGCTTTGCTGATTGACGGTGACGACGGAAGAGCCGCCGCTGTGGTAGACCGTGTACTGGGCGTTGTTGGGCCGTCCCGAGCCGGTGGAGCGGTACCAGACGGCAACCTCGTATTGCCCCGCCGTTGGCAGGCTGGGTCTCCATTCGACAAGGTTGTAGGGGCTGGATGTTCGGGTCGTTTTATAGTGGTAGTCGTCACCATATTGGCCATCCATGCTGGTGACACTCCATGCGCTGTTGTAGTCGGTGAATCCCGCGTCGGAGTTGTCCACGATAACGATCGTGTCCGACCATGCCGGAGATGCCGCGAACAAAACCAAACTGACGCACGCGGCGACCAGGTAACTCGGGCGCAGACAAGCCTGGGCAAGATTCATTGTTGGGCTCCTAAGAAAGGACTCCGCAGGCAGGGAGCCAGCGCTGACGCTATTCAACATGGCTCCATGCCCTCCTCTGATTTATATAATACCCGCAACCCATCCCCACAGCAACGACGAAGTACTTGTTTTCGTGACTGAAGCCGGGGGGGAAACGGAGGCGGGCATAACGCCACTTCACCGGGGAAGTCGGGCCGCGTGGGCCGGTAATCTTGCAAACCAAGGCTGAATAGCGGACGATTGCCGGGTGACTCAGGAGGTCTTCTTGCACGGCACGGCAGATTCGAGGAGAACAGCTTCATCATGGGTACCAAAACGTTAGTGTCACTTGCTGCGTGTGTGGTCGTGGTCATGGCGTTTGTCGGAGTGCGGCAGGCCCAGCCCGAAGGGGCCATGTCGCCGGAGAAACCGGAGCCGCCCACCGAGGCTGCGCCGGTGTTGTCGCCTGCGGGCGTGTCTGCTGACCAGCGGCCCGTGGACAATAGCTCTTGCTTGCTGTGTCATCCTTCGCTTGCCGAGGAGATGATTACCACGTCTCATGCCAAGGGGGGGACGCTGTGTGTCGA
>Ga0123328_1000972_pt1 | contig 28965 bp, 22 predicted proteins | sample BioC12SIPDNA_2_FD_89702 | JGI IMG/M metagenome (GOLD analysis project Ga0123328, IMG submission 89702) | Anaerobic biogas reactor microbial communites from Washington, USA - Biogas_R1_A C12 SIP DNA | ecosystem: Engineered > Bioreactor > Anaerobic > Unclassified | place: Washington, USA...
TGAAGTCGCTGCCGTCGTGGAACTTGATCCCCTGATTCAGCTTGATGGTTATCGCCATGAGATCGGACGCCAGCTCATACGACTGGGCAAGCCCGGGATCGAAGTCCCCCGTCGGCGTCCCGACAAAGAGGCTCTCGAGCATGAACTGGCCCGCCATCATCTGTGGGCCCCACAGTTCCCACGGCAGCCCACCAGCGTTCTGCAGATCGGGGCTCAGGATGACCCTGAGGGTTCCACCGGGCTTCGGCCCGGTGGCAGCCGCTGTGGTCGTGGTCTCGGGCGCCGCAGTGGTACCCGTGGTCGCGGGCGGCGCGGTGGTATCGGTGGGCGCCGCTGTGGTGCCGGTGGGCGCCAGGGTCGTGGTGGTCTCGTCTTCACCACAGCCTGCCACAGTGAGGCATGCGCTCATCACCATCAGCAACACTACTAGTATTGACAATCTCTTCATCGGTGCCCTCCTTCTCCGGAGTCCTTCCATTCCCTATTGGCCACTACCCTAGAGGTTGGATCGAGACGGTGAATGTCCGGTCAGTCGCTCTCCCTCCTTCCAAGTCTCACCCTGCCCTCAGCCGCCTCAGCCTTCGCCGCCGCTAGGGCCCGAATGATCTCGTCTCGTGCAAAAGGACCGCCGTGACCGGAATAGAAGGTCTCGGCGTGCTCCAAGAGATACGACACGCCGGCGAAGAGTTGCTGGTCGGCGACAGATTGGTCGTCGGTGTAGCTGAAGTACGCCAGGCTGGCCGAACTATCCCGTGGGTCCGCCACCAGGAGGTCCCCCACGATGGCCTGGCCGGAGTCGAGCACCAGCGACATGCAGCTGAGCGAATGCCCGAATGTCTCGACCAGCCGGCCGTCTACCCCCCAGGGCCCTAGGTCCACCGTACCTTCCACGACGATGTCGGGTGCGATCGGATGCACCACAGGGACCGGCTCCTCGTCAGGAGGCGACTGGGACCTGATCCATTCTCCCAGGCGGTTCCGGGGACGAACATCGGGATAGAGAGCTTCCCTCAGCGTGCGCTCGGCATTCTTGTGGCACATGACGGGCGCTCCGGTTACAGCCTTCATCTCGCCCATGTTCACGAAGTGATCCACATGCCCGTGCGACACAATCAGGAGCCGGATCTGCTCGGGTCTTATCCCACATGCCTTACAGACCGACAGAAAGTACTCGCGACCGAGCTCACTGCCGGAATCGACCGCGATGATGCTGCGATCTTTCACAAAGAAGCCGTTGGACATGCCCAATGTGTACTGGATCACCTCGGCCATGAGTCCTCCCTAGGCACGTAGCGAGTTGTGTCGTGACTAGAACATGTCATGGCACTCATCTGGGCTCGGGCCCATCCGTCCGTCGCAGTCGAGCAGATCAATCCTGCGCATCTCTTCCACCCCAAGCCGGAAATCGAAGACGTCGTAGTTCTCGCGAATGCGCTCCGGCCTCGAAGACTTGGGGAGCGGTATCACACCCGACTGCAGCTCCCAACGGAGCACGATCTGCGCAGGAGTCCTGGCGCGGTTAGCTGCCACGTCCAGGATCGTCGGGTTCTGCAGCAACGGGATCCGATCGGTGTGCACCTTGGGCCCCAGGCCTTCGCCAGCAGGCCCGCCCAACGGGAACCAGGCCTCCACCTGGATGCCCTCGCGAGCGCAGTATTCACGGAGCGGCTTGACCGCCAGATACGGGTTGAATTCCACCTGGTTGACCATTGGCCGGACGGCGCACTCTCTAAGAAGCACGGCCAGATGGTGGGCCTCGAAGTTCGACACGCCAACCGCCCGGACGGCACCTTCTTCATACAGGCGTTCCAGAGCGCGCCACGTCTCGCAGAACAGGCCGTGCCGGGGCATCGGCCAGTGGATGAGATACAGATCGAGATAGTCCAGACCCAGGCGTTCCAGACTGCCCGCAAAGCCCTTCAACGCCAGGTCATACCCCTGCTCTTTGTTCCGCAGCTTGCTTGAGATGAAGAGCTCGTTCCTCGGCACTCCGCCGGAACGAAGGGCCCTGCCGATGCCCTCTTCATTCCCATAGAGAGAAGCGTTATCGAACAGGCGGAATCCGGCCTCCAGAGCTGCGTGAACCACCGTCTCCTGTTCCTCACCTTCCACCATGGCGCATCCGAAGCCCAGTCGCGGCATGGCGACTCCATTCGCAAGAGTCACGCTGCGCGAAGGTGAGTGGAATTCGTTGTCGGGGATTGTGGACATCTGGTGACTGCTTCGTTCCCCCCAAAATATATGACTCTACTATCAGCTACGATACTAGACTACCGCTCCATAGTCTGTCAACGCGTAACTCGTCACAGTCCGCTGCTCTAACTCGGACGAAAACGCCTACAACAAATCGGCCAGAGGCTCCTGATATGACCCGCGCGACAGGCGCTCGATGAAGTCGTGGTCGTTCTGCATGCTGGCGCCTACATCCAGTACTCCGGTATACACGGCTCGGATACCGAGAGCGAACGCGTAGGCGGTCCAGAGAACGTCGGCCACGTCGTATTTCTCATCCCAACAGGCTCTCATGACGATGGCGTCCATCACGCCGAACAACCCGAAGGCGGCCAACTCATCCACCAGAGGGAGCTGTACGTCGTTCTCACTACGAAGGGTTGCGAGATCGTCGAGGCTATCACTGACCATGTGCTTGAGAGCGTCGCGGGCCGGATCCGTCAAGTCTCCGTTCTCCCGCACAGCTTCATGGCGAACGAGCGACAGCAGATCAAAGCCCACCGACTTCACGCCGAAGTAATAGTCGGCCACCCGTGACGACTCCCTCTCCTCGCGGTTCTCTTCTCCGGGCAGCCGGCTCTGGAGAGAGCGCCGCATCCAGTCGACGAAGAGGCCGAATGCCTCCACGAAGAGATCCCGCTTTGAAGCGAAATGGCTATAAAAGACGGGGGGCGTGATGCCGACTTCCTCGATGATGTCTGCAACACGGGTCCCCCTGTAGCCTTTGCGCGGGAAGAGCTTCGCCGCCGCAACAAGGATCGCGTGATGCAACTGCTCGGCGTGATCGTTCTCGGTGCCCTTGTTCGCGGCGGTCACCGTCTCCACCACCGAGGCGACCCGCTCCCGTATCGCCTGTAGGGAAAGGCCCTCTCCTTTGAGGTGCGTTATCAGCTTGAGCAACTCGATATGCTCCTCGGAATAGACGGCCCGGCTGGCCGCCTTCTTCTGAGCGACGGGTAGAAGGCCACTCCGCACGTAGAAGTAGATGGTGGTGCGGGGCACCCCGCTGGCCTTCTCGAGTTCGCTGATGTTCAAGCTAGTACTCCGGTCCCTGTTCTTTGTAGCGTTCTACGAGCTCTCCCCAGTTCCCCGGTAGGTTGATCTTCTTGGTGATCGGCCCGCCGTGATCACCGCCACCACCATAGAGCACGAGCGCGATACCGTTGCCGCCCGCGACAATTACGGGCAGATGCATGCCCGACCAGAACTTCCGGGCCGTCCTTGTCGGATCGAGTGGCAGAGGCACACTCTTCGGTTCGTGGTGATGTCCGATCATCCAGCGCATCGCGAGATTACCGGCAGGGATGCGCGCGTACTCAACAATGTAGTCGACTACGTCCTTCCGTGACAAGCCGTGTGAGTGAAGAAACTTGGCAAGCTCAGGACTCAGGATAAGCGTGCACCCCGGATCGAAGCCGAAAGCGGGGATCCCATCACAGATATTCTTGAGGATCGCGCCGACGTCTTCGGGCAACTGAGCGAAATGGCGCATGTGCGGCCAGGAGATGGTGATGGCGCTGTCATCCTTGTCGAGGCCATAGTAGACATGCATGGGCTCCCACGGGGACTCTTCCTCGTACTCGGCTATGCACATGCCGAAGCGGCCCTCATGGCCGAAAAGAGCCATGTCTTCGCAGCCGGGCCGAACACCGGCGATGTTCATGACCATGAGACCGACTGCGTGCGCTATCGCTGCGTTGCCTCGCTTGTATGGGCTAAGGAGAGTCGGCCCCATGGTGAGATCCAGGTCTTTCCGCACCGGCCCATTGATCATCAGAAGCGGAGCCCACGAGGCGATACTGCAGGCGTAGGCCTCCAGCCACATGTGCGGATCGGCGAGGGCTTCCACCGCGGCGACGAGCACCGGCATGTGTATTGGCAGGCAGCCGGCCATGACGCCGTTGATGGCGATCTTCTCCACGGTCGCCTTGCCCATTTGGGGGGGCAGAGTGGCCACCACGTGATCGGCCGCCAGATCCGTTCCCGTCAGCATGCGGTCCACCGCCTCCTGCGTGGGGGGCATGATGGGCATGCCGTAGCTCCACCCCCGGCGGTAGAACGATTCGTAGACCTCGTCCAGCGTGCCTTTGAGCGCCACGCGCGGCGTGTTCTCGACCGGAGCAGGCGCGGCCGCTTCCTCGGGTGTGAGCGGCTCCGTAAGGCCCGCGATGATCCTGGGAAGCGCCACGCGCACACGCTCGGGGATGATCGTCTCGACCCACGGCGTCATGTCAGGTTCCATCGCTATGTCGAGGACCTCCACGGGCGCGTAGCGCAGGGCCGGTACGCCTCGCAGGTCGGCAGCGCGCTTGAGGAGGTCGATGAAATCGCTCGCCACCGTGAGAACGGTCGGCTTGCCGAGGTGTTCTGGGAACGCCGCGTTGTAAGCCAGGTAGAGAGTGCACGACCCGGCATCGGCATTCCCGACGATCACGCCGTCGACTCCCTTGATCCACTCCTCGAAGCCCGGCCTCTCCTCTGGGTCTTTGGCCAGCTCGGCCACCTGGGTATAGGCATTGAGGTCTTTCGTGTACTGGTATCGGGTGAAGCGGATTCCCGGATAGAGCTCCTTCAGTTGTTTGGCGATCTCTTCGAGGATGAGGACCCAGTGTTCCTTGAACGTGGCGTAGAGACCGATGGTCGCGTTGTTCAGATCGGCAGGCCGGGGGTTCAACCCGATCCGCGGTGAAGGATCGACGTCTCCACGGGGACTCAGTACTTCGTACTCGTTGTTCATGTCTACTGGAACTCCGTTCTCGCGATGATGTCTTCTTGGATCCTGGGGCTCAACTCTACGAATTTCGCGCTGTACGTCGCCACCCTCACCAACATGTCTCGGTATTCGCTAGGATGCTTCTGGGCCTCTCTGAGCGTCTTGGCGTCGACGATGTTGAACTGCACGTGAAAGCCGCCGGTCTCGCAGTACATCCGAAGCATGGACATGAACTTGCTCATCTTCTCGGGACCAGTGAGGGCGTCGGGGTTGAATTTCATGTTGAGCACCGACCCACCTCGCACCTTTATCAGGTCCAGCTTGGCGACCGATCGCAGGGTAGCCGTCGGACCGCTCGTGTTCCTCCCCTGGTGAGGCGAGATACCACCCTCCGCGAAGGGTTCGCCCGCCTTCCTCCCCTCGGGAGTAGCCCCCACCATACTTCCCATGAGGATATGCCCGGTACCCGAGGCGACGGCCAGCGCAGGCCTCGCTCCGCAGAGTCCCTTGTGCCTCCCGAGCTCGCGATCGAAGAGCAGGACGACATCGTTGACTATGCCGTCCACGTAGTCATCGTCGTTACCGAACTTGGGCGCGTTGGTGAGCGCGTGGAGAAGACGGTCTTCGCCCTCAAAATCCTTGTCGAGAGCGTCGATGAGCCCGGCCATGTCGGTCAGCTTGTCCTCGAAGACCACCTTCTGCAACGCCGCGAGCGAGTCCCCGATATTCGGAAGGCCGCTCAGCCCGAAGCCCTCTCGGATGTAGGGCGCGGTCCCTCCCGCGATCAGATCCTTGCCGTTGTCGACGCACGACTTGAAGAAGGCGGACATGAACGGGCACGGAGCGAACCGCGCATAGAGATCGGTATCGATGTTCCGCGCGGCCACCGTCTTGTGCATGAAGAACGCCACCTGCTGACTGAACGCGTCCCATACCTCCTCGTACGTGGAGAAGCGCCGCGGGTCCCCGGTCTTGGGTCCCTCTTGCACTCCCGTCAGCCGCAGGACTCCATCGTTCAGAGCGAGTTCCAGCATCATGGGCCCATTGATCTGAGCCGCGGTGATGTCGAGCGAGTGGCACGGAACACCAGGGGTGAAGCAGCCTGCCAGGATGTAGTCCCGGGCATGCTCAACCGGACGGCCCTCGCTGAGGAGCTGATCGATGATCGTCTTATCGCTGACGAACTTGAACTTGCCACGCAGGTTCTTCGAGACCTCAAGCGCCTTCAAAAGGAAGGAATCCGGATTGCTGTTCGTGATCCGGATGGTTATCTCCTCGGCGTTCAGACCGACCTCCTGCTCGGCCTCGAGGAACAGGTAGGAGAGCTCGTTCACCGCGTTCTTGTTGCCGGGAGTCACTCCACCAAGGGTCATACTGACCATGGTGGGAAAGCCCGCCAGGGTCTCGATGTTCACGCTGCTGGTGATGCAGGCGATGTCGTTCACTTTCACCAGGAAAGCCGCGAGCAGCTCACGAGCCTCGTCTCTGGTGAGCGTCCCGTTGGCGAGATCGTCCCTGAGGAACGGACAGAGGTACTGGTCGATCCGGCCGAAGCTCAGCCCGGGACCCCAGCCCTCGTTGCGCAGGACGATATGAGTGAGCCAGATCGCCTGCAGCGCCTCCTGGAGTGTCCCGGCCGGTTCGGCAGGCACCCGGGCACAGATGTCGGCGATCCTCTGTAGCTCGGCCCTGCGTACCTGGTCTGCTTCGGCGGCGGCCATCTCGCGGGCGAGTCTCGAGTGCCGGGCCGCGAAGTCGGCGGCCCCATCGAGAGCCGTGCAGACCGCCTCCAAGAACTGCCATCTCTCGAAATCGTCGAGCTTCGCCACGTCGAGTGTGCCCTGCCTGCTCCGCGCCTCGTCCCGGATGCCGTTCAGACCAAGGGTGAGGAGTCTCGCGTAGTCAATCGTCTCGTGGCCATAGTGCACGCCGCTCATGGACGCGGTGCCGATCATGAACACGCCGCCGTGGAGCTTCGCCAGGTCCGGCGGCATGGCAGCCTGGAACCTATCCCAGGTGCACTTGCCACTCCAGTAGGGAAGGGTCTCCGCCAAGCGGCGCTTCTCCTCTTCGGATACCACTCCCATCCGGTCCCAATCGCGCGAGGACAGCAAATCGGCTTCTTTGACTATGTACTCCCATTGGATCTCCGGGAAGATCAGAGCACCGCGCGTCTTGCTCGTTGTCATCCCCACTATCAGCTCGTCGTTGTCGATCCGTATGGGAAGCTCCCTGAGCACTGTGGCCAAAGCCTTGGCTCTGCGGATGATCTCCGCTTGCCCTTCCGTCTCCTGGTACGACTTCGTCCACCAATACGCTCTCTCGATACACACCTCGGGTATGCGCAGCATGCGGGACCGTAGCCGGCCCACCCTGCTCTGCTGGTCATTCTGAGCCATGACTATCCACCCTGACTCTCGTAGTCGCTGTACCGGGCCACAAGCGCGTCCCAATCCTTCGGCAGCCGGATCTTGGCAGTCACCGGTCCACCATGGTCTCCGCCGCCGCCGTAGAAGAGCAGTGCAGGAGCGTTCTCACCCGCCACCACGACGTTGAGGTGCAGGCCCGACCAGAACTTGCGCACCGAGCGCGTAGGATCGAGCGGCACGGGAACGCCCTTCGGTTCGTGGTGGTTGCCCGTGAGCCAGCGGACGTTCACCTGCGACGCCGGCACACGGGCATACTCCACGATGTAGTCCACCAGGCCCTTGCGCGTGAAACCGTGCGAGCTGATGAATCTCGCCAGGTAGGGACTTATCACGATGGTGCACCCGGGGTCGAAGCCGAAAGCCGGGATGTGCTCGCAGATCGCCTTGAGCACCGCCCCTATCTCTTCCGGATACATGTCAAGCACGCGCGTGTTGGGCCACGACAGGGTGAGGGCGCTGTCGCCTTTGTCCAGGCCCCAGTACTCGTGCAGCGGCTCCCACGGGGACTCCTCTTCGTTCTCGGCGATGCACATGCCGAAGTGCCCCTCGTGGCCGAAGATGCCCATGTCCTCCCTGCCGCCCTTGATGCCGCCCAGGTTCATGACCATGAGGCCGAACGCGTGGGCTATGGCCGCGTTGCCCTTCTTGTAGGGGCTGAAAAGGCTGCGCCGGTCGGAGAGGGCCAAGTCCTTGCGCGCCGGCCCGTTGACGACCATCAGCGGCGCCCATGAGGCCATGCTGCAGGTGTAGGCTTCCAGCCAGAAACGCGGATCGACCATGGCCTCCACTCCGGCGATCAACACCGGCATGTGGGTGGGAAGACAACCGGCCATAACCCCGTTGACGGCGATCTTCTCCACCGTAGCCTTGCCCATGAGCGGCGGGATGTTCGCGACCACGTGGCCGGCCGGGAGGTCGGTGCCGGTGAGCATCTCGTCAACGGCCTCCCGCGTGGGAGGCATGATGGGCATGCCGTAGGCCCAGCCCTGCTTGTAGAAGTGCTTGTTGACCTCTTGGAGCGTACCCTTCATAGCCACCTGCGGGCAGGGCTCGGGCTCGGACGGCGCCGCAGCTTCGGCCGTCGTGAGCGGCGTGGTGAGCTTGGCGATGATCTCATCGATCACCTGCCCCACCCGTTCGGGGATCACCACGTCGACGAAGTGGGCGAGGTCGGGCTCCATGGACAGATCAAGCAGATCCATCTTGACGTAGCGCAGCGCAGGCACACCGCGGAGTTCGGCGGCACGCTCGCAGATCTCTGCGAACTCCCGGGCCACCGTGATGACCGTCGGCTTGCCCAGGTGCTCTGGCAGCGTACCGTTGTAGGTGAGGTACAGGGTGCACGAACCGGCGTCGCCGTTGGCCATGAGCACCGTATCAACGCCTTTCACCCACTCCTCGAACCGAGACCGCGCATCCGGGTCTTTGGCCACCTCAGCGACGTCGGTATACGAATTCAGATCTTTGGCGTAGTGAAAACGAGTGAACCGGACTCCCGGGTAACGCTCCTGGAGCTGCTTGGCTATCTCCTCCAGAATGAGAGCCCAGTGCTCCTTGAAGTAGGCATACAGTCCGATAGTCGCTTTGTTCAGGTCGCTTACGCGGGGATTCAGCCCGATACGCGGAATCGGGTCGACGTCTGCGCGGGGGCTGAGGACTTCGTATTCCATGTCGATGACTACCTTCCCGGCTCGGCGTTCACGGGGTCGAAGATGTCATAGGGGTAGGGACGCGCCGGCGCGCTCACCTCGTCGAGCCGCGCGAATTCGGCGTCTGTCATGTCCCAGTCCAAGGCCTCGAGATTGTCCTCCAGTTGCTCCACCGTGCGCACGCCCATGATCAAAGAGCAGACGCCCGGCTTTCTCACGAGGTAGTTGAGAGCCGCCTGTGACACCGTCACGCTATGAGCAGCGGCGACGGCGTCCAGTTCGTCCACGATGGCGTAGAGCTTGTCGGGCTCCACCGGCCAGGGTCCGGCCGGCTCCATGCGGTCGTGCCGCGTCCCTTCCGGCCAGGCCGCGTCGCGGCGGTACTTGCCGGTCAAAAAACCTCCGTGCAGGGGACTGAAGGGCAGCACGGCCACGCCCTGATCGATGCAGGCAGGCACCACCTCGTACTCGAGCCCACGGCAGGCAAGAGAGTACATGGCCTCCAGAGTCAGGAACCTCTCCCACCCGTTCCGCTCGGAGATGGCGAGCCCCTTCATCAGCTGCCAGCCTGCGAAGTTGGAGCAACCTATGTAGCGCACCTTGCCCTGGCGCACCAGGTCGTCCAGCGCGTGCAGCGTCACCTCGAGCGGAGTCTCAGGGTCGAAGAAGTGGAGCTCGTACATATCGATGTAGTCGGTCCCCAGCCTTTTCAGGCTGCCATCGCAGCCCTCGATGATGTGCTTGCGCGAATGCCCCCAGTCTCTGCCGGCGGTCCTGGTGGGGTGCACTTTGGTGATGACGATGGCCTCCCCGCGCCGCCTGCCCAGCGCTTTGCCCAGGGCGATCTCGGCGTTGCCGTCAGAGTAGATCTCAGCCACGTTGAAGAAGTTGACGCCGCGGTCGAGCGCCGTCGCGACAATCCTGTCGGCCTCCTGCTGACCGATCTCACCGCTCTTGCGGTAGAGGCCGGTGGAGCAGAAGTTGCTGACGCCCAGGCAGAGCTCCGAGACCCGCAGACCACTTCGACCCAGCAGACGCGTCCTCATAACCGGGGTCAGCCTCCCAACTGGACGCGCAGCCCGAAACCCTCGAGCCGCCCCTTGATCTCCGCCATGCGCTCGTCGGTGGGGGTCTCCACCTGAAGGCGGTACTCCTTGCCGAGCTGTCCGTACTTCACCGTGCCGTACTGATGGTAGGCCATCAGATCCACGCGTTGCATGCTACGCAGGCCCGATAGCAGCCTACCTACTGCCTCGACGGTCTCGTCGGAATCGGTATGGCCGGGGATGATGGGGAAACGGATGATCACAGGCTTGCCCCTGTGACTCGCGCGCTTGAGATTGTCGAGGATGACGTCGTTGTAGACCGCGGTATCCACGAAGTGTTGCTCCGGATCGAGGCCCTTGATGTCGAACAGCAGGAGATCGGCTTCCTGCAGAGCCAGCACGCCTTCCTCGCTGGTCGTGTAACCGCAGGTGTCGAGGGCGGTGTGGATGTAGTGCTCCCGGCACTTCTTCAGGAAAGCGCGCACGAACGGGGCCTGCAGGGTAGGCTCTCCGCCCCCGATGGTGACCCCGCCCCCCGAGTCGCTGTAGTACCGCTCATCCTTCCTCACCAGCTCGAAGAGCTCATCCACCGTGTAGTAGACCCCGAAACTCTCGAGCGCTCCCGTGTAGCACACATCCACACATCCGAGGCAGTTCGTGCAACGGGTGCGATCGACGACGATGGGATCCTCCCCCGGTTTCTCGCCGAGGCGCATGGCCCCCTCGGGGCAGACCGGTATGCAGTTGCCGCACTGGTTGCAGAGCGCGGCCGTGACCTTCAGCTCCGCGTGGGCCTTCTGCCCCTCCGGATTGCAGCACCATAGGCAGCTGAGCGGGCAGCCCTTCAGAAAGACGGTGGTGCGGATGCCGGGGCCATCCACGAACGAGCCGTGGATGATCTGAAAGACCAACCCCTCCACCTGGGAGGAAGCGTCTCGGCCGGTCTCCATCTTGGTCTCCGGAGCCGCCATCTAGAGCTCCTCGAATTCGGTACGGGCGATGATGTCGTTCTGCATCTCCAGCGGGACATCCACGAAATATGCGCTGTAGGTCGCCACCCGCACGAGCAGGTCGCGGTACTCCTCGGGATGCGCTTGGGCGTCCCGCAGTGTCTGGCTGCTCACGATGTTGAACTGTATGAGGTCTCCCCCGGTGGCGCAGAACGTCTTCAGCATCTGTGCGAACCGCTTCATCTTCGACTCGTCCTTGAGTCCATCCGGGTTGAAGCGCATGTTGAGCACCGCCCCGCCGCTGGCCCTGGCCAGGTCAAGCTTGGCCACCGACCTCATGGTCGATGTGGACCCCGACATGTTGCGGCCCTGATACGGGGAGATGCCGCCCTCGGAGAGGGGCATGCCGGCCCTGCGTCCGTCGGGCAGAGCCCCGACCGCTTTGCCGAAGGGGATGTTCGACACGATGGCCCCGGCCGCAACAGTGAGCCTGCTGCCGCCCCAGACCGTGTACTTCGAGACCACCTCGTCGAGGTGAAGTAGCGCCTTGTTGACCATCATGTCGGGGTAGTCGTCGTCATTGCCGTACTTGGGCACCTGCTTGATGAGGTGGAGCAGCTCTTCCTCACCCTCGAAGTCCCTGTCCAGCGCTTCACACAGCCTTGCCATCGAGACCTTCTTCTCGTCGAACACCAGCCTCTTGATGACTGCCAGGGAATCGCCCACGTTGGGTATGCCGCAGACCCAGAATCCCATGGTGGAATACGGGTTGGTCCCTCCCGCGGTGATGTCGACACCCTTCTCTATGCAGCTCGGAAAGAGAGCCGACTGGAACGGGGTGGGCGCCGATTCGGCGAAGAGCTGCCTCAGGGGATTCAGCTGGATGACCGCGTTCCGCACTAGCGCCTCGACCTGCTTCGAATAGGCGACCCACAGATCGTTAAAGGTCTCGAATGTCGTGGGATCGCCGGTCCGCGGACCGATCTGGTCGCCCTCCATTCTCGAGACGCCGTTGTTGAGTGCCAACTCGAGCATGAACGGAAGGTTTAGGAAGTCGGCACCGGGATCGAACGACCGGCCGGGTATGGTCCGGATGAAGCATCCGGCGATGCCGTACTCCCGGGAGTCGTTGAGAGGTTTGCTGTCCTTCATCAGCTGCTGAACGATGGTCTCGTCGCTGACGAACTTGATCTTGCCGCGCACCAACTTGGCCGTCTCGCAGGCCTTCACCACGAACGAGTCCGGTTCGTTGACGTGGATGCGTACGGCGAGGTCCTCCTGGAGCTGTACGCGCTGCTCGGCCTCGAGAAAAAGATACGAAAGATCGTTGACTGCATTGTTGCCGTTGCGGTCGATACCCCCGATGGTCACCACAGAGAGGGGGATCTGGCCACTCCCGTCCTGAGTGCCGTTGCGGAAGGGCATGACCAGCTCGTTGAGCTTCACGTAGAAGAGGGCGACAAGCTCGAGCGCCTCCTCGCGCGTGATCCTGCCCTCCTCGAGGTCGCGCTCGTAGAACGGGTACAGGTACTGGTCCATCCGTCCGAAGGCGATGCCCGGCCCCCAACCCTCCAGCATGAGCGCCAGGTAGGCGAACCACACCGCCTGAAGCGCCTCCCAGAAAGTCGACGGGGACTGGTCGGACACTCGCCGGCAGTTCACCGCCATGGTCTCCAGCTCCGCCTTCCTCTGAGGATCGGCCTCCACGGCGGCCGTCTGCCGAGCCAGCTCCGCGTAGCGGCCCGCATAGGCGACGAGCGCGTCGAGCGTGATATTCACCGCCTCGTAGAAGTGCGCGGTATTGAAGTCATCGGGGTCAGTCGGATCCAACCCGGCGAGCTTCGCTTGCACCCGCTTCTTGATGCCGCCGAATCCCTTGTTCAGCACCTCTTCATAACCCGGGCAGCAGTGGGCCAGATGGATGCCCACATGAGGACTGGCCCCGCCACTTGTCCACGTGCGGAAGTTCAGCTTCTGATGATCCTGCGGTACGACCGCCATCCACTTGTCGTAGATCGACTTTCCTTGCCAGTACTCGAAGATCTGCCTGGCCCGATGTTTCTCATCTTCTGTGAGAGGCTGGAAGCGCTCATATTGGCGGGTCGACAGGGTATCGAGTTCCTCCCTGTACCATTGCCACTGGACCTCGGGAAGCATGGGGCCGGCAACTCGCTTGCTGGTCGCCGCCCCCACTAGCAGATCGCCGTCCTCGATGCGGATGCTCATCTTCCTGAGGATATTGGCCAGAGCCTTGGCCCTCCGCATGACCGCGGGCTCGCCCTCAGTCTCCTTGTACGACTCGGTGAGGTAGAAGGCCCTCTCAATGCACATGTGGGGCGCAATGCGCACTTCGGTCCTCAGCTTCCTGACTCTATCCTCCCTCTGGGGCATCTCCACCTGGGTCTCCATCGGCACCTCCAAGCAGCCTCTGTGCGGCGCTGTAATCTATTATACAAACACATACTAGAATCGTATAGTGCTCAGTTGTATCGCCGTCGAAAGAAAACGGCGACCCCGCCTGTTTCAGTCAAGTGAGTCGTTTGGATCTTCACCTCCGGTGTCCATCCTGGGCTGTGGCACCGCCAGGGGCTCTTCGGCTTTCAGCCGATCCAATCGAACTACTTCGCCGAGACCCGCTCGCGCGCTAGTCGGTCGAGGTAGACCTCAAGCTTCGAAGGGTCATTGGCAACGCTCTTCAGGAGCCGTACGAGAGGATCATCACGATCGCCGGGAGCATTACGCCCCAGCCCCAAGATGTACGATGGGATGCTCTCGGCCGAATACGCCGAATACAGATCCCAGACGAACTGGCGCAAGTCGACATCCTTGCGGATCGCACCCTGCGCCTTGCCCAGTTCCGCCAAACCGATGTGGGCGTCAAGCCGCCTCGCCTCTCCCAGGAGCATGCGCTCCCGCAAGGCCGCTGGAAGCGGCCCCGCCAGGAGTTGGAGCTTGAGACGCAGGGTGCGCCCGAGTTCCGAGCCTGTCCTGTAGAGCGAACTCATCCGCAAGAAATGCTCGATGACGTCTTCAGCACCCGAGGTGCCGGATATCTTCGCGAGATCTTCTTCGTAGAGGAGATCGATGGCGGCGCGCAGCATCATGTCGCGGCTTTCGTAGTGCATATAGAGCGCGGGCTCGGAAACGCCCACATGGGCCGCGATCTTCGCGGTGGTGACACCTTGGAAACCGTGCGTCTCAGCCAGTGTCAGCATGGCCTCTGCGATCTGACGCCTGCGTTCTGAGCCTGTGAGACGTGTCGTGCGCTTGCGGGTAGTGCTTGCCGGCATGCGAACCCTTCTCCGAGACCAAGAACCTTGAGGTCGCGGTTCTTATATTAGTGAGTATAAAGTAATACACGCCATATGCCTTTGTCAACAAGGCAATGTGTCCCCGCAGTAGTATTAGTGGTTGATAATATATGGACGCGCTTATCACGACTCTCCCCCGCGCTGACACTCTTTGCCCACTGATCACCTCTCCCGTCCACCTCCACTCGACGATGCTCGGGAGGCAGACGCCGGATCCGCGTGCTAACCTATTTAGCAAACGCAGGCAAGTATCGGAGGCGATGGTGAACGCCGAAGACCGTAGAGAACAGCAGCTCAGGCGTGTGGACGCCGCCTTGCTCAGAGTGGCGGAGTCGAGCGTCCGCGGACGAGAGCTGGCCCTGGACGACCTCAAATGGCAGACGCGAGTCGAACTCTCTCACGCCTCCCTCCCAGTCCTCAGCCGACTCAACGAGCAGCCCATGCGGCTGACCGAGCTTGCCGCCGCGCTGCGTGTCAGCGGGCCGGCAGTATCTAGACAGGTCCAACTGCTGCAGGAGAAGGGCCTCGTCGAACGCATGCATGACGAGAGCGATGGACGTGCCACCATAGTCAGGCTGAGCCCCAAGGGTGTCGAGGCCGTGACCAAAGCCGCCAACACCAGAAGAGCGCTTCTACGTCAGGTGTTGGCCGATTGGACCGACGAGTACATCGAGCAGGCGTCGCCTGTCCTCGAACGGCTGGCCGGTGAACTCGCCAAGTGGGACCACCGCTGACCAGCTGACGCAGTGCCGCCCCGCCCAACCCCGGAGGGTCGCGACGGACCGGCGTTGAAAGCTCCACCGCACGGGATCGCAGAGCCCCTATGGGCCGATGATGTAGAGCAGGTTCTCCCGCATCAGATCGTGCGTGGGCCGTTCAAGGATGAACGAGCCGAGCATGTCCCTGTTCGGTTCGACGAACGGATACTGGTCATACGTCGCCCACGAGGGTTTGGTATAGGCAGGCGGCTGCTCCAAGACCGCCTTGTGCCATGCAGCGTAGTTCGGGTACCAGAGCTCCGACACTCGGTGCCAGAGTGACTCGCCCGGCCAGTCCATGGTTCGGTAGCTGAAGAAACGGATCAGGCCCTCCTGTTTCATCACCTCCGGAGCATGTACGTTCATGTACCAGTCGTCGCCCTCGTCTCTGGACACCCCCTGGGGGTACTTGAAGCAGGTGATCCAGCGTAGGATGCTGGTCTCCCAGGGATTCAGGTCGCCGCCCATGAAGTCCTCGGTGGGTGCAAAGGGCGTGTAGCAGAATGTCGACTCCGTCTTCGGCCGCTCCTCGGCGGGCGTGCCGGCCTTGGCGTAAGCCTCACCGGGCGTCTGTTGCTTCTTCATCCACGCATTGGGAATCATCCCCACCATGCCCCATTGCGTCTGAGGGGTCGGGGGATAGTCGTTATACACGTGCATGGTGACCCCGCTGGTGTAGGAGCCCATGCGAACCACGTCGGGCACCAGTTCGGCCGGTGGCATGACCGACTGATACCGCACGTAGCGCGCCAGCCAGGGCCCCAACCAACTCTGGCTCTCGGCCGCGTGTTCCCTCAACAACCAGCGGTGCCAGTACGGCAGGTCCTCCACAGTCATCCCGCCGATGATGATCATCTTGAATGTCGGCATATGGCCGCTTCCTTTCCTAGGGTGTCTGGTTGTGTCCGGGTGTGCTATCCGAGGCCGGACACTCGCCTATACGGTGCACCGCAGCACGTATATGCCGTCGTGGAACGTGTCGATGAAGATGTTGCCCCGTTTATCGACCACGATGTCTTCGGTCGTGGCGATCATCGGTCCGGGTGGCTGCTGGAAGAGATCGAAATGCGGATCCTTCGGGTCCATCGGCTCGCCGAACAGCCATTTCTTGGGGTTGGGCGGGATGTAGTAGGCGATCTCTTTGGGAACGAAACGGTCGCTGATGTCGTACACCCGCAGACCGGCGTGGAAGTAGCAGCAGTAGAGACGGTCGTTGCGGTCTTCCAAGGCCGGGTTGTCGTGCGGCTCGTGGATGTTGTGCGGGCCGAAGGGACCGGCGAAGCCACCGATCTCGTTGAAGTTCTTGTAAGGAAAGCCTTCGGGTACCTCCGGGTACGGGAACACAGCGATCAGCGTGGGATCGGAGGGGTCGGACACGTCGACCATGCCGATGAAGTTGGCCGGCTGTGCCCCGCCCTGCACGATCTCGGGAGTGAAGAGCGGAAAACGCTCTCCCTCGCTGGTCATGATGGCCAGCGGGCGCCCCGACAGGGGCATGGTGGTGTGGCACCGCGCCCCGCTGTTCTTGCCGGAGAACGGCGGCTGATGCCGCAGGTTGCCCACCAGCTTGGGAAGGGTGATGTCGGAGATATCGACGATCACCATGCCGGCGCCGCTGTAGCTCAGGTAGGCGAGGTCGCCCTTCACGTACGGTGCGCCGTGCAACCCGGGCGAGTCCATCATCTCGAACAGGGTCGGCATCTGTTTGGGTGGCATGTAACCCGCCGTCCACTGACTCGGCCACCACCAGCGCCCCACCTCCATTGGATTTGCCGGGTCTGCGATGTCAACGATACGGTAGATGTTGCCGGCGAAACCCTTGCACCCCGCCGAGAGGTGGACGTAGCGGCCGCCGTTGTAGAAGAAGCGGTGCACTCCGCTCTGCGCACCGGTGGACCACTTGCCAAGCAGCTTCGGGTCCTCGGGGTCGGTCTTCACGTCCCAGACGTAGATGCCCCGGTACTCCGGGCCCGGCTTGAAACCCCCATCCATGGCCGTGACCATGATGCCGTCGCCCACCTGGATCTTCGGACAGCCCTGAGTGGGTACGTCGGCGTCTATGAACCGGATGTATCGCGGTTTGCTGGGGTCAGTGACCTCGAGGATGGTCCAGCCAGCTGCCCGGTATGAGGCACAGTAGAGGTAGTAGTGCCCGTCGACCTCCTGCATGGCCATCTGGAAGGCCGGCTTACCGGCCAGATCATGAGATCCGATGATCTCCAGGTTCTTGGCGTAGCCCTCGCTCATTTCGCACTTCTCTCCGGCCCGATGATCTTGCCGTAGGCGTTGTATTCCTTGATCTTCTCCTGGACCTCAGGCAGAGCGAGCTGTTCGCTCTCTTCGCGGAAATGCGCCATGATCCACTCTATGTGGGAGCGCTCTTTGGCAGTGGAGAAGCGCGGTTCTTTCACGTCGTCCTGGTCCCAGGCGATCGAATACTCGCCGTCATTCACCGAGACCTTGCCGTGCACCTCGCATACCGGGCACATGATGTCCGGGAAGTCCTTTTCGACATAGAGGATGTTGCAGTGGCATACGGGGCACGAGACCGGGGTCTCCTCGCCAACGTACGTGACCTCTTCGAACGGGACACTGAGTGCGTGGGCCATGTTCTTGCCCATCTCCCTGCACCGTTTGATGGCCCACTCGTTGTCCGGCGTCAACGCTGCGCCGATGTCGCAGCAGTGGTTGATCTGCAGCTGGTCCACCAGCGTGGTGAAATGCCCCAGGTAGAGGTTGATGCACGTCAGTCCCAGACTGGTCCAGCCCTCGTAGCCGGAGCCGCCCACCGATATGGCCGCCGACGGCCTTCTGCGCTCGAAGAGGTCCTGCTTGCGCGGGAACATATGGTTCATCTTCTCGCTGAGGATGAGCAGGTTGCTCCCCGATCTGATGTGATAGACAGGCGCCGCGACGATGACGCCGCAGTCGGCCAGCATGGTCTTCTCGAGCACCCAGTCGGCCTCGTCCTTCACACACTTACCCGTCTTGAGGCAGGCCTGGCACGAATCGCACGGCTTGAGTTTGAAGTCCATGAGCCGGATGATCTCCGACTCAACGCCTTCCTCTTCGGCGGCCATCAAGGCCGCCTTGAGGAAGTGCTCGCAGTTGCTGTTCTTCCTCCCGCAGGAAAGACCGATGATCTTCTTAGTCATATACCACTCCTAAGATTCATTAGCACCGCATAGCGACGACCTACATCCTATGATAGATAGCAAACAACCGCAAGTGTTGAATGCTAGGACCGGACCCGTGAGTGGTAGAAACCCTACTGGAGAAACACGCGGCAGTAGGTGTCGGCCATGAAGGAGATGACAGCCGCGGGATCGTAGATCTCGTCTTGATCGATCCGCCATCCCAACACCTCTTCCATGGCAGCCAAAGCCACTGCGGCCAGTTCGGCGTCGCATTCGCGGACCACACCCGTCCGCTGGGCGCCCTCGAAGTCGCGTTCTATCGGTTGGAAGATGCAGCGGTATGCCTCCCACGCAGCCGTGGCAATCTCCGGATCGGCTGAATTGGCCTGGATGCGGATGAAGGTGACGACCCGGTTCCACTGAGTTCCGGGCTCCAGCCACGATCTCATCCGAAACGCCACCCTCTCCAGATGATCGAGCCCGGTTTCCTCGATCAGAGCCTCGGACCTCTGAACCTGTTCGACCACGACGTGGAAATACGCAAACAGCAGGTCGCGCTTACTCTCGAAATAGTGGTAGAAGGTCCCCTTCCCGATGCCCGCGCGGGCGATGAGGTCGTCTACGCGAAGCCCGTGATATCCGACCTCGAGAAGGAGGTCGACCGCTGCTCGGATGATCCTTTCCCGGGTCTCGACGTCCTCGTCGGGAGGCCACGGCAACGGGAGTGTCGAACGCACGACGTCCCCCAGCCTGCCAGCCGCATCCACTATCACTGCAGCACGAGCACACTCGTCATCCGCACCGGAGGGCCATCCGAACATGCGCTCTTGGACGTCCTTGATGAAGCCGAGGATGTCGTCAGCGTCGTATGACGAATCTCGCCTGAGCCTCCAGGCAAGTACTTCGGTCATGCCGGCGATCGTCAGCCCCCCGAGATCCGGGTCTATCTCGCGCACAACTCCGACCCTGATTGCTTCCGTGAGTTCGGCTACCCCGAGCCGGGCCAGCGTGGCGTGCACCTCGCGGGCCACGGCGGCGATCTCGTCATCCCTGGCATAAGCGTAGACACGAAGAAAAGAGTCGATGTTCCTCCAGTGACCGGCAGGGTCAATCGCAGAACGAGTCCGGTGAGCGACTCTGGAGAAATAGTCGAGATGCGCGGCTTCGTATTCGGCGGCGCCGGCCTCCACGGTCTCGATGACGCTCCGGAAGCATGCGAGAAGCAGATCGCGCTTCTCGCCGAAATGAAGATAGAAGGTCCCCTTACCCAAACCCGCATAGTCGGTTATATCGCTGATTCTGACGGCCTGAAACCCCACGTTGAGAAAGAGGTCGATAGCGGCGTCTATGAGCCTCTGACGAGAGTCGCCTGCCCTATCGCCCGACGAGGGAGAAGAAACAGAAGCGACTGCCTGCCGTCTAACCACCGTTCCCCTTTCCAGATCGCGCCGGTATTCACGCTGTGAATCTTAGTCCTGCTGAATATATCAGTCCTGACGGACCGCTCCGGTCCGCATCCGCACTCATCGCCGTTCCCGCCGACGCCAGAGGTTCGACGGATCAGGCGAAGCCGCACGGGTCCTTCTGCGGAAGGCGTTGGACGCTGAGGCGAGTCATATTGGACGGCAACGTCTTGAATCAAGCCCGCCGATTTGCTGTACTGTAGTATACCCGACTGACTAGTCAGTCGGGTATACCGCCCACGACGACCGCGCGCGGCACGACCTACAGGCCGCCTGCGCAGCACAAGCGGAATGCAGGCTGTCCACACTGAGTCCGGGGAGAAGACAATGAGCTATACGGTGCTGAACCCAAGAGGGATCCGGGAGACCATCAAGAGGACGCCGATCAGCCCGCGTCTCGCGAGCCTTGACGGGAAGACCATCTACGTCGTCTCGCAGGACCGGCCCTTCTACACCGAAGAAGTAGCGAGGCAGCTGGCAGCCGCCCTTCCGGGAAGCACGGTCGTCTATCGCCGGAAGCCCGGCTGGATACGTGAGACCGACGACGATCTGTGGCAGGAGATCTACAACGAGGCCGACGCTCTGGTCTACGGCACGTGCATGGGTGCCGGCAGCGGCATGACGGCGGTCTCGTGGCTGAGCGAAGTCGAGAGAAGGGGCATCCCCTGCGTCTACCTTTCCGGCGTTCTCTATGAGCAAGATGTGAAGATGTCGGCGGTGATGCGGGGCATGCCGGCCCTCAGGACGGTCTTCGTCGAGTTAGTGGGTGAGGCGGAGATCGCGGAGGCGACCGCCGACGTCCAGTTCGCAGATATCGTCTCCCAACTGATCGCGTCTCTCACCGTACCCCTCACCGACGAGGAGAGACGGACCGAGGACATCGTCACCGAGCGGCCGCCCCGCATCGCATTCACGGGCAGCCACGAGGAGATCCAGGACTACTTCGCAGCCCGCGGCTGGTCAGACGGGCTGCCCATTGTTCCGCCCACCGAGGAGAGAGTCGCCGAGATGCTCGCGGGGACCAGCCACGCGGCAGACGAGATCGTCACCAAGACCATGCATCCCGAGGAACTCACCGTCACCGTGGAGAAGGTGGCCATCGTCGGCGCTATGGCGGGGTGTAAGCCCGAGTACATGCCGGCGCTGCTCGCCTTGACAGAGATCTGGGGGAACAATCCCATATTCGGCCAGGCCGCACGTTCCGACAGCACGTTCAGCACCATGACCGTCGTCAACGGCCCGATCAGGAACGAGCTCGGTATGAACAAGAGCTCCAACGCCATGGGGCCGGGCAACCGACCCAACGCCACCATCGGCCGGTTCCTCCGGCTGGCCATCTTCTGCCTGGGTGGCTCGGTGCCCGGCGCCAACGACCTAAGCACCCAAGGCAGCCCTGTGAAGTACGGCTTCTGCTTCCCCGAGCACGAGGAGGAGAGTCCTTGGGAGCCGTTCCATGTCTCTCAGGGCTTCAAGGCCGACGAGAGCGTGGTCAGCCTCTTCGCGGGCGGCTGGTGCCACTGGAGCTTCAGCGGCGACCTCGATCACCTGGCGGCCGCCTTCGGTACCTTCCCCCAGGTTGGTGGCGCGGTGCTGATGTCGCTGGAGGCGGCCAGGCTATACAGCAACACCCACAAGATGGCCAAGGCCGACATCGAGAAGTACATTCTCGAGCACGCCCGTGAGCACCGGCTGAGCCAGACGCCCACCTGGTACAACATCGACATGGCCCAGCTGGAGAAGCCGAAAGGCAAGGAGGGAGTGCCGATGTTCGAGCACGGGTTCTCCATCAAGCTCATCGTGGTCGGCGGCGAAACGAGCATCCCGGTCGCCCAGGCCTGGCACTTCAACCCGCCCATATCGGCCGGCATAGACGGGTGGAGGTAGACATGAACGAGCGTAGCCGGGTGACCCTCGAGGTTTTGAACCCACGCGGGGTCCTCAAGACGGTGCCGGTGACCGGGCTGAGCAGCCCCCGCGCGGCTGATCTCGACGGCAAACGTATCGCTCTCCTCAGCGAGAAGCAAAGCTCTATCCAGTTCTTCGACGCCATCGAGGCGCTGCTGAAGGAGAGGTACCCGACCGCCACCATAGCCCGATTCGATTCCCCGGGCAATCCCATGCAGCCCGACAACACGGCCGAGGTCGCGGCGGAGTGCGACACGTGGCTCGAGGGAGTGAAGACCTCCGGATCGAGCGTCATCGACTACTGCGTCAAGCTGGAGAAGCTCGGGAAGCCGGGAGCGCCGGTCTCTGTCGAGGGCCTACTCACGCAGCGGAGACGTTTGGCCGAGGTCAACGGCATGCCTACCCTGCGTGTCGTCACGGTGCCGACCCTCGACTTCATGGGCGCCGAGGGCTATCCCGACAGGATGGAGGCCGTTGCCGCGGCGGTGTTCGACTCGATCGTCCAGACCCTAACAGCTCCACTCACCGAGGAAGAGAAGAACCCGAATCCTCACTCCTACGACTACGGACCGCTGGGATTCTCCGGGACAAGCCACGACGAGGTTCTGGAGGCGTTCCAGGAATATGTGGTCAACAACCACCTTGGCGACGGCCTGCCGGTGACGCCCCCCACGCTGGAGGCGGTCGCCCGCATGCTCACAGGCACCAGCCGGCACCCGCAGGAGGAGATCGGGCCTCTCGCCCCACGCAACGGATTGGCCACCATCGAAAAGATCGCCATCAACGCAGTCATGGCCGGCGCCAAGCCCGAGTACCTACCGGTCATCATCGCCGCGATCGAGTGCGTGGCCGACCCGGCTTTCAACCTCTATCATCTGTCAACGTCCACGGGCTCCCCCACCCCCATCGTCTGGGTCAACGGGCCGATAGCCGAGGAGATCGGCATGAACGGCGGGATGGGCTTCCTGGGCCGAGGCAACCGAGCTAACAGCACCATCGGCCGCGCGGTCGGGCTCTGCCTCATCAACATCGGCTGGCGGCTCATGGACGCCGACCCCGGCCACATCGGCGACCCCGAGGGTTTCTGCAACTTCACGTTCCCCGAGAACGAGAGGCAGAACCCCTGGGAGTCGTTCGCAGTGAGCTGCGGCTATGCCCCAGAGGACAGCACCGTCACCGTGAACGAAACCATGTCGTACAATCGGCAAGGCCCCGGTGGCGGGATGACCTCGCTGACCATGGAGCAATCCCTGGAGACCATCGCCGGCATGATCAAGGGATCGGGATCGCCGATGACCAAGCTCATGTTCGCAGGCGCATGCCGCTATCAGTTGGTCCTCAACCCCACGCTGGCCCGACAACTCGCGGATGCTGGCTTCAGAAAAAGCTCGGTCGCCGAATGGCTGCAAAAGAAAACGTCCACCACCTGGGAGGAACTCTCCTTGGGCGAGCAGGAGATGGTGAAGGCGTTCTCGAGTTCGCCGATGGTGCCGTGGATGAAGCCGGAAGACTGCGGACCAGGGATGATCATCCCGTCCTTCGCCGACCCAGAGCAACTGGCGGTGCTGGTGGCCGGAGACCCGGGCGGCAACACCGTGCTGTGGACCTCGCCCGTCGGGTCCACGACCGTCAGTCCCGACATAGCCTCGACGGTGCAGGGCGTCCCGCCGCTGTTCATGACCAAGAGGATACATGGAGCCGCGTTGACCAAGGCCGGCCGGTGAGAGCGGGGCACGCCCTGCGGCTGAGAGCCGGGGCGCCGACCTCAGTCCGCCAGGAAGGCCCTGCAGAACATGTCCGCCATGAAGGCGAGCACGGCCGCAGGATCACGGGCTCCATCCTGCTTGGTGCGCCAAACCAGGACCTCCTCCATCCCGATCACGGCCGTGCAGGCAAGTTGGGGGTCGACCCGCCGGACTAGACCCTCTTGTATGGCGAGCTCGTAGTCTCTGATGGGCGCCTCGGTCAGCCGCCCGAACGTCTCTCGGGCGGCTGTGGCGATCCCGCGGTCTCCCGAGCCCGCCATGACCCGGATGAAGGTGACGATCCGCTCCCAGTGCCTGTGGTACTCCAGTGCCATCCGCATGCGGAGCGCGACTTTGCACAGGCAGTCGAGGTCTACAGCGGCTACTCTTGTCTCTGCGGACTGCATGTTCTGCATGACTTGGGCGAAGAAGGCAAGCAGTACGTCCTGTTTGCTCGTGAAATGATGGTAGAAGGTGCCCTTGCCTACCCCGGCGTGCGCGGTGATGTCTTCGACCCGCAGATGGTCATAACCGGTCCTGTGCAAGAGATCCAGCGCAGCATCGACTATCCGCTGTCGCGTGCCGGCGGTCTGGTCGGAACCGAAGCCCATGGGCAGAGCGACCTCGATGGCCTGCTCCGCTTGTTCGCTACCCTGCACCATAGCCGCGACCTGAGCCTGTATGACGTCGTCGTCCCCACGCACGCGCAAGGTGCGCTCGAGCATGTCCTCAAGAAAGGCACCGAGGGTCGCCCCGTCGTACATGTCGTCCTGCCTGCCTCGCCAGGCGAGAACCTCGGTCATGCCGGCCATCATGTCCGTGGCGAGCTCGATGTCCACCGCCCGTGCGACATCTCTCCCCATCGCTTCAGTGAGGTCTCTCTGAGGCCCGGCAGTGATGCACGCATACAGCTCTTGGGCGGCCAAGGCTACTTCGGGATCGCGTGAGCCCGCGGACACGCGCAGAAACGTGAGCATGCTGTTCCAGTTGACCCCACGCTCCATGGCGGAGCCGATACGGAGCCCCTCCCGAGCGAAGTAGTCGGCGCCGGATTCGGCCACCTCGCCCGCCGTCTTTGCCACCAGGTCGCGCACGTGCTGGTAGTACGCCAACAGGAGCTCTCGCTTGTCGGAGAAGTGGAGGTAGAAGGTCCCTTTGCCGACCCCCGCGTGCTCCGTGATGTCGCGTATACGGAGATCGTCGTAGCCGACAGTGAGAAACAGATCGACCGCTGCGTCGATCAGCCTCTGACGAGTGTCGCCGCCCTCTTCACGTGCTCGGTTGGACGAATCCGTCAATACCTCCCGTATTCCCTCGTGAAGTCGACCATGGCCTTCAGGTTCTCCGGCTTCGCGTAATGTGTGGAACTCCTGGGGCCGAGGATATAGACTCCGTCCTTGCCCACCACGTCGATGAGTCTCTTGCAGTAGTCCTTGACCTCCTGCACCGTCCCCGCCTGGAGGAGCGAGACCGGCACGTTCCCTTCGATGCAGAGGTGGCCGCCAAGTATCTCCTTGGCTTTGAAGATGTCGGTGCGGTCGAGGCGCACCAGCATGGAGCCCTTGGGAAGCTCCAGCAGGTACTCCAACTTCTTGTCGAAGTTGCCTTCGAAGAACATACAGGGGGTCATACCCCGCTCGATGAGCGTAAGCAAGAGCTTCTTGCAGTGTGGCCAATAGAAGTCCTCGAACTGTTTGTTCGACATGAAGTTGTCAGACCCGCGCGTAACGGTCATGAACATCCTGATATTGCCGTACTCGTTAGGCGGCGGTGTGGGCCGCTCCAGGGCTTTCTCCAGGAGGAAGTCGCACAATCCCAGAAGCTTGTCGGGTTGACGGAACATGTCCAGCATGGTGCCTCTCATGCCCCGCACGGCGTGAGAGACCATGTCAAACGGCGGCAGCACCCCGCCCTGGGCTCCCGGCGGGATACCGAAATCCTCCAGCACCTGGTTGAACTCCCTCATCTTCGCATGGCATCTCCGCATCTCCTTGCCGGCCTCGCGAAGATCCTGGATCGCCTCTTCCACCTTGGGATCCGTGACGAACATGGCCAGTATCTCCGCAGCCCAGGGCTCGATCCACAGCGTGTTGCACAGCTCGGGGAGCGTGGAGAGGACCTTGAGACTGCCGTATAGACGCGGCAGGTGTTGACGCAGCATGAAGTCGGCAGGGCTCTTGATGAAGAGGTCGTACTCGTCGTCCCCCAGGCTGTCGACCTCGATGCACTGGAACTCGCCGGTCTCAGGATCGGTGCCGTGCCCAGGCCAGAGGTTGACCTTGGAATCGAGGAGCTCGTGAGCCCTACCCGGGGTAAAACCCCTGACGAACGCTAGGTCTGGACAGACGTACTCCAGCGTCTTGCGGGCTGCGGCTATCCATGCGTCACAGTCATAGTAGGCGGCCGAACTCGGTACCCCCGCGAACTTCGCCATGAAGAAACCCAACTCACAGCTGACCGGGATCCGGTCTGTGGGCTTGAGGTGGATGCAATCCATCATCCTCTGTTCTCTCTCGCGGCGCAGTTCCTGAGGGCTCTTCTCTTCTTTCCAGCCTTGGTTCATTTTGGATTCGTCCTTACTGTTCATATCAACAAGCATGCGACCTGATGATCCTCACCCACCGACCTCAGGACCGGATCTCTCTCGCGGCACTCCGGCTGAGCCATGGGGCAACGAGGGTGAAAACGGCACCCGCTCGGGGGGTTCAAGGCGCTCGGAGTCTCGCCCTGCAACACAATCGGGTGCCGCGTACTCTCCAACTCGGGATCGCAGACCGGGGCCGCCGAGAGAAGCGCCTTCGTGTAAGGATGCAGCGGCTTCTCGTACAGTTGCTCGGATTCTGCTATCTCGACTATGCGCCCCAGATACATCACCGCGACTCGGGTACTGATGTACTGCACCACCCAGAGGTCGTGGGAGATGAAGAGGTAGGTGAGGCCCTCGATCTTGCGCTGCAGATCGCGGAGCAGATTGATGGTCTGGGCCTGGATGGAGACATCCAGAGCCGACACCGGCTCGTCACACACTATAAGCGATGGATCACCCGCGAGGGCGCGGGCCACAGCGACCCGCTGACGCTGCCCACCGGATAGCTCATGCGGATAGCGCCCGGTGAGGTTCCTGTCCAGGCCCACCATCTCGAACAGTTCGGCGATGCGGTCTCGGTACGCGGTCTTTCCCTGCACCAGCCGGTGCCTCTTCAGCGGGTCCCCCACGATGCTGCCGATGCTCTGGCGCGGGTCTAGAGACCCGAAAGGGTCCTGAAACACTATGTTCATCCTCCGGCGGAGCGGCCGGATCTCTCTCTCGGGCAGCCGCGATATGTTCTTCCCTTCAAGGATGATGTCTCCGGAGGTGGGCCGGTACAGACGAACGATGCAGCGCCCCACTGTAGTCTTACCGCACCCGCTCTCGCCCACCAGCCCCAGCGTTTCTCCCGGGCGGATAGCGAAACTGACGCCATCTACCGCCTTGACATCCGCAACCTTGCGCCGAAGAAGTCCCGCCGTCACCGGGAAGTACATCTTGAGATCTCGCACTTCGAGGGCGTAGCCGTCGGACGGTGTCTTCATCGACATGGGTCTGACCCCTTCGAGACGAGATGACAGGCGACCTCGTGGCCCGGTTCCACAACTTCCAGCTTCGGAAGGACTTCTTGCTCGCAAGTGGGCTCTCGGTAGGGGCATCGAGGCAGAAAGGTGCAGGCGGATCCCAGCTCGATCAGGTCCGGTGGCATACCATCGATAGAGATGAGCGGCCGATCGCCCAACCCCGGCCGCGGAACACACTGGATCAGTCCTCGGGTGTATGGGTGCCTGGGACAGGAAAGAACCTGTGCCACGGTGCCGTGCTCGACGATCCGCCCCGCATACATGACGTAGACCCTATGCGCGTACCTCGCGACCACTCCCAAGTTGTGCGTGACGAGCACCAGGGACACGCCCAGCCGCTTGACGAGATCCCTCATCAACTCCAGCAATTGGAGCTGAGTGGTGGCGTCCAAAGCGGTGGTGGCCTCGTCGGCTATGACGATCTTGGGGTTGCAGGAGATGGCCATAGCGACCATGACCCTCTGACGCATGCCCCCGCTGAATTGGTGGGGATAGTCCTTCACTCTCTTCTCCGCATCCGGGATCCCCACCATCTGGAGCAGTTCCACACTGCGCTCACGGGATGCTTCCCGGTTCATCCCCAAATGCAACTCGAGCATCTCGCGGAGCTGCAGCCCCACTGTCAACGCCGGGTTGAGCGAGGTCATGGGCTCCTGAAAGACCATGGCGATCTTGCGGCCCCGCACCGAGCGCATCTCCCTGCTCTTGGACGGGTATTGCAGCAGATCCGCACCTTCGAACAGCACCCGCCCCCCTGTGATGAGACCTGGAGGAGTGCGAACGAGCTGCATCACCGCAAGCTGGCTCACAGTCTTGCCGCTGCCGCTCTCCCCGACCAGTCCCACGATCTCCCCGTCGTAGATGTCGTAGGAGACGTCGTTGACGGCCGCCACCGTCCCCCGTTCTGTGTGGAACTCGACTTTCAGGTTCTCCACCCGCAGCAGGGGTTCCATTGCGCGACCTGCGTCCTCGCCGGGCACTCTAGATCGTCCCCCTGAGCCTTGGGTCCAATGCATCTCGCAGTCCATCACCCACCATGTTGAAGGCAAAGACAACCAGCATGACGGCGATACCGGGGGCGAAGCACATCAGCGGATTCGTTTCGAGATACTGCATCCCCTCGTTGACCATGCTGCCCCAAGCGGGCGTGGGCGGCGTTATCCCGATGCCCAGGAAGCTGAGCCCGGCTTCGGCCAGTATGGCGCCGCCGAGCATCATCGCCATGACGACGAGAATCTGCGGTAGGCAGTTGGGCAACAGGTGACGCAGCATGATGTGAATACTGCGCGAGCCGATAGCCCTCTCCGCGAGGATGTAGTCGTTCTGCTTGACCGTCAGCACCTGGCCGTGCATCAGGCGCGCATAGGCAGGTGTGAGCGCGACGGCCAGGGCGATCATCACGTTGGCCATACCTCCGCCAAGGAGTGCGGCAATGATCAAGGCCAGCAGGATCATCGGGATGCTCATGACGGCGTCCATGACCCTCATGATCAAGCTCCCCAACCATCGCTCGTAGTAACCGGCGATCGCGCCCAGCAAGGTGCCAACCGCGGCCGCCGCCACGACCACCACGAGTCCGATGAGCAGCGAGATCCGCGCGCCGTACAGCAGCCGGGTGAGCAGATCTCTGCCGAGGTTGTCGGTCCCCAGGAGATGGGACCAACTGGGCTGCTGAAGCGTCTCCCTCAGACTGGTCTTGTACGGGTCGTAGGGCGTTAGCACAGGGGCGAAGATGACGGCCACGAGCAACAGGAAGATGATGACGAGGCCGAACACCACGAGCTTCCGGCTGAGCAGCACACGCATGATGCGCCGGAACTCGCCCGTGCGGCGCCTTGATGCGCCAACGGCTGCTTTTTCGCTGGTGATAGAGGTAGCCGGCACACGAACCCCCTATTTGATCCGGATCCTGGGATCGAACCACCCGTACGAGATATCCACCAACAGGTTCGCCAACACCACCGCGATGGCGACAACCAGAACCACGCCCTGGATGTACGGGTAGTCCTGACCAA
>Ga0123328_1000973_pt1 | contig 28909 bp, 20 predicted proteins | sample BioC12SIPDNA_2_FD_89702 | JGI IMG/M metagenome (GOLD analysis project Ga0123328, IMG submission 89702) | Anaerobic biogas reactor microbial communites from Washington, USA - Biogas_R1_A C12 SIP DNA | ecosystem: Engineered > Bioreactor > Anaerobic > Unclassified | place: Washington, USA...
CCCGTCAAACCGGGCCACCACCTCCCGACCAAAACACGGTTGAAACCCAAACGTCGCCTGCTTACACTCTGTCATGATCAAGGCCTTCCTGTCTGATGCGCTTATTGCTCACAAACCACTTGCCATCAGATAGTAAGGCCTGCGCCCATCGTAAAAAAGCAAAACCCGGTGAGAAATGCGGGTTAGCGCGAAGCTTGAGCTGGGATAGCCGGCGATGGCGGGTCGAGGCAACCGCAGGCTGGGTCAGGCCGGCGCCTCGGCCGGTCCGGCGGGCAGGGTGAAGTGGAAGGTGGTGCCTCTGCCGAGTTCGGATTTGACCCAGATTCGGCCGCCGTGTCGTTCGACGATTTTTTTGCAGATGGCCAGTCCGATTCCGGTGCCCCGGTACTTATCGCGGGCGTGCAGCCGCTGGAAGATGACGAAGATTTTGTCGGCGTATTCCTGTTCGAATCCGATGCCGTTGTCGGCGACGGTGAATCGCCAGAAGGCGTCTTCACGGTCGGCTGAGATGGTGATCTTCGGAGCTTGGTCCTCGCGGCGGAACTTCATGGCGTTGTCGAGGAGGTTCTGGAACAACTGGGTGAGCTGGGTGTCGTCGGCGGTCACGGTGGGCATGTGGCCCCAGGTGATGGCGGCTTCGCTTCGTTCGATGGCCACTTTGAGGTTGGCGACGACCCGGCGGAGGACGTCATCGACGCCGATCGGTTCGGGGGGTTTGGCGCGGCTGTTGACTCGGGAGAACTGGAGGAGGTCGCTGATGAGCCGCTGCATGCGCAAGGCCCCGTCGACGGCGTGTCCGATGAATTCGTCGGCGTCGGCGTCGAGTTTGCCTTCGTATCGGCGTTTGATGAGCTGCATGAAGCTGGCGACCATTCGGAGCGGTTCCTGGAGGTCGTGTGAGGCGACGTAGGCGAATTGTTCGAGTTCGGCGTTTGAGCGGGCGAGTTCCTGGGTTTGGTGCTGGAGGGCCAGTTCGGCTTCGCGGCGTTGGGTGACGTCCTGGCAGATGGCCACTCCGCCGAGGAGGTGGTTTTCGTCGTCAGCGATGGGGGCGAAGTAGATGTTCAGATAGGCGCTGCGACCCTGGCCCAGTGTGGTTCGTCCGTCGTAGTGTGCCCGCTGGCCGGCGAGGCAGCTTTCGAGTGCGGCGAACATTCGGCTGTCCTTGACGGCGCTGAGGAGGTCGAGGCCCACCAGCCGTTCTCTGGGGGTTCCGATGATCTCGGCGAGTCGTTCGTTGCAGGTGGTGAGCGTTGCCTTGTGATCGAAGTGGGCGATTCCCAGGGGGGAGTTTTCGAAGATGGTTCGGTATTTTTCCTCCGATTCGCGCAGGGCCCGTTCGGCGAGTTCCCGCCATTCGAGTTCCTGCTTGAGCTGGTCGTTGATGGTGGCGAGTTCCTCGGTGCGTTCCTCGACGCGTTTTTCGAGGCCGTCGCGGGCCCGCTGGAGTTCCTGCGAGCGGAGCATGAGTTCGCGGGTTCGGCCTTCGAGGCGTTCGTTGACCTGTCGGACCTGGCTCAAGAGGCGGTCGCGTTCGAGTTCCTTTCGGCGGGCCTCGGTGACGTCGATGGCGTAGTGGAGGTAGATGTCGGCGTCGAGCGGGATCCAGTAGGTGTCCCAGATTTTGCCGAGCATTTCGACGTCGGGGCGGTTCTGGGCTGTTCCTTCGTCCAGCGCCTTGTCGCCAAGGCAGAAGGCGCAGTGAAAGGGCGCATCAGCTCCCGCCCCATCCATCGCCTTGGCTGCTTCGCGGCATTCGGGAAGGTGCTCGCTGCGACCGAAGTCGCGCCAACAGAGTCCCCCCGCCACGGCTCCGACCTCACGGGCGATTCGGTTGGCGGCGAGGATGGTCCGGTCGCGGCGGATCAGCATGGCGGGGTGGGGCAGGCTGTCGAGGAGGAGTTCGTTGAGGGCGGCGGTTTCCTGGAGGGACATTTCGGCTTCTTTGCGGGCGGTGATATCGCGGTTGCTGGCGCGGATGCCGAGCGGGCGGCCGTCGTCGGCGGTCACGGACTGGCAGACGTGTCCGATCCACCGCTGTTGGCCGGTGCGGTCGACGATTCGGAAATCGAGGGACCGCAGTTCGCCGGTCGAGGACGGTTCGTGTTGATGGTCGGCGCAGCGGGCGCGGTCGTCGGGATGGATGATCCGTTCGATCAAGGCGGGGTTTTCGAGGAATTCGGCCGGGCTGTAGCCGGTGAGTCGCCGGCACGACGGCGAGACGTAGACCATGCGGCCGTTGGGGTCCAGCCAGTACTCCCAGTCATAGGTGAAATCGGCGACGGTCCGGTAGCGTTCCTCGCTGGCCCGCAGCGACTCTTCGCTGAGCTTGCAATTGCGGAACAGGACAGCGTAAGGCTGGCGCAGGCCGGTTTCGATCAGGGCCTTGTAGAGCAGGTAGAAGGCGGCGATCTTGAAGAAGTGGCCGAGGAGGTTCCTGACCGAGTAGGCATTTGGATATATCGTGAAGAGAAACTCGGAGACGACCGTCAGGGCGATCGAGCCCAACAGGAATTGGAGCACGAGGCGGTCGAATTCGTCGCGGGACCGCCACAGCAACACCATTGCCGTCAGGAGCATGGCAATGATGACGTACTCGCTGACGATCTTGAAGGTGGTGAGTCCCTGTCCGGCGGGCAGGCAGGCTGGGAAGACGTCCCGTGCGAGAATCAGAAAGAGGACCAGCCCCAGGACGGCCAGGTAGCCGGCCGTCACGGCGGCCACCGGCACCTGGCGGCGTAGAAAGACGAAGCCGCCCAACAGCGTCAGGGCCTGGAGGGATCTGGCGGCGATCCACAACTGGGTGGCTGGATCGGTGTCGGCCGGGCTCACGCCGGGGATGACTCCCATTCCCTCGTAGGCCAGCATGTGGACCAGGTCGAGTCCGGCCACGAACAGGTAGCCGATGCCCAGGAACAGCAGATAGCCGTTGTCGAAGTAGCGTCGGGAGTTCCAGGCGATCATGAAGATTCCCGCCGCGACGGCGATGCTGAAGAGTTCGACCAGCGCGTGAAGCAGGAGGAAGTGGCCCATAGCCCGGATCCACAGCAGCAACACGAGCACCGCCACGGCCAGAGCCAGGACGAACCAGGGCGAGAAAGCGCCCCCTTCCATCGGCTGCACACCCGGGGTGGCGGAGACCGGAACTACGTGCCGTCCCTTTGTATTCCCCAACCGTACTGCCGTCTGATTACCGCCGGATAGCATGCTCAAATCCCGGGGCCCGTTCCACGCCGTCAGGGGCCTGTGGAATTATAGCCCCCTCCTTTCAGGCAGAAGTGTTATTGTAGAGCAGTCCGGCCGTGGGATCAAGGGCCGTGCCGCCGCATCCTGCCCAGTTTTCTCACTTTTACATTTTGCTCGTGGCCCGCGTGGGTGGGTGCGTGTAAAATGTCGGAGACTCGAGACCAAAACGGCTAGGATATGAGAAAACTTCCGACTATCAGTGTTCTTGCGATAACGGCAGCCGGGATGTTCGGCGCCGCGTCTTCTTCGGTGGCGGCGGGGAGCCCGGAGCCGACGGCGGTATGGGTTCAGCCGACTCGGACGGGCCAGTGGCTGGTGGTTCAGCAGAAGGACGGGGATTCCCATTTTCTTCACGCTGGGTATCAGACGGCGCAGGCCCGGTGGCAGTGGTTTCAGGTGAATGGCCAGGCACAGGCGGTGGGCTCGACGCTTGAATACCTGTATCTGGCGTTTCAGGATGGATTTGTATATCGCTACAGCTCCGAGAAGGGGCGGGTGTCGAAGTATCCGGTGCGAGTGCCGGAGGAGTATCGGCTTCGGGCGCTGACCGGCGGGATCGATCGGAAGCGGCTGTATGCGATCGGTCAGTACAGCCCGAAGCAGCCGGATACGCAGAGCGCTGCGGCGACCTCGCCGGCTGGGCGGCAGGTGATTTTCGAGTACGTTCGCGGCGAGTGGCAGGCGTTGGCCGATCTGCCCGAGATGGTGGAGGAGACGGACGCGGTGTCGTTCGTTCCGGACGTCCGGCAGATCGATTTGCTGATCCAGAAGGGTACGCGGCGGTTTGCCCACTGGGTTTTCCGCAACGGTGCGTGGTCGGGGCCCAACCGTTTTGAGCTTGACGAGGCGGTCGGGCGGCACTGGTTGGGCGTATCGTCGGCTGCGAGTCCGCTGTATTTGGCGGCCTGCCGTCAGACCGATGGTGCGGCGCGGCTTGATTTGTACAGTATCGGCGAACAGGGCGACGTGTCCGATCCGGTCGCCCTTCCCGTTCGCGACGGCGCGGCTGACCATTGCGAACTGCTCGACGTCGCCTTTACCGCGAGTCATCTGGAGTTGGTGCAGCTTTTGGCCGGGGGCGAGGCAAGGCTGGCGCGATACGACTACGCCGGCCAGGCCGTCGGGGAGCCGGAGGAGTTGCCGGCGTCTCTGCGGACGGAGCCGGCCCGGGAGCCGGAGATCACGAACCTGGTGATTCTGGTCCTTTTGGCGTTCCTGTTCTTCCTGGCGCGGGCGTTCCATCCGGCCCGGACGCCGGAGTTGCCGTCCGACATAGCGTTGGCGGAGTACTGGCGTCGCACACTGGCGGCGGTGATCGATTTTCTGCCGGTGTCGCTGGCGGTCTCGTTGATCTGGTACGATCGGTTCAATGAGCTGTACCTTCAGGCCGGGTCGTTCTCGCAACTGGTCGAGCAGTCGGCCCAGGACAGTCGCCTGGTGTTCGCGTCACTGGCGACGGTGATCGGGTACGGGCTCTACTGCATGATTACGGAACTGATCTGGTCGGCGACGCCGGGCAAGCTGCTTTTCGGTCTGCGGGTGCGTTCGGCCCGCGATCCGGCCTCGCCGGCGTCGGTGTTGCAGATCGTGGTTCGGAACGTTGCCAAGGCGTTGGAGCTGTATTCGCCGCCGCTGTTCGTGGTGATGTTGATGACGCTGTTTTTGACGAGCCTGCGTCAGCGGACGGGCGATCTGCTGGCTGGGACCATCGTGGTGCAACCGGCCCCTACCGGGGAGGCGCCGCCCCATGAGTGACCTGGTGCGTCAGGTGTTCGATCTGATACTGCCGGCGGTGGAACGGGCGCGGCGGCTTGGGGCGACGTTCGCGGACGTGCGGGCGGTTTCGTCGACGGGGAGTTCGCTGCTGGTCCAGGACGAACGTGCGGAGAAGATGTTCCACTCGCACAGCGCGGGGATCGGGGTGCGGGTGCTGGTGGATGGGAGTTGGGGATTTGCCAGTTGCGACGGTTTCGACCGGCGTCAGCTCGAAGACGGTTTGGAGCAGGCGATGGCGCTGGCCCGATTGGCGGCGCCGGTGGTGGCGGACCGGGGCATGGTCGCATCGGTTGAGCCGGTTCGCGACGAGGTTCGGCGACTTGGGCGGCTCGAGGTGGACCAGATCAGCCTTGAGGAGAAGCGCCGGCGCTGCCTGGAGCACGAGCGGCTGGCGTTGGCGGCGGGCGAAGGGAAGATCGTCAATTCGATGGTGGGCTACGGCGACGCGGTGCGGCGGCAGTGGGTGGTCAATACGGCCGGCACACAGGTGTATACGGAGCTTGGCCGTGCGCGGCTGAGTTGCCAGGTCACGGCGATCGAGGGCAAGGTTCGTCAGCGGAATTTCCAGGTGCTCGGGCATCAGGGCGGACCGGAGCTTCTGCTGGACGTGGCGCCGGAACAGATTTCGGTGAAGGCGGGCCGGAAGGTGCTTGAGCAGTTGCGGGCGAAGAAGGCTCCGGCGGGCGAGTTTCCGGTGGTTTTTCATCCGACGATCAGCGGGCTGCTGGCGCACGAGGCGCTCGGGCACAACGCGGAGGGCGACAGCGTGTGGACCGGCCAGTCGATCCTGGCGGGCAAGTTCGGCGAGCCGATCGCCAGCCCGCTGGTGACGATCGTGGACGATTCGACTCTGGCGGGCAAGTACGGTTCGGAGCCGTACGACAGCGAGGGCGTGGCGGCGCGGACGCGGACGATCGTCAAGGACGGCGTGTTGACGGAGTTGCTTCACAGCCTGGAGACGGCGGGGCAGTTTCAGACCCAGCCGAACGGCTGCGGACGCGCGCAAGACCACACGTCGCCGCCGATCTGCCGGATGAGCAACACGTTCTTTCAGCCGGGCGAGTCGACGTTCGAGGAGATGCTGGCGGGGATTGAGCGCGGCATCTATCTGCGGGAGGGGCACGAAGGGTACGTGTATCCGGAGCGCGGGCAGTTTTTGTGCCGGGCCCATGAGGCGCAGATGATCGAGCACGGTCGGCTGGGCGAGCCGCTTCGCGACGTGAGCGTCAGCGGGCTGCTGGTAGAGACGCTGATGAATATCGACAAGGTCGGCGGCGATTTCGAGATGATTTTTCCAGGCACGTGCGGCAAGTCGGGCCAGGGCGTGCCGACGGATTGCGGCGGGCCGCATCTGCGGGTATCGAAAATGGTGGTCGGAGGCGAGAGCGCATGAGCCGCGAGGGGCACAACAGCACCGCCGAGATCGAGCGTCCGGAGGCCCTGCTGCCTGGCGCGGCGCGGGCGGTGGAGCTGGCCCGGAAGGCGGGGGCCGAGTGGGCGGACGCGTCGGTTTCGCTGTCGCGCGGGTTGAACGTGGTGGTCGAGAAGAGTTCGATCAAGAGCGCCGAGGCGGACTGGAGCCGGCACCTGTCGATTCGGGCGTACGTTGGCGGCGGGATGGGTTACGTGTCGAGCAGCGGCGCGGCGGCGAGCGACCTGGCGGAGTTGGCGGAGAAGGCGGTCGCGCTGGCCAGGTCGGCGAGTCCCGATCCGGATTTCGCGGCGTTGCCCGATCCGCAGAGTCCGTCGCGGATTCCGGTGACGTTCGATCCGAAGATTCTCTCGCTGACCGCTGACGATATCATCGGCTGGACGTGCGGCAACCTGGAGGCGGCTCGCGGGGTTCGGTCGGACGCGATCATCAGCGGGGACGCGGCGTTTTCGGCTGGGGCTGGGGCGTTTGCGAGCAGTTCGGGCATTCGGATCGCCCGGAACAGCACGAGCGTGTATTTGAGTTTTTTCGCGGTGGTCAAGGACGGCTCGGACGTCGGCAGTTTCGCCGATCACACGAGCGCCCGTTTCCTGGATGACTTCGATCCATCGCCGGAGCTGGCGGCGCGGATCACCCGGAGGGCGTTGGAGTACCGCAAGGCCCGCCGGGTTCCCACCGGACGGACGACGCTGGTGCTTGGGCCGCGGGCGGCGTTTGACCTGGTGGCGGATCTGGTTTCGGCGGCGAGCGCCGAGTCGATTCAGCGGCGTCGCAGTTTGCTGGTCGATCGGCTGGACGGGACGATCGGGTCGGAGTTGCTGACGGTGACGGATGATGGGCTGATCGATCGCGGCTTGTACTCCGGGCCTTACGACGCGGAGGGGGCGGCGCGGCGGGTGGTCACCGTTTTCGACCGCGGCCGGTTCAATGCGGCCCTTCACAACAGCTACACCGCCCACAAGGCCAAGACGCAGAACACCGGTCACGGTCAGCGGACGGGCGGGATTTCATCGACGAATTTGCAGATCGCCCGCGGCGAGCATTCGGCGGCTGAGCTGATCGGCGAGGTGGAGGACGGAGTTTACCTGGAGATCGGGTCTCTGGATCCCGATCTGACCAGCGGCGACGTTTCGACGAGCCTGGATTTCGCGTTCAAGATTGAGAAGGGCGAACTGGCCTACCCGGTGGCCAACGCGATGGTCGGCGGTTCGCTGCTGGAGCTGCTGGGCGATCTGGACGCGGTCAGCGCCGATTACCGCGACGATCCGGGCAACCCGAAGCCCACCATCCGCATTCGCGACGTTCAGATTTCCTCCGAAGGAGATTAGGCTGTGAAGGAGGGCAAGGGCGCGTTGAGCGGGCTTGACGAGCTGGTCGGGCAGGTGGTGGTGATCGACTTTGCCGGTCCGACGATGATCATCGGGCGGCTGGTCCGGATCGCCGATGACGCGTTCGTTCTCGACGACGCCGATCTGTACGACCGCGAGGAGAGCCACAGCGGGAAGGAACTGTACCTGATCAACACGCGGAAGTTCGGGGTGAAAGTCAGCCGACGTCGGACGTACGTGCCGCGTCAGAATGCCATCGCGGTTTCCGCCCTCGACGACGTGATTGCCGATTAACCACTGCGATAGAAGGAGCCACAGGCATGCGGATATTCATCACCGGCGGCGCGGGGTACGTGGGCAGCCATTGCTCGCGGCAGCTTCGCCAGTCGGGCCATACGCTGCGGATTTACGACAACCTAGGGGCTGGACATCGTGCGGCGGTGGCGGAGGGCGAGTTGGTGGTGGGCGATCTGGCCGACCTGGCGGCATTGCGGGCGGCAATGGCGGCGTTTGCGCCGGACGCGGTGATGCACTTTGCCGCGTCGATCGCGGTGGGCGAGTCGGTGGAGAAGCCGCTGCTATACTACCGCAACAACGTGGCCAATACGATCGGGCTGCTGGACGTGATGGCTGAGTTGGACGTTCGCCGGCTGGTGTTCAGTTCGACGTGCGCGATTTACGGCGAGCCGGAGACGACGCCGATGACCGAGGATCTGCCGGCCGATCCGAAGAGCCCGTATGCCCGCACGAAGTACATGATGGAGCAGGTGTTCGCGGATTGCTCAGCGGCGTGGGGATTAGGGTTTGCGGCGCTGCGGTATTTCAACGCGTCCGGTGCGGCGTCGGACGGTTCGATCGGCGAGGATCACGATCCGGAGACGCATTTGATTCCGATCGTGCTGCAGGTGGCGCTTGGCCGGCGCAAGCAGGTTCAGATCTATGGGACCGACTACCCGACGCCGGACGGCACGTGCATCCGCGACTATATTCACGTCGAGGATCTGGGTCGGGCTCATGAGAAGGCGCTTCTGGCCCTGGCGCCGGGCCGGTCGATCATTGCGAATCTCGGCACCGGCTGCGGGCATAGCGTTCGCGAGGTGATTGAGACGGCGAAGAAGGTGACCGGGTGCGATATTCCGATGGTCGAGACCGGCCGGCGAGCGGGCGATTGTCCCGTGCTCTATGCCGATCCGTCGCATGTCCGGAAGGTTCTCGGATGGCAGGCGCAGATCACGGAGTTGGAGGCGATCGTCGGGTCGGCTTGGCGGTGGCATCAGGCCCATCCCGACGGTTATTCCGTCTGAGCGGTTCAGGCGTTTTGCCAGGTTTGGGACTCGGCTGAGCGATAGGCCAGGTCGAGGTAGCGTTGGATTTCGATGCCGCGCAGGAGGGACGGCTCGGCTTGACGATCGTCGGCGACCGCGGCCAGAAAGTTGTGCAGGCTCTGGACGTGAGGCCGCAGCCATCCTCCGGCGACTTTGGCGGGCGGGAACTTGCCGCCGGGCGAGGGGTAGTGCTGGACGCAGTCGATGTCCTTGAAGCCCCGCGTGCCGCCTTGCGGCGTTTCGGGATCGGTGTTGTCGTAGAAGCCGAGCCAGTTGGGCCGCATCATGTCGAAGCGCATGGCGCCGCGGCGACCGTGGATTTCGAACTGCAGCTCGGAGTTCGTGCCGGTGGCGACCTTGGAAACTTCGAGCGTGCCGACGGCTCCGTTTTCGAGTTCGACGATCATGATCGCGAGTTCCTCAGCCTCCACTTTTCTTAGCCCCCCCCTGCCGTCGGGACGGACGGGCGTGAAGTTGTCGGTGCGGCAGAGGATTCGCCGGATCGGGCCGAGCAGGTGCGTGGCGAGGTCGATCACGTGCGAGCCGAGGTCGAGGATGACGCCGCCTCCGCCGATCGTCTTGTCGGATTTCCAGTTGACCGGTTTTTGGGGATCGACGTTGGTGGCGTGAAGCTGGCGGAAGCGGAACGAGAGGACGTCGCCGAGGCGGCCTTCGTCGGCGAGCTGCTTGGCCCGCATGGTGGCGGGGAAGAATCGGGCGTTCATGTGCATCTGGTTGGTGCGGACGTAGTTGGTCTGCTCGATGAGTTCGCGGAGGCGGCGGGCCTGGTCCCAGGTCGCGGTGACCGGCTTGTCGCAGAAGATGCACTTGCCGGCGCAGATGGCGGCGGCGAGCATGTCGTGGTGCAGGCTGTTGGGCGTGCAGATGTGGACGACGTCGATCGAGGGGTCGGCGATGAGCTGTTGCCAGTCGCGGATGACGGCGTGGTAGTAGCCGGTGGCCTCGGCGGCGGCGGCGTTGCGGTCGGATGTGGTGCACATCACGAGTTTGCGGACCTTGACCGGGGCGGGTTCGTAGTAGAGGGGCAACGTCACGTAGCCGAAGGTGTGGGCCCGGCCCATGAAGCCGTATCCGATGATGCCGACGGAGATTTCACGCATGTTCGATTCCTTGACTTCGTCTTAAGAGCGGCACGGAGCACGCGGAAGAGAGAAGAAGCCAGAAGTCAGAAGCCTGTAGTCAGAGTGAAGAGGGAAGACTCCGCCGAGGGCGGCGGAGCCACATTTTGCATTCCAGTATCTGGTATTTCCGTTTTCATCTCCTTTGGTCCGCGTGATCCGTGCCGGTCTTTTTCAGACGGGTTCGACGGAGGCGTTGCGTTGGGATTTGAGGGCTGCGGTGAAGAGGCGGTGGGCAAGGGCCTCCTCTTCGGGCGTCACGCAGCGGGCGAACTTTTTGGGGTGCGGGCCGTGTTCGAGTTCGTAGAGGAAGGCCGCCCACATCTGCATGATGCAGTCGATGAAGCCGGCTTCGAAGATGGGCCCGGTGATGGTCTTGAAGGTGAACTCGGAACCCATGTCGATCCGCTGCCACGCCTGTTCGCCGCCGGTGTAGTGCATGGTCTGGAGGAGTCGCGGGCTCTTGCTGCTGAAGCGGGCGGAGGCCTTGTCGCCCCAGACGTGGATGTACCAGGTGTTCTTCTGGCCGGGCGCGATGCGATGGGTCTTGATGGTCATCGGGAAGGGGTCGCCGCCGGCGGGGTCGAGGGCTTCGCAGGCGAGGGTGGCGTTGTCCCAGGTTTCGCAGGGGACCATGTTGCCTTTGCCGTCGGGCCGCTGCTTCATGAGGTTGCGGAGCAGGGCGCGGACGTTGAGCGGGGTCCAGCCGGCGCGGAACGGCATGTGGCAGGCGTGCATGCCGAGATCGCCCATGCAGCCGTACTCGCCGTTGACCTCGATGAGCCGCTTCCAGTTGATGGTCTTGGTTGGATCGAGGTCGGAGGAGTGGAGGAATCCGCTTTCGACCTCGATGATGCGGCCGAAGGCGCCGGATTCGATCATGTCGCCGATCCGCTGGGCGGCGGGGTAGAACGGGAAGTGCGAAGTGCTGCGGACGAAGACATTCGGATGCGCCTTGATGCATTCAAGGATGGCGTCGTTGGCGGGTTTGTCGATGCCGAAGGGTTTTTCGCCCATCAGGTGCTTGCCGGCTTGGATAATATCGCAGTAGAAGCGTTGGTGGAGGTTGTGCGGCACGGCGCAGTAGACGGCCTCCACCTGGTCGTTGGCCAGCAGTTCGGTGTAGTCTTTGGTCGCCTGGCGGATCGAGGGGAAGTGGGTCTGGTACCATTTCCAGAGGGCCTCGTTGGGGTCGCAGACGGCGACCAGTTCGGGCCGGACGTCCATATCGAGCAGGTGGCACCAGCGGGCGGTGATGCTGGCGAATTCGCGGCCCATCAGGCCGCAGCCGATGATTCCGAAGCGTACGGTGCGCATGGGTTTTACTCCTGATTCGTTACCGTGGCATGTGAGTTTGTCGTTGTCGATCGTCGATCATCTGTTTTTTAGGCGAACGTCTGTGAGAATTGGCGGGCGGCTTGCTCGGCCCGCTGGTCGACGGACATGGGGACGTTGTCGTAAATAGCCAGGGCCCGCCGCCAGTACTCATTGCGGATGGACTCGCGGTCCGGCTCGCTCTGCGAGAGCTTGGCGAACATTTCGGCAAACCAGAGCAGATCGTCGCGGTATTCCCGCGGCGAGGGGAACAGCGGCAGGTCGCAGTTGTCCATATCGGCGGAGCGGAGGTGTTCGATGATCTGAAGATACGCGCGGTGGGCCTCCTGTCGCGACCATTGACGGCGGGGATACCGGCCCCAGCCGCCGACGACCTCGAACGCCTCGAACAGCTCGCCCAGGGCTTCGTGCTGCGGGCCGAAGACGCGGCGGGCAAACTCGCGTGAGACGGGGTCCGGATCGCGGTCCGGATCGATCGCGGCCTGACCGGCGGCATAGAGGCACATATGGCTGAGCTTGGGCGACATGGTGTAGCTCATCGCACCGTGGAACGGGGCGGCGGACCGTTCCTCGCGGCGGCGTGAGAAGATTCGCGGCAGGCGCCAGTGCGGGTGGACCACCAGTTCGCCCTCGGTGACCGAATAGTCCCAACTGCTGATTCGCCGGAGGCGGGCGATTTCGCGGCAGTACGGGCGGGCGTCGCCGCCGCAGGTGCAGTCGGCGTCGGGGCTGAAGCCAAGGTTGACGCCGACCATTGCGTTGTCGGGGAATTCGGGCAGGCGTTTGAGGAAATCGGCCATCGCGACCTCGGCCCGCTGCGGTGAGCCGTTCCAGATGTGGGCTCCGATGCCGGTCTTGGGGTCGCAGCGACCTTCCAGCAGCTTGGTCCACGACCCGTCCCAGCCGGGCACGTGGATCAGGTCGTCGCCCCAGCCGGAGAACGGCGTGCCCCACGTGCCGATCTCGACCACCGACGAAGGACTTTCCTGAAGGGTGATCTCGCTGAGGCGCAGGGCCAGGTCGATGAACGTGTTATGGTCGCAGCCGTTGCGGTTGCAGCCGCCCGGATCGCCGGGAAAGATCCCGATGATGTCCGTACCTTTGAGCACGCCGGCCCAGTGTCGCCAGAGTTTTTCGATCAGGGCTTTGTCGTCGGGGTTGTTGGGGCAGGCGAAGTACCATTCGTGGCCGATCGTGTTGGGTGCGCTGATGTACTTGACCTGAAGGCCGCGCTGGTGGGCCAGGTCGATCACGGCGGTCATCGTTTCGACGAACTCGGCGTAGGTGCCGCTGCGGTCGAGGGCGGATTTGTAGACGGTCGGTTCGAGCCAGTATTCGAAGCAGGTGAAGCCGAAGGCCTTGATCATGTCGAGCAGGCCGGCGAACTCCCTGACGCCCCAGCGGCCGCCCGCGCCCGGATGCATCATGTTGGCGTTCCAGGCGTTCAGGAGGTGCGAGGCGAAGTTGACGTAGTAGGAACGATGCGCGAATGCCGCCATGATCATGCCACCATTACGTTAGTGTTTTGAGTAACTCGGATATTCTCTTCACAAATTCGATATCGCCGTCGGGCGGGACCTGATCGGCCACACCGATCACGAAGGGCGTACCTCGCCAACAGGCGAGCAGTTTGTCCAGATGGGCGCGCAGGTCGGACCAGGCGAACGGCGGTGCGAACATGGCGCCGGGCAATCCGCCCCAGAGGACGACCCGGTCACTGCCGGCCAGCGGCCGGAGATCCTCAAGCGTCACATCGCCGACCGGAGCGGGCGTGAGGGCCTCGACGGCGTCGAAGCCCAGCGCGGCCAGCTTCGGCAGCAGCGGCCGCACGACGCCGTCGAGATGGACGGCGACGCGGATGCCCGCTTCGTGCAGCCGGTCCAGGCGGCGGCGGTAGCGGTCGGCCATGTGCAGGTCGAAGAGGCCGGCGAGGTTGTCGCCGGAGAGGTTGTCGGGAAAGTGGACCAGCGGCGGCTTGGCTTGGCAGACCGCGTCGAGGATGGGTTGTTCCTGAGCGTCGAGCAGGTCGAAGATGCGGCCCACGAGTTCCTCGTGGTCCATCAGCAGGTAGATGCCGTGTTCGAGGCCGGCCCATTCGTAGAGGAAGGCCGGCAGCGGGCTTCGCGGCAGGCCGACCGAGGGCAGGCCGTCGCATTGCGACCAGAGTTGACGGCGCTGGTGGTAGTCGTCGAGGTTGGCCGGTTCCAGATGTCGATGCTGGAGCACGTAGAGCAGGGTCTCCAGGTCGCGCTGGTCTTGAACGGGATGCCGCGTGATCGCCTCGGAGCAGCTCTCGGCCATGAACTGGCGGTGTTCGCGAAGCTCTCCGGCGGGAGTCTTCCAGAGTCGGACCGTTCGCTCGCCGTCGCGGATTTGCGAGAATTCGACGCCGTCGTAGCGCGGCTCGCCGAGCCAGAACCGTTCGTACCAGTAGTACGGCATGACGCCCAGTTCGCGGCAGAACGCCAGATGCGCCCGCTCGTCGCGGGCCAGGTCCGGCCGATGGGCGGCGAACCAGTAGTGCAGGTCGGCCGTCCAGACGACCCGGCGGGCGGGCTTGCCGTCGAGCATGTTCAGCAGCGATTCGAGCATCGCGTGGGCCTCGATAGAACCGCGATCAAGGGGACGGAAGGGACGGGCGGCGGCTGGTCCGCCCGTCCCGGTCCGCGTTGTTGTCGCTAGCAGCCCAGTTCCTTTGCCGTTTCGCCGATGGCTTCGTCGATGATGTCCATCGCCTTTTCGGCCACGTCGTTGGGCATGACGATGGGCGGGCTCATCCGCAGGATGTGGCCGGCGGGAATCCACGCGAGGCCCTTGGCGAAGGCCTTCTGGTAGACCATCTTGCCCGCCTGGTCGAACGGCTCCTTGGTCGCGCGGTCCTTGACCAGTTCGACGCCCATGAGGCAGCCCATGCAGCGGACGTCGCCGACGATCTTGTGATCCTGCTTCATCTTGGCGAGGCGTTTGTTGAAGAGGGCTTCGAGTTCCTTGGCGTGGGCGAGCAGGCCCTCCTCCTCGATGACCTCGATGGAGGCCAGGGCGGCGGCGCAGGCCATGGGGTTGCCGCCGTAGCTGGTGGAGGCGGAGATCTTGTCGACCGCTTCGGCGTAGTCCTTGCGGACGACCATGGCGGTGACGGGGAATCCGTTGCCGAAGCCCTTGCCGAGGGTCAGGACGTCCGGGACGACGTCCCAGTGCTCCAGGGCGTACCAGTAGCCGCAGCGGCCGATGCTGCAGAGGACCTCGTCGTCGACCAGGAGGATGCCCCGCTGATTGCACCACTTGCGGAGTTTGGGGAAGAAGTCATCGGGCGGGAAGACGCTGCCGGCCCAGCCCTGGATGGGTTCGAGGACGATTCCGGCGACCTGGCCGGTGGTGCCTTCGGTGATGTACTTGTCGTAGAACTCGAGGTACTTTTCAGTGTCGAGCGATCCGTCGGCGCGGGTCCACCACGGCCGGTAGGTGTCCGGGCGCGGGAGCATGTAGAAGCCGGGCATGCGGGTCGGGCCGTAGACGTTGTTCATCCGCGCCAGTGAGACGGCGCAGCCGCTCTTGCCGTGGAAATCGGCGAAGCAGGAGAGGAACTCGTGCTTGCCGGTGGCGGCGCGAGTGGTTCGGATGGCGGCTTCGACGGCGGTGGTGCCGGAGTCGTAGAGCTGGACGCCGCCGAAATCGCCGGGCAGGACCTCCATCATCTTTTCGAGCAGCTTGTGCTTGACCGGCGTGGTGAAGTCGTGTGCATTCATGAGGCGTTTGGCCCAGTGGGCGACGGCTTCGGAGACCTTGGGGTGGCAGTGGCCCAGCGTGGTCACGTAGATGCCGCTGGAGAAGTCGATGTACTTATTGCCGTCGAGGTCGGTCAGGGTGCAGCCCTGGCCTTCGTCGAAGACGACCGGGAAGAGTCGGACCTGGCCGGAGAGGCCCTTCATGATTTTGGCGGTGGCATCGTGCATCGCGTTGCTTTTGGGCCCGGGCGGCGGAACGGTGATCTTGGGCCACTCGTTCAGGTCGAGCTGATACGGGGTTGGATCGTACTTGCCGGTGCGTTTGGCGGTCGTTTTGCCGGCGGCGACGGTTTGCGTACCCATGAACGTATTCCTCCAGAAACTAGACCAGTTCTATTTCGATGCCTTTGTCACGGACCGCGGCCACCAGGTCGGCTGGGGCCTGGCGGTCGGTAATCCACAGGTCAATGAGGTCCCAGTTGGCCGCGGCGAAGGCGGCCCGCCGGGTGAGCTTACTGCTGTCGGCCAGCAGGATCCGCTTGGCGGCGGCATTGCACATCCGCTGGGTCAGGCGGGCGGACTCGGGATCGACGGTCCAGACTCCCGTCTCGACGTCGAGCCCGTCGGCTCCGAAGAAGGCCACGTCGGCGTAGACCTTGGCGAAGAACTCCTCGGTCAGCGGGCCGACCAGGTCGCCGCGGCCGTTTCGGATCTGTCCGCCAGTGAGAATGATTTTCCAGTTATTGTTCTGAGAGAGTTTGTTCACCAGGGGCAGGAAGAAGGTCAGGATGGTCAGATCCTGCTTGCCGGCCAGGTACTCAGCGAGCAGGTAGACGCTCGAACCGTTGTCCAGCAGGAGCACCTGGCCGTCCTTGACATGTTCGGCGGCGGCTGAGGCGATGCGCTCTTTGCGGTCGGCGTTGATTGTAAGTCGTTCTGGGAAGGCCACTTCGATAGCGACCTGGTCGACCGGCATGGCCCCGCCAGGCGTTCGGACGACGAGATTTCGGGCCTCGAGGGCGGTCAGGCCCCGGCGGACGGTGACGGCTGAGCAGTCGCACAGCTCAGCCAGCCGACCGACGGCCAAGCGTCCGGAGGAGCGGAGGTGCTTGAGGATTTCTTCTTCTCGATCAGTCATGGGCCGACCTGACGATCATTTCGATCATAATACCGATCATAATAATCATCCAGTCCGCAAGAATCAACTCGATTTCACCTTTAAGAGCGAGGACGACGCCGACTGCCTGACCTTTGAGGCGAAGTGAGCACGCGAAAGAACGCGGCTCAGGTCAGCGGTCGCTGAAGGCGCGGTAGAAGTAGTGCAGGAAGTAGGTGCCGAGGTCCCAGTAGCCGGGCCAGACGTTGGGGTCGTCGGCCAGGTAGGAGGGGAGCGTCCTGAATGCGACGTGGCCGTCGCCGTAGAGGGCGTTCATCCCGCCGGAGCGTTGGTGGATCCAGGTTGAGCGGTTCAGGATCAGGTCCGACCCGATGGCGTACGGCCCGGCATTGTCGGCGGCGGCGGTGACGAAGCGCGGCCAGCCGTTGTCGGCGGTCGCGGCGTCCGGCAGCGGCTGGTAGTTGGGAACCGCGACCAGGGCCTCGATGTGAGGGATCAGGTAGTTGTACGGGATGTGAAGCTGCTGGTCCTGCATTTGCGCGGAATCCGGGTTGTGCCAGAGCGGCAGGGCCTTTTCGATCGGGAGGACCTGCGGATCGGCGGCGCCCGTGTAGGCTGGGCAGTAGAACGCGGCGGGCTCGGCGACGAACCGGTCGGCGAAAAGGCGGCCGAAGTTCGCCCAACGGCCGGGCACGTACAGGTGCCAGACGGCGTGGTTGCCGTAGCCGTAGTGGTTGTAGTTGACCGGCAGGCGGTCGTCGTTGCCTTGGGCGAAGAGATGGCCGCCAAGGCCTATTTGTCGGAGATTGCTTCCACAGCCGGCGATCTGGGCCTGGCTGCGAGCGTGGCCAAGCGCCGGCAGGAGCATGGCCACGAGCACGGCGATGATCGCCACCACCACGAGCAGTTCAATCAGGGTAAACGACTTCATTGGTCGATCTCCCGATGCGTGGAAGCCCGGGGGATCAGTTCGACCGGGAGCGTTTGTGTTTGGGCGTGATCCGCGGGCGTCTGGCCGGCCAGGCGTTCCAGCAGGAGTGCGGCGGCGGCGGCTCCGATCTCTTCGGCCGGTTGGCGTATCGTCGAGAGTTCCGGGGTCATCGCCTGGGCGATCGGATCATCATCGAAGCCGAGGATGAATATGTCGCGGCCGATCCGCCAGCCGAGGTCGAAGGCGGCCTGGTAGACGCCGACGGCGGCGTAGTCGTTGTGGCAGAACACGCCGATCGGAGTGGGCAGCGTCTTGAACGCCGGCAGGCAGGCGTCGCGGATGTTCCGGCGCGGCGACCACCCGTCGCCGCCGGGATAGGTGATCAGCAGCGGATCGGGTTGACCGGCGGCTTTGAGGCCGGAGGTGAAGCCTTCGAGTCGGTCGCGATTGCTGGACGTGGTGGTATCGATGGTCACAAAGACGTGGTGTTTGAGTTTCAGGGCGGCCAGATGTTCAGCCGCCCGTTGACCGCCCTGGCGGTTGTCGGCGGATACGAAGTCGGCTTGGACGCCGGGAATCCGATGATCGACCACGACCAGCGGAAGGCCGGCGACTTTCAGCCTCAGGACGCGTTCGGCCACGTCTGAGCTGTACGCGAAGATGATTGCGCCGTCGACTTCGGCGGTGATGAGCCGTTCGAGTTGGCGGGCCTCGGTGCGCGGATCGTTGTTGGCGTGGTAGACCTCGAGATGGATGCCGTGTTCGAGGCACGCGTCCTCGGCTCCGGCCAGGATCAGCGGGCCGACGCCAGTGCGGAGCATGGGCACCAACAGGGCAAGGCAGGTTTTGCCGTGGCGTCGCAACGGGCCGCCCGACGGGCGGGGCCCGGCGAAGGTGCCGAGGCGCGGCACGCGGTAGATCAGGCCTTGGCGCTGGAGGGCGGCGAGGGCGAGCCGAACCGTGATGATGCTGACGCCGAATCGGGAGGCGATGTCGCGTTCTGAGGGAATGGTCCGTCCGGCTTTGAACCGCCCTTCGTGAAGTTCGGCGGCAAGGACGTCGCGGATCTGAGCGTATCGAGGCGTGGCGGCCTCGGAGTTGGGTTTGGGGTCGGGCCGCCCTTGTTTGGAGCGACCCGTTGGCCGCCGACGGGCCTTTGCGGTCTTCGCGGCCATTTCGGCCTTTTCGGTCATTTCGGCGTTATCGTCGATATGCGTCACCATCGACCTGGTCCGGGTTTGGCCGTGAGTACGAGTCCATGGCATGCAAGCTATATAGCTTGCTATGCTTTAGGATAGCGGGAGTTGCTCTGGGTGTCAATGGGCTCCACAACGGCGAAATGGCGAGACGGCTCCGTTGAGAACGGCTTGCTTGCTTCCACCCGCTCCGCGGTGGCGGTCGGGGAGCAGCCTCGCGGGGTTGATCGGTTGGCCTGTTGATCTGTGTGAAGCGGCATGTTTCGTGTTCTGGGCTCTGGAGTTGGTGGGCTGGTCGGGGGTGACAGCATTGGATGACGCTGGGATAGCGGATCTATAGTGGGCGGCGGGCTGGTGGTTTGATCAGGGCTGAGCGAGGTGTTGGGGTCGTCGGGCGGTCGGCTTCGTGTCGCGTCGGCTGGGAATCCGTCACGTTCGTTGAGGCGGGTGAATTTCCTGGTCGTTGACGATGGGGCCGACTTCGGCTAGAAAGGAGGGTCTGGAGATGGAGGATGGCTTGATGGCGGAAGGGAAGCCCGAGGGTTTGTCACGGAAGGCCCTGGCGCTGGTGGCGGCGTTCGGGGACTTCTGGCGATTCGCTGGGGCGGCGTTGTGGTGGACGCCGTCGAGTGCCCGGACCCGTCAGGACCTGGCCCTGTTGATGCCGCAGTTCCACGAGATCGGGGCGCGTTCGGTGCCGATCGTGGGCATAACGGGCCTTTTTGTGGGTATGGTGCTGGCGGTTCAGACGGTGGTGCAGTTCGAAGCGGTTGGGCTGGAGAACTATTTGGGTTCGGTGATCAACCTGTCGGTGGTGCGGGAGTTGGGGCCGGTGCTGGCGGGCGTGATGCTGGCGGGCCGGGTGGGCGGGGCGATGACGGCTGAGCTGGGTACGATGAACGTGACCGAGCAGATCGACGCGTTGCGGAGCATGGGCACCAATCCGATCCGGTACCTGGTGGTGCCGCGGTTCCTGGCGTGCCTGATGCTGACCCCCCTGCTGACCTGCTACGCCGATCTGATGGGCGTGTTCGGCGGCTATGCGATCTCCTGCTGGGTTTTCGGCGTTTCGGAGAATCCGTACTGGCGCTATACCGCCCAGTCGCTGGAGACCTGGGATATCATGGTCGGCCTGGCCAAGAGCGTTCTGTTCGGCGGGTCGATCGCGATGGTGGCCTGCTACAAGGGCTTTGGCACCCGGGGCGGGGCGGAGGGCGTCGGGCGGGCGTGCACCGAGGCGTTCGTCATCAGCTTCGTGGCGATTTTGACGTTCGATTTCTTCATGGCGGTGCTGTTCAAGGGGATCTACGAGCTGGTGTGGGGTTTCAAGAGCGTGTTCTGAGAACGGTTTTTCATGGACTGGATCATTGAGCTGGAAAACGTGAGCAAACGGTTCGGGAGCCTGGTGGTCCTGGACGAGATGAACGTGCGGTTCGAGCGGGGCAAGACGACGGTCGTGCTCGGCGAGAGCGGCACGGGCAAGTCGGTGCTGCTCAAGACGATCATCGGGCTGATCGGGCCGGATCGCGGACACGTCCGGTTTGAGGGGACGGAGATCGGAAGCCTGAAGGGCCACGAGTTGGAGGCGATGCGGACGCGGTTCGGTTTTCTGTTTCAGGGCGGTGCGTTATTTGACTCGATGACCGCGGGCGAAAACGTGGCGTTTCCGCTGCGGCAGCACACCGACAAGCGCGACCGGGAGATCGCTGAGATCGTGGCCAACAAGCTGAAGCTGGTGGGTCTGGCCGGCATCGAGGGGAAGACGCCCTCGCAGCTTTCCGGCGGTCAGAAGAAGCGGGTGGCGTTGGCCCGGGCGATCGCCATGGAGCCGCAGGTGATTCTGTACGACGAACCGACGACCGGGCTGGACCCGATCCGATCGGATGTGATCAACGAGTTGATTATCCGCCTGCAACAGCGGCTTGGCGTCACGAGCGTGGTGGTGACGCACGATATGACCAGCGCGTTAAAGGTGGCGGACCGGATGCTGATGCTGTACAAGGGCAAGTTCATCTTCGACGGGACGCCGGAGGAACTGAGGCAAAGCCGCGAGGAGCGGGTTCGGCGGTTCGTGGCCGGCGAAGCGCCCAAGGAAGACCTGGAGGCGATTGGAATCCAATGAGCGACTTTCGACGCAACGTGATCGTCGGGGTTTTCGTGCTGCTGGGGCTGGTGGCCTTGGGCACGATGATTGTTCTGTTCGGCGAAGCCCCGCGGGCTCTGACCGACACCTACCGCGTGACGATGCTGTTTCCCAAAGCCGGGCCGGTGCAGGAGGGCGATCCGATCTTCATGAACGGGATCGACATCGGCTACGTCGAGAAGGTGGTGCCGCTGGATGACATCCGGTTCGGCGTAAGGATTCTGACGCAGGTGCAGAAGCGGTTCGGCCTTCCGGTTGACGCGCATCCGCTGATCCGCGAGCAGACGGTGACGTTCGGCAAACCGGCGATTCGGATCGAGGTGGGTCCGGAGAACTCCGACGAGGTCGTTCCTCGCGACGGCACGGCGGAGGTCGAGGGCATCGTGGCGGGCGGCATCGAGGAGCTGATCCCTCGCGAGACGATGCGCGACCTGGAGGAGGCCGGCCAGGCGTTGACGAGTCTGGCTCAGAAGCTTCAGCCGGTGGCGGAGGATTTGCACGAATTGCTCAAGCCGATTTCGCTGAATGAGATGGCGACGGCGACCGGTCCGGCCCGTCCGCTGGAGAACGTTTCGACGGTGGTTCAGCGGTTTGCGCGGGCGTTGGAGAGTTTCAACGAGGTTCTCGGCGCGCCGCGGAACCAGCAGAACCTGGCGAGCATTCTGGAGAATTTCCGGGTTGTCTCGGAGCGTGGGATCACGCTGACCGAGAAGATTTCGGGCGTGGCGGATCGGGTGGACACGTTGGCGGCGGGTACCGATGACAAGCTGCAGCGTCTGTCGCGGGCGTTGATGGACAGCGCGGACCGGTTGAGCAGTCTGCTGGGCCGGCTGGGCGAAGCGGCGGAGGCCTTGAGCACGCGCGAAGGGACGGCTGGGCGGTTCCTGAACGATCCGGAGCTCTACGAGTCGCTGGTCCTGACGAGCGAGCGGCTCCAGCAGACGTTCGTGGAGCTTCACGACCTGCTGCGGCAGTGGCAGGAGAAGGGGCTGAAGCTGGAAGGCGGGGTGTTTGGGCAGTAGGCGCGTGCTTTCGTGGCGACTTCCGCCGTCTGTGCGACTTCTTGTTGGAACGGCACGGATCACGCGGAACACGCGGAGTGGAGGGAACGGGAATTGAAACGGCGGAGGATTGTGCGTCGGGACGACGCACCCTATTTGACTCCGGCTGCCTCGCGTGATCCGCGTGATTCTACTTGTCCATCAGGAGTGCGGCGGTGAGGGCGGCGGTCCAGTGGTAGTCTGAGATCGGGGCCATGCCGTATCCGAGCGAGAGGCGTTGTTTGCGGTCGAGGTCTCTTGGGCTGGTGACGTCCAGCGAGTCGTAGAATTCGAAGAGGCAGCCTTCCTTTTCGTACCAGAACGCCAGGCGGTCCAGCATGGTCTTCTTCAGCCGCGCCGCTTCGCGGGCAAAGCCATTTCGCTGGAGGCCGAGGCAGACCATGTAGTTGCAGTTGATCCACGTCGGGCCTCGCCACATATCCTTGCAGAACGTGCCGGAGTCGAGCGAGATCGACGGGATGGGGAAGGCGGTGCCGAAGGTGGATGGGTTGGCCAGGTGGTCGCGCAGGGACTTGGCGCGAGCAGGCGGCGCGATGTTGGCGAAGAGGGGCATGAATCCGGAGACGGCTTTGACGTCGACGAAATTGCCGTCGAAGTCGCGGTCCATGTACATGCCATGGTCATCCGACCATAGGAGCTTGTTGACGGCTTTGGCGATGCGCTGGGCGTTGGCTGCGGCTGAGCGCTTCAGGCCCTTTTCGCCAAGCCGATCGGCGATGGCGGCCAGGCATTGATAGTCGTGGCAGAACCAGGCGGCGAAATCCGGGGCATCCAGCAGGACGGCGCGATCGAATCGCGAGGAGTTGTCCAAACCGGACTCGCCGGATCGGCATAAGGCGTTGCCTTCGATGTACCACTCGGGAATGCCGTTGTTGTTCTTGTCGCGGTTGACGCGGTCCCACTCCAGGTACCGCTGCAGATGCGGCAGGCACTGCCGGGCGAATTCGAGATCGGCGGTCTTGTCCAGGACGGTCAGGACCGCCCATCCGAGCAGCGGCGGCTGAGTGATCTCGCTGTCGTCGCCCTTGGCGAAGATCATGTGGGGCAGAAAGCCGTCGGGACGGGTCTGTTCGAGCATGGCCAGCACGGCGTCTTTGGCCATTTCCGGATCGACGTGGACCATTCCAAGGGTGTGGAACGCCGAATCCCAGAGCCACATGTGCCGGTGCGGCCAGCGGTCGGGCGTGGTCCAGCGGCGGCTGATCTTGCCGCACGGGGCCTCGACGTTGACCTTCATCACCGAGACGGCTTTGAGCAGCAGCCGCGTCTGCTCGGGCGTCAGGCCTTTTGGGACGCAAACGCCGCGGACGTATGCGGCGCGATCGTGAATGACTTGGTCCAGATCGGCGGTCAGGACCTGTCCGATCCGCTGGGCGGAAGGTTTGCCGTCGCCGACGATGACCGCCCACCGCCGGCCTTTGGCCACGGCGTAGACTTCGAGTTTCTCGTGTTGTGCCAACCGCACCGGCTTGGACTTGACGGTCTGTCCGCCGACGATCAGGGAGCTTCCGGCGGGAGCCTGGCCGATCAAGGCGTGATGATCGAGGAACGCGGCGAGGAACGGACCCTTGGCGGTATCCGCCTCGATCGTGTCGCCGAGAATCATGCGGAAACGAAGCTTCTCCAGGCGCGTGAAGGCGAAGTGGACCTCCACGGGCAGACGAATGATGAACGAGCCCGGTTCGCGGTCGGTGTGGAGGACGAACGGCTGCGACCAGTCGGTATGGCCGTCGATGCCGGAGAAGGCCATCAGTTGGCCGGCGCCCCAAACGTTGGGAAGGTTGACCCCGTTGCTCATGGCAAGCCCTCGCAGTTATGTGCCTCGATAACGATAAGGCCGGGTTTAACGCAATCCGTCGCGGCAATGCAATAAGAAAAACGCCGCGCAGCCGCTGAGCGCGATCTCAGTCGTACCGGCCGTATTCCTTCCACGCCTCGATCATGGCCAGGTAGTTGTCGATCGGGACTTCGCGGAAAACGGCGTTGGAGGCGCCGAGGGCGAATCCGCCGCCGGGTTTACAGGCGAGGCACACGTCGCGGGTCTGCTGGTAGACCGCTTCGGGCGGGCCGTGGTGGAAGAGGCTCAGGTCGATGTTGCCGCAGAGGCACAGGCGGCCGTTCACCCGTTTCTTGACGGCGGCGATGTCCATTCCGGCGGTCGGGTCGAGGGCCTGGACGGCGTGCAGGCTGCCGGCCGCCAATTGATCGATCATCGTGTCGATATTGCCATCGGTATGGAGGATCGAGCACATGCCGGCGGCTTGGACCGCGTCGGCCCATTCGTTCAGGTACGGCATGAAGAACCGCTGAAGGTGCTGCGGGTTGAAGTAGACGCCGTGGTTGTCGGCGACGTCGCAGCAGCTAAGCACCACGTCGACCCCCTCATCGGCGAAGCGGGCGATGGTCTCCTTGGAGGCGGCCAGACGTTTTTTCGCCATCGCGTCGATCTCCTCCGGCCGGTCGTAGAGCTGATAGGAGAAATCGACATAGTCGTGTGCGGCGGGCATGCCGATGGTGCCGCCGGACTCGGCGATCACGCAGATCTCCTGGCCCGCCGTCTTTTTGAGGATCGAAAGGAAGCGTCTGGGTCCATCGTCGGGCAGCCACATATAGGCCGGTTCGCCCGGCGCGACTTCCCAGTAACCGCCGATCGACGTGAGGGCGGCAAAGTGCAGCCGCTGAGCTACGTCGACCATGATCTCGGCGTTGGCGTGCAGGGCCCGTTCTTGCTCAGCGGGGGTCAGGGCGGCGAACTCGCGGCCGACGATGAACCGCCGGTCGGCGAGCCGGTCGTACAGGTGAAACTCGATTTCCCAGATCGGGCAGGCCTCTTCCGGCTGGTGGCAGCGGAGAGCGGCCATCATTCGCTCGCGTCGTGTCATGTCATGTTCCTTGCCGCCATCTCGGCGTATTCCTTGAGAATCCTCACGTACAGCCGGTAATCGTCGATGGACACTTCGGGCGGGGTCTGATGATCGCAGGCGGCAACGTAGCCGCCGGAGCTCATCGCGGGCAGCAGACGCTCGAATTCCGCCCGGATGGCCTGTTCGCCACGGTGCATGACCGTCTTGTCGAACCCGCCGATCATCCGCAGCGTCGGGTACCGTCGCCGCAGTTCCGGCACGTCCACTCCAGCCATCCGCTCCAGCGGGAGAAAGCCCTCCACCCCCACCTCCATCAACCATGGGACCAGTTCGTGCACCAGCCCGTCGGTGTCGATGAACGGAATGATGCCTCGCTCCTTGAGGGCTGGGATGATCCGCCGATAGTATGGCGCCATGAACTCGTCGAACTGCGACCTGGAAATCATCGGTCCGTGGTTGTAACTCATGTCCTCGGCGAAGGTCATGAACACCGGAACGCAAAGCTCGCAGGCCCGATCGAGCGTCCGCAGGTGATGTTGCAGCAGGTCCTCGTTGATTTGGTGCATCAGCTCCGGATGGTCGTGGAACGCGTACAGGTGCTCCTCGATGCCGAAGAGCGTCCTGGGAAACCAGAAGAAACCCTCCATCGTGAACCACACAAAGAGTTTGCCGTCCCGCTGGCGCCGGTCCCACCGCCGCAGCGTGTCGGCGTCGAACGACGCCTCGGGGTACAGATGCTCGCGGATCCGCTGATAGTCATCGGCATCGGCGATGATCCCCAGTCCGTGCCCCGGCGGGTTCGGACATTTCGGACCCTGCGGGCGGAACCAGTGCTGGCGCATGCCGTCCAGCCCGAAGTAGTCCCGAATCTCCGCCGGATCGGTCAGTTCCGCAGGCAGACCCTCGCGATGCCACCGGTCGGCGGTTTGCGTCCACCAACCGGCCCACTCGATTATCGGAAGTCGATCGACCGAACGGAAACTCAGTATGTTCGCGATGCGCGTCCTGGTATCCACCATCAGCCCTCGATGCCGAAGCCGCTGAAATCAGCAGGCCATTGTAGCGGCGGACCGGGAGCTCGGCAAGCCACACCCGATACGCCCTGTACAAGATCGCCGACGGCTTCAACGCGGCGATCGGCGTCGTCGGGCCTTGCGGGCCAGGGCGAGTCCCACCGTGCCGGCGGTCAGCAGCAGCGGCATGACCGGGTACTTGACGCCGTAGACGATCGGGGTGAGGGCCAGCCGCGTCATCCGGCACAGTTGCGGGTCGGTCGCCACCACCAGCGCGATCGGCGGCGAGTAGCGGTAGTACAGCCCGACCAGCGTGCGGCCCGGAGCGCAGGTCGCCAGATACCGGTCGCGGAAATGGCGAAGCGTCGCCACCTCCGGCTCGAGATGGCTGCCGTAGGCGGCGGTGGCGATGAAGCACAGCGGGCCGAACGGCGTGCCGGACCCGCCCTGCCCCGAGAGTTCGATGACGGCTGAGCCGGTGTCCGGGTCGTTGGTGTCAATGGTCAGCGTGGCTGAGTAGCCCTGCTCGGCGGTCGGCGTAAAGGCGATGGTGACGGCGGTAGATTCGCCGGGCTTCAGCGTCTTGTGGATCCCGTCGTGCGAGAAGTTGACGGTGTCGGTCAGGGTGTAGTTGTCGATCTGGAGTTGATAGGTGCCGCGATTGGTGACGGTCACCGTGGCTGAGGTCTCGCCGCCGACTTCGACCGCGCCGAAATCGACCTGCGAGTCGGACAGCTCGATGTCCGGGTTGACCACCAGCGCTCCGACGCGGTAGTAGCGCGGATAGTAGGAGTCGGCGGTTACCAGGGCTGCGCTGGCGAAGTCGCCCGCGTAGGTTCCGCCGCCCTGGTCGGCGATCGGCACCGTGACAATGTCATCCTGGTACTGTATGGCGATCCGCGTGTCGTCGCCGTTGAAGCTGGGCCAGCCGAAGCCGGTCTGCGGGTTGACCTGCTGGGCCACGAGGCCCGCCTCGCCGGTGATCAGATTGGCGACCAGCGTCTGGTAGGTTCCGTCGGCGTCGTCGACCATGTCGAAGGCGATCATCCAGTCGCGGGTGGTGGCGGCTGTCGGATTGCCGAGGTTGATTCCCGGCGGCGGCGGCGAGACGAGGCTCTCGACGAAGTCGGTCCGGACGTCGATCAGGCCAATGCTCCAGTAGCTGTAGCTGTCGGCGCCGTCGGCCAGGCGCATCTCGCTGAGGGCGTCAAAGACGATCCGGCCGCCGGTGAGGTCAAAGTCGATCACGTCGGCGTACTGGACGATGCTGGAGCCGAACTCGGCGTCGGTCGGCCAGAGGATTTCGATCGCGCGGTCGCTGCCTCCGGTCTCGTCGCTCAGGTCGAGCAGGTAGACCAGGTTATCGAAGTCGGTGCTGGTGAACGCGAAGTACACGCCGTCGCGCGAGCCGGCGATGGTGCGTACGAACCCTTCGGTGGTGAGCCGTTCGTCGTAGGTGTCGTCGGGCGAGAGGCTGGCGATGTGCAGGTTGTTGGTCGCGTCGACGAAGAGCACCTGCTGGCCGTCCTCGACAATCACCGGGCGGGTGGGCGAGACCGGATCCAGCGAGACGTAGAACTCCTCGCCGGTGGCGATCCGCATGCCCAGAAACGGCGTGGTGTCCTCGTAGAAGATGAACACGATGTTGTCGCCGCCCTGGACGGGATCGACCTGTCCGCCGGTGTCGTCGTCCGGCGCGCCGGTATCGCCGACCCCGACGGCGTCCCACGCGGCGGCCGCAGCGGCCGCCTCGGCTGACCCGTCGCCGTAGAGTTCCTCGGCACTCTGAATGGTCGCCCGACGGGCCGAGGCAAAGTCGCTCTGCCGCGTCAGGTGCAGGGTCAGCGCTTGATAGAAGACCCGTTCGACCTTGTCGCGGCCGATGCTGGTTCCCAATCCCTGCTCGGTCAGTCCCTCCGCCATCAGGTAGGCGGCGTGGCTGGGGATCGTGCTGTTGATGTGGACGCCGCCGTTGTCGACGTCGAGCGGCACGTTGCGGTATTCGCTCATGTTGGCCGGTTGCGATCCGATTCCGCTGGCGATCAACCCGTCGCTCTCGATGCCCAGGTGCGGATTGGCCAGGTTGCGCAGATAGCCGGGCGCGACCCGCGCAGCGTCCTCGCCCAGGAGCCAGTCTTCGCGGTCGACCATGCAGGCGAAGATGTCGGACATCGCCTCGTTCAGGGCGCCGGACTGGTACTTGTATTCGAGGTTGGCGGTGTACTGCGTGACGCCGTGCGTGTACTCGTGGGCCGTGATGTCGAGGGCCCGGGCCAGGTTGTCGAAGGTCGTCCCGCCGTCGCCGAACATCATGATCTGACCGTTCCACGCGGCATTTTCCCAGTTCTGCCCGACGTGGACGATGCCGATGTTGTTGAGGCCCTGTCCGTCGATCGAGTTGCGGTTGTGGGTGGTGTAGTAATAATTGCTGGTGAGGGTGAACCAGTGCAGGAGGGTGACTCCGGCGGCGTCCCAGCCCGAGGTGGGAAAATCGGATTGGATGAAGTAGGCCGAGTCCATGGTCTCGGGCGGCGCGTTGCGGGCGTCGAGGACCACGGCGTTGCCGCCGCCGAAGCTGTCGGGAACCGTCGGATTCTGCGAGTGGATGGGCAGCGTCGTTTCGATCAGGTTGTAGACGCCGTTTTCCAGCCAGGCTGAGAAGGTCCGCGTATTGCCGAAGAGATCGACGCCGGAGCCCGAAATGGCTTCGTTCCAGGTGTCGTTGTACTTCTCGATGACGTGTCCGGTGAGGGCGTCGATGAAGTACTGCCAGCGGTCGTAGCCCTCCCAGGCAACCACATCGTAGACCAGCCGGGTTACGTTGCCGGGGCCGACGTGGACGACGAGTTGGACGGTGGACTCCGACCTGACCCGGCCCAGGTCGGCCACCACCACGGCCAGCGCGTCTTGCGCGGTCAGCCGCGGCGTGACGTCAATCGTGGGACTTGGATGCGTGTCGCCTTCGATCAGGTAGACCGAGCCGTCGCCGGCCAGATGGACGATCGCCTGGCGGCCGTGCACGGGCAAGCCGCGGTAGATCTGCTGGAACTTGACGTGCAGGCGGCCGTGCGGATCGGCGATCTCGCGGACGGCTTGGAACTCCTCGCGAGCCTCGCGAACCTTCAGCAGGCCGGCGAACCGCTGAAGGGCGCCGGTCGCCACCGCCGCAGGTTCGGCTTTGGCCCCTTCGGGCGGAGCGTAGAGGGCTGGTCCCTTGATGAACCCAGCGGTCCCGTTGGGGTTCAGGCGGACGTCCAGATCGATGCCCGCCGCTTTGA
>Ga0123328_1000975_pt1 | contig 28895 bp, 19 predicted proteins | sample BioC12SIPDNA_2_FD_89702 | JGI IMG/M metagenome (GOLD analysis project Ga0123328, IMG submission 89702) | Anaerobic biogas reactor microbial communites from Washington, USA - Biogas_R1_A C12 SIP DNA | ecosystem: Engineered > Bioreactor > Anaerobic > Unclassified | place: Washington, USA...
GCTGGCGGAATCCACGGCCACGGTGGTGACAACGGAAGAGCCGGTGCCGGCGATCTGTCCGGAGAGAGTGATGACGTTGTCGCCGACGGAAAGGCTGGCGGGCAGGACCCAGCGGGGAGCATGGGCGAAGGAACCAGACGCGCCGGAGAGGGTATTGCTCCAGGAGAGGGTGCCGGTCAGGTTGGTGCCGGCGGTGCCCTGGAGGTTGTATTCGGTGACGGCGCTGGCCACGGTGACGGTGGCGGCGGCGGGGTTGGTGATGGCAAGGCCGTCGGGGACGGGCGGTTCGGGTGCGGCGGGAATGACGGCAAAGGTCCAGTCCTGGCCGCCGTTGTTGTCCCAAGTGGTGCCGTCGTTGAAGCACATGGAGATATTGGTGGCGGCGGAGGGGATGGTGAAGGTCAGTTTCCACCATGAGCCGGTTTGAGACATGGCGACGCCGGGGGCTTCGGTCCAGTTGCTTCCGTTGTAGCCATGGTGGACATTGACGGAACCCACGCCGGAGAGGATGCGGTTGCCGGGGTCGTAGAGGATTTCGACGCTTTCGCCGGCTGCGGGCAGGGCGGGGACGAGGGCGACGCCGTTGACGAAGACCGGGGCATTGGAGGAGACGCAGCAGATGGTGTAGTTGGCACCGCCGTTGTTGTTGGTGACAGCGGTTTCGGCGTCGCTGGCGGTGACGTAGAACTCGATGCATTCGTCCTCGGAGAACGAGCCGAGGCTGACGTGCCAGGCGTTGTCGCCGTTGGCCTCCATGGCGCTCTGGGCCCAGGCCCCGCCGTCCACGGAGGCATGCACAAGGATTTGGGTGGGCGTGCCGTTGGCGGTCAGGGCATCGATCCACAGGTCTTCGCCGGGATTGAGGGCGGGGTTGTCGGCATGACGGGGGCCCGGCCAGCTTGTGACTGAAGAGATGGTCAGTCCGGGTTCCGGGGCGGGGCCGACATCGCCGACGACGACATGGATGATTTCGCTCTTGGAGGTGTTGTTGTTGGAGTCCACGGCTTCGATATAGTAATCAATCAGGACGTTGTTCTGGCCGGTGATGTCGGCGGAGAACATCTGGGCGCGGGCGACGGGGTCGGGGCAGACGGAAACCTTCTGGGCGGGATCCCAGGAGCCGGACATGGGGACGGAGTTCCAGTCGTTGACTTGGTCGCCTCCGGCGTAGGTCTCGTTCTGGGTGGAGGAAAGGGGGTTGTAGCCGTCCTTGTCGGTGCGCCACTTCAGGGTCACGCTCTCGAGTCCGCTGACGTCGTCCACATAGCTCCAGACGGTGAAGTCGGAAGGGTCGGGATCGTTTTCCTCCCACATGTAGGAGCCGGGGTTGTAGTAATTTCGCTGGGGCGGGAAGATGCTGGGGCCCTTGGTATCGCCGCCGGGGTGGCGGTTGATGACTTTCATGGCCTCGGCGATGGCGAGGTTGCTGGCGCGGGTGACATAGCCGTCCCAGGGCTCGCCGCTGTGGTCCCAGTACCAGTAGCAGGAGGTCTCGGCGTTGAGGTAGAAGTGCCAGGCCTTGGCGGTATCGCTGCCGATGCCCCATTCCACGTCGTTCATGGAATAGGTGTTTTCGAGGGTGTCGGCGAGGATCACGCGGTTCTGGGCGGCGACGAGGACGGACCACGACCAGCGGTCGGGATTCGTGCCGTTCTCATAGGTGGAGGATAGCCATTTCTCGTAGTACGGGGTGCCGCCATCAATGCCGATCCAGGATCCGGGCTCGACGTGGATGACGTCGGATTCGGACGGGGGATAGAGGCTCAGGTAATCCTGGACGGACGTGTATTCGAAATCGGCGTTGGCCTGCACCATGTCGAGGAACAGTTTCTGCTGGCCGTTCCAGGCATCGGCGTTCTTCATGCCGTAGTTGTCGCCGTCACTGTGGAGTAGGAGCAGCATGGGTTTGTTGGCATCGGTGTTGGCGGCGATTTCGCCGCCCCAGACGTTTTCGGGCTTGAAGGCCCCGTAGCCGCCGCGGCCGTTTTCGTTGCCTTCGTACCGGCCGGCGGGCACGGCGATGATCTTCTTGATCTCACCGGTTTCGGGGTTGACGTGCTGGACGTAGTGCGGCTGGTAGGACCAGGGGGCGAGGACCTTGGTGGGGGCCCAGACATTAGGGAGCTGAACCCACTGGCTGGCGAGCGATTCGGAGCTGCCGTTGACCATGTCGGCGGCGTTGGGCTTGCAGGAACTGGCGGAACTCCAGGGGAAATCCGTCACGGTGCGGAACAGGTGACCGTTGTCCACGATGACCCATTCCAGACCTTCATCCACGAGGGAAGGGATCATGGTCTGGTCGAAGGCGCATTCGGGGGGCCAGAAACCCTTGGAGTACTCGGACGTGCCCCACTGGTCCTTGTACTGTTCCTTGTGGAGGCGGATCTGCATGGCCATGGATTCCGGGCAGGTGAGAGGCATGAGGCTGTGGTGGTAGGCGATGCCGACGAGATCGAGGCGGGGGTTGCCCAGGGAGGTTTGCTTGTCGTTGCGGGCGGCGCGGTAGTTGCCGGTGTTATAGCTCAGGGCGTTGGCGTTTTCGGCGAGGGAACCGGAATAACTGACCTGGGAGCCGGCATGGGCCATGCCGCGGTCATGGGCGTAGCCGACGGCGGCGGGCGGCCAGTACTGGTAGGCGCTGCGACGGTCGCCGTCGAAGACGCTGCCGAGGATGCTGTAGGGCATGCGCCCGTTGTTGTCGGCCGTCACCGCGTTTTCATACGGGTAATAGATGGGCTGATGCATGTGCCACAGGTGGGTGACATGAATGGGCACCGCCGCGGCGGACCACGCAAACAGCGGGAACAGGGCGAGGGCGAGGCGGAGGGGGGAGCGCGGCATCATGGCAGGATCATCCTTGAGTCTGGGTGTGGCGTTTTGGTTCGGGGGCACGCAGAGGCGGTCCGGTTGGGGAAAGGCGGTTACGGCGTATAGCCGACGCGGTAGAAATTGGTGCGCAGGACTTCGTTGGTGATGGACAGGTCCACCGGGCCACCGCCGGCGTTGGTTTCCGTGCTGTCGATCTTTTGCCAGTTCTGGGTGGGGAAAATCACAGGGCTGGCCCAGACGGCGTAAGTGGCCCCGGAAACGGTTTCCATGACGCGGAAGCCCAGGCCCTGGCCGGTGAAGTCCGGATTGAAGTCCATTTCGGGCGGGACGGGACCGCCGCCGGACTGGCGGGTGATCACCACGAAGTCGGAATTGGTGGCGACGCCGGGTTCGGACGGCGAGGTGATCTTGAGGTTGTTGATGAAGAAGTCGCGGTTCGAGTTCTGGCCGTCGTCGGTGCCGTTGCTGTAGGACCAGGCGCGGAATCGGGCGATCTGGCCGCCGACCGTGCCGGTGTACTGGCGGAGATCACCGCCGCCAACGGGCTGGATGGAGACCTCGTAGTCGGAGGGGCCGGTGATTTCGTAGGTGATGTCGAGACCGGCATCGGTCCAGGCGATATCGGTCACGCCGGTGGAGACGTTGTAGTTCGTGTCGCCTCCGTTGAAATAGCATTGCCAGATGGACACGCCTTCCGCGGACTCGAGGGCAACGCCGATGCCGCCGCCGTTTTCCCAGATCCAGCCGTTCTGCATGCGGACGTGGAAAGTCTGGCCGGTGGAGAGGGGGGTGGAGAAAGTTCGGATGGCTTCGGCGAGATTATTGGACTCGTGGGACCACATGCCCCACATGCCGTTGGTGCCGGTGAAATGGCCGCTGGAGCCTTCGACGGCGTTGAGGGTCCAGCCGCCGAAGCCGGTGCCGCCGTTGTTGCCGGTGTTCCAGCCGGAGCTGTAGGCGGCATCGGAGGCGTTGTCAACCGCGTTGGTGGCGATGCCGGCGGCAGTGGTGTTGGAGCCGCGGATGACGAATTCGTTGCCGCCGACGCCCAGGGCCAAACCGGGAATGGACCAGGCGGCGGTGGCCGGAAGGGTGCCGGCCGCGCCGGTAAGGCTGTTGGTCCAGGTCAGGTCGCCTTCCATGCCGTCGGCGATGCCTTGCAGGTCGAAGGTGGTGACGGAGTTGGACACGACGATATCGTTCGGCGGATTGGTGATGGCGAGGCCGGTGGGAATGTCAGGGCAGTCGGCGATGTCGAAGTGCCAGTCGGCGCCGTCGTTGTTGTCCCAGGTGCTGGCGCCGTCATTGAAGGCGACATCAATGTTCGTGGCGCCCGGAGGCGGGGAATAGACATAGGTCCAATAGGATCCGCTCGCGGTCATGTTCGGATTGGGCAGGATGACGTCCTGCCAGCCGTTGCGGCCGATATGGATCTTGACGGGATTGACGCCCAGCAAGACGCGGCCGGCGGGGTTGTACGTGATGGTGATCGGGTCGCAGGCCCCGGCGTTGGTGGGGCTGAGGGAGACCGCGGGAAGGGGCTCGGGGGCCTCGCCGCAGTTGGTGACGGCGACATGCCAGTCGGCGCCGCCGTTGTTGTCCCACACGCCCGCGCCATCGGTGAAGACCGCGTCGATGACGGTCGTATTGGTCGGCATGAGGTAGGTGTATTCCCAGTAAGAGCCGACCTGGGTCATGAGGGGATCGGGATCGACGACGTCCTGCCAGCCGTTGCGGCCGACGTGGATATAGACGCCGGCGGCGCCTTCGAGCGCCCGGCCGGCGGGGTAGTAGCGGATGGTGACGGGATCGCAACCGTCGGGGGCGGCGGGATCAAACAGCACGCCGTCGACGGGCGCGTCGCAGTCGCGGACCGTGACCTTCCAGTTGGCGCCGCCGTTGTTCTCCCAGTTGACGCCGTCGGTGAAGGCCACCTCCAGCTGCGGGGCGTTGTCGGGTACGGGATCGAAGGTGTGGGAAAAGGTGTTGGTGCCGGTACGCGTCATGGCGGTCTGGGCCCAGTCGCCGTCGTTGGTGGAGAAGTGATAGGACACGTTCACGACGGCGGCGGTCGCGAGCGGGGAGGTGGCGGCGTTGAAGTTGACGGTGACGGGGGCGCAGTCGGAGGGGTCGGAGGGATCGAAGGAGGCGGAGGGGCGGATGGTGCTTTCGCCGCCGTCGTCCTCGACCCAGACGTGCTGGATTTCGGATTTGTGGACATTGCCGAGGCCGTCATAGGCCTCGACGTAGTAGTCGAGGAGCTTGCCGCGGAAGCCGGGAGCGTTGCCGTCGTTGATTTCGACGAAGTAGTAATCGGCGATGACGGGGTCGGGCCAGAAAGCGGGATCAAAGACAAAATAGTCGATCTGGCCGTTGTCGGCGGCGGTGTTGAGCGCGGTGCGGGTCTTGGGCAGCTCGCGCTTGGTCATGGGGATGGTCATCCAGCCGCCGACGTCGCCGCCGCCGGCGAAGGTTTCGTTGTGGGTGGTGGAAAGCGAATTGACCCCGTCGTTGTCGAAGCGAACCCTGACGTTGATGCTGGTGATGCCGTTGAGGTCGTAGGCGTGGGTCCAGACATAGAACTCGGAGGGATTCTCCTTCAGGTAGCGGGTGTCGCCGCCGGGGATGTAGTTGTACCAGCCGAAGGTGTAGGCGCCGGGGTTGTAGGGGAAGCGCTGGGGCTTGAGGACGGTGGGGGGGGTCTGGTCGGCGGCCATGCGGGTGGACATGAACGACTGGAGCTTGTCGATGGCGCGCTTGGTGGCGAGGGCGGGCTTGTTTTCGTCGTCGTTGCCGAGGCCGCCGTAGTAGTTGAAGCCGGAGTCAAGCCCGGCGAGATAGATGTGCCAGGCCAGTTCGACATCGTTGGGGCTGGTCCAGGATCCGTTCCAGTCGTAGGGGGCCTGGATTTTCCAGTCGTTGATGGTGCCGCCTTCGTCCTCGAGGATCTGCTCGGCGGTGATGCACCAGTTGGCGCCGGCCATCAGGGGGGCGTAGCTGAAGAACTTGAGGGCGAAGCCGGGGGTGACGAGATCGGCCTGGGTGCTGCCGTAGCGGTTGGTGGCGTTGATGGCGGTGTTGTAGAGCGGCGGCTCGATCCACTTGAGGAAGTTGGGGGAGCCGTAGCACATTTCGGGGAAGATCCAGGCACCGTCTTCGATATGGACGAGATCGGCGTTGGCCTTGGCGGCGTCCACGAATCCCTGCGGGGTGTTCTTGTTGTAGCCGGCGCTGGCGGAATCGTTGAAAAACTGCGGGGTGGCTTCCATCCAGGAGCTGGAGCCGCCGCCCCAGGCATTGTCGCCGTCGGAAGACGGCATGACGATCACGGGCTTGGCGGGGTCGGTGGCGTAGGGGGAGATGTTGTCGTTGATTTTGCCGATGCCTTCGTTGGCGTAGCCGAAGCGGTAGCTGAGCACGTCGTCCGAGGGAACGGCGTACATGTTCTTGGTGGCGCCGGTGTCCGGATTGACGTACTGGACCTGGTGGAGCTGGTAGGCGTACGGGGCGACGTTCCAGGCGGCGTTGCCGGGGTTGGGCTCGCTGTACCACCAGCCCGAGGAGGGGGACGGTCCGAGGAGGTCGGCCTTGTTGGGCGGAGTGGAAAAAATGCCGTACTGGCCGTTGTCGAGGTCGAACTGGTCGAAATAGGTCGGACAGGTGCGGGAGATGTGGTGGCTGGGAACAATGACCCACTCGTAGCCTTCATCGACGAGGACATCGATCAGGTGGCGGGAGTAGGCCATTTCGGTCGGGAAAAAGCCCTTGGAATGGTCCGAGAGATCGCTGTTGCCGCCCCAGGCCTTCCACCAGGCCTGCTTGAAGATCCGGAGTTCCTTGCGGAAGACCTCCTTGGGCAGGAGGGGGGCGAGGGAGTGGTGATAGGTGAAGCCGACGAGATCGAGCCGGCCCCAGCCGCGGGCTTCGGTGTTGCCGCTGTTCCAGTCGCCGCCGTAGCCGAGGTGGCCGCCGCCGCCGAGCTGGCGGACGTTGTCGATCAGCGACCCGGAGTAGCTCAGGGCGAAGCCGCCGCCCGAAAAGGTGTTCAGCGAGTTGCGCGGACCGCCCTGATAGGCATTGCGGCGGTCGTCGAGGCCGAAGATGTTGCCGAGATCGTTTTCGGGGTGGTAATTCGGGCTGATGCCGCCGTAATTCTGGCCGGGTTTGAGGACGATGGAATCCCACGCGTACTGGACACGGCTGGTCTGGTCGCCGTTGCTGTTCCATTCCGGCCAGTAAGTGGGCTGGTGGTTGTGCCAGAAACGGCTGACGTGGACGTTGCCGTTGGCACGAGCTTCCGGAGCGGGGCCGGCGGCCACAGCCAGTCCCAGAACACAGCCGGTCAGGAAAGAGAGGGAAGTTCGCATCGTTTTCATTCTATGCCCACCGTACGTTGAGATGCCCTGGACGTCCACCCGCGGCAAGCGCCCGCGGGAACTTATCTTGAACGATAGGCTAAAACGCTCTACCGCGCAAGCGTTTTCTAACGGGAATGCAATCCAAGCGAACGGGCCGGGGAGAAAAGCCCCGGCCCGTGACGCAATCCTCTCAGGGAGCGTTATTTCTTGTTGGCCTGGATGAAGGCGCGGGCGTCATCGAGCTGGCCGGCGCTGCCGAGGAGTTCGTTCTTGCCCGCGATGAACTTGGCGTACTCGGGCATGAAGATCTTGCCGGGACCGCGCAGGTCGAACTGCTCGGGGTGGTCGCGGAAGAATTCGCGGTGCACGCGGCACCAGACCAGGCGGCCGTCGGTATCAATGTTGATCTTGGTGACGCCGAGCTTGGCCGCGCCGAGGAACTGCGAAGCGTCCACGCCGGATGCGCCCTGGATGTTGCCGCCGGCGGCGTTGATGCGGGCGACTTCGTCCTGGGGCACGGACGAGGAGCCATGCATGACGAGCGGGAAGCCGGGGAGGCGCTTCTGGATTTCCTCGAGGATGTCGAAGCGGAGTTTCTGGTCGCCCTTGAATTTGAAGGCGCCGTGGGAGGTGCCGATCGCGGCCGCCAGGCTGTCGCAGCCCGTGGCCTTGACGAACGCCTCGGCCTCTTCGGGCTTGGTATAGACGTGCTCGGCGGCGACGATGTCCTCCTCGACGCCCTTGAGCTGGCCGAGTTCGGCCTCGACGACCACGCCCTTGGCATGGGCGGCGTCCACGACGCGCTTGGTGACTTCCACGTTCTCTTCGAACGAGGCGTGGGAGTGGTCGATCATGACCGACGAATAGCCCGAGTTGATGCAGTCCATGCAGGTGGCTTCGTCGCCGTGGTCGAGATGGATGGCGAAGACGGCCTCGGGGAAGATTTCGTCGGCGGTCTGCATCATGGCTTCCAGCATGCGCTTGTGGGTGTAGCTGCGGGCGCCCTTGGAGAGCTGGACGATGAACGGCGCCTTGCTGTCCACGTTGCCCTTGAACAGACCCATGGTCTGCTCGAGGTTGTTGATGTTGTAGGCGCCGATGGCGTACTTGCCGTAGGCGTGGGCGAAGAGTTCCTTGGTGGTGACGATCATGGCATGGGCTCCCGGGTTGTTTTTCTAAAGGGATTCGGCGGATTCGTCTTCCGCGGGGGTGTTGTCTTCCGGCGCGTCTTCTTCCGGCTCGCCGTCTTCGTCGTAGGCTTCGTCGTCGTAGGGCATGCGCTGGTAGTCGGTGAAGCGGTCGGGCGCCAGCAGGCCGGCCTGCCAGTCCATGAACAGGCCCTGGGCGCGGCGCTGGCGGATGGCGGAGGCGATTTCGTCCCGATAGGCGCTGAAGGACGCCGGATCGGCGGGCGTGCGCGCCGCCACATGCGCCACCAGCAGGCCGTCGGACACGCCGATGGGCTCGGTGACTTCGCCCTGGTTATAGGCCACGACGGATTGGACCAGCGCCTGGACGGCTTCGTCCTCGGAGGCGGAGCCCGTCAGGCCGGTGAACGGCTCGGGGTCAACGACCTGGAGATCGTGCGAGGCGACGGCGTCGGCAAAGGTTTTTCCGGAGCCGAGGCCGGCCACGGCATCGTCCCGGACGGCCTGGGCCTTGGCGGAGAGCGCATCGAACACGGCCTTGCGCCGGGCGGCATCCAGGGCGCGGTCCCGGATTTCTTCGAATTCCGGCACGTGCGGCGGATGGATTTTGGAGAGATAGAGGACATACACGTTGTCCTGGCCGGCGACGGAGTCGCTGACCCGGTTGAAGGCGCCTTCCTCCAGTTCGAAGGCGGCGGCCACAAACGCGGGGCCGGCGTCATCCATCGGCGTATCCATGCGCGAGAACGGGGGCAGAGCGCGGGCGGGATAGCCGGCCTTCCCGGCTTCTTCGGCGAAATCGGGAATTCGGCCGTCGCGGTCGGGGATGGAACGGAGGGCCAGTTCGGTGCCCGCGGCATCCGCCCGTAACAGCGCGGCTTCGCGGCGCAGCGCGGCCAGGATGGTGTCGCGCACGTCGTCGAGATCGGCCACGACGGTCCGCGGCTCGCCGCCGTCTTCGGCATCCTCGACGGACGTGTAGTCCTCGATGTGCAGTTCGTAGTAATCCAGAATGTCGTCCTCGGAAAATTCCTCGTCGTCCTGCAGGAAGTCGGCCACCGGGAAAACGCTGACCAGCACCTCGCGCTGTTCCGGCAGGGCGAACCGCTCCGGATCCTCGTCATACAGCGCCCGGGCCTCCTTTTCGGAGACTTCGATCTCCTTTTCCACCTCCTCGGCATCCACCCGGACGTATTCCACCGAAAAGGAATCCAGCAGGGTGTCGAACGTCCGGCGGATTTCCAGGGGGGTGACACGGGCCTGGCGGCCGATGAGGCTGCCCAGCTTCTGGATGGCAATTTCCTCGCGGAGATGCTGTTCGAACATGGCGGGGGTGAAGCCCATCGGCCGGATCATGTTCTGCAGAAAGGCCTCGTAGCGGGCCCGCTGGTACTGTCCCTGTTCATCCACGAAATTCGAGCGGATGGCGCCCACGAGTTCGTCTTCCGTGGCGGCGATGCCCATCCGGGCGGCCTGGCGCAGGGTGGCCAGTCGTTGCCAGGCCAGGCGGCGCAGCAGGGCATCGGCTTCCGGGGTCGCGGCGGCCTCCCGTCCCAAGGCCAGGGTGCGCGCCATGGCGGTGCTCCGGTAGGCCGCCAGGAATTCGGGGTGCGAAACCGGTTCGCCATCCAGCATGCCGTCGGCGTTCTGCTGCCGGGCGTCATCGGAGTCCGACGGCCAGACCATGCCCCAGATGACGAAGGAGAAGACGATCATGATCAGGAAGACGCCCCACAGCAGGCGCGACTGGATCAGCTTATGGAATTTGGAAATCATCATGGCCATGGGTGGGCTCTCTTTCTCAACACAATGCCGACAGTGCTTCCGCCCGATCACCCGGGCGCAAGACATTGGCGCAGGAGAATAAAGACCCCCCCGGCCTCCGGCAAGCGTGAATTTGCCGCCGGGCGCAGGGCGGGATTGCCAGGCGGAAAGAAAACGGTATAGTACTCCATTTGGTTTGGCGTGGGAAAACGCCGGGAGCGGTCCGTGAAATTGCCGATTACACAGAAAATCCTGCAGGACTGGGGGGGGGCGGTCACCTTCCGGGACGGCCAGACGCTGTTCGAGCGCGGGCTGGTGCTGGATGCGGAATTCGATCCGCCGGTGATGCGCGGCACGCTGTCGTGGGGCAGCCGGTCCATCAAAACCGCCGCCCGGATTCTGCCGGATTTGACCTGCGAAAACCTCTGCCCCTGCCGCGACAACGTGGAGCGCGGCATCATCTGTTCGCATGTCATCGCGCTGGGCCTGGCGCTGCTGGCGCGGAAGACCGATCCCGACCGCGAGCGCAAGCTGCGGGAGGAAGAACGACGGGCGCGGCATCTGCGGCAGATGGAGGAAAAAGCCTTTTTCAAGCGGGCGCCGCCGGAGACGCCCGGCGCACTGAACGCGGGGGTGCTGGTGGGCCTGCCGCGGGGCTGGCGCGAGGCCGCCGCCTCGGGCCGGGTGCCGCTGCGGGTGTTTCTGGAGCATCACGGGGAACGGCATCCTCTCAGCGAAACGCCCGCGGATGCGGTCCTGGGGCTGACGCCGCGCAACGACGCGCTGCTGTTCGTGCTCGAGGAGATTGCCGGCGGCGAGGTGCCCGATGCCCTGGACGTGGACATGGCGGATTTCATCAATCTGCTGGAACTGCATCGGGGGCTGTCCGTGTGGGAGGAAGGCGGCCGGGAACTGCCGGTGAACGCGGCGAAGGTGTCCACCGTCATGCGCGTGGATCTCGATCACGAGAACGGCGAACTGCTGCTGGTGGCCGATACGGCCCTGCCGTTCATGCGCGGGGCGGAATTCCCGACCTATCTGGTGCACGGCCAGGCCGGCTGGGTGTTCGGCGGCGGACATTTCTGGCCGCTGGACAACCTGCTGCCGCTGCCCCTGCGGGAGATTTATCTCCGCCAGGTGGTCATTGCGCGCCGTGACGTGCCGCGCTTTCTGCGGGAGGAACTGCCCCGTCTGGCCGCGCTGGTGCGCGTCGAGGCGGAGGTGGAGCCCGATGTGTTCCGCTTCGATCCCGAGACGCCCCGGTTCCGGCTGGATGTGCGCGGCAGCCCCGCCAGCCTGGCCATGCGCCTGCTGGCGGTGTACGGCGACATCGAGGTGCCGGCGGCCCGGGCCTCGGCCCGCGGCGCCTTCGCGCACCCCGACCCGGAGGACATCCTGCGCTATACCGTCCGGGACACGGACGCCGAACGGCGGGCGCTGGAGCTGCTGGCCCGGTTCGGCGTGCAGGGACGGACCGGGTCGGATCTGGGGCACATCGTCGGCACGCGCGACGTGCTCAATTTTCTGGGGCGCGCCGTGCCGTTCCTGCGCCGCCGGGGGTGGCGTCTGGAGTGGGGCGGTCGCATCCGCGAGCAAATGGAGTCCGCGGCCTACGCCACCCCGGTGGTGCGCATTGATCCCGAAAACGGCGGCGGCCAGGGCTGGTTCGAGGTTTGCTTCGACTATGACGACGGCGAAGGCGGCAGCCTGACGGCCGCCGAGATCCAGCGCGCCCTTCGCAAGGGCGAGGCCTTTCTGGAACGCGGCGGCAAAACCATCCTGCTGGACGCCGAGGCGGTGCTGGCGCTGCAAAGTGTGTTCCGCGACTGCGCCTCGGGGGAGGGGAGCCGTCCGGGCAGCTTCCGCCTCGCTCCTGTCTATGCGGCCTATGCCGCCAGCGCCCTGCAGGATCTGGATGGCGTGGATGTCGAGGCGCCGCCGTCCTGGATTCAGTCCGCCGCCCGCCACAACCGGATCGAGGCCATGACGGCTGAATCTCTCGATCCCGCGTTGAACCACCTGCTGCGGCCCTATCAAAAAGACGGTGTCCAGTGGCTTCGCTTTCTGCAGCGCAACCGCTTCGGCGGGATCCTGGCGGATGAGATGGGCCTGGGCAAGACCCTGCAGGCCCTGGTCTGGCTGTCCATGGCGGTCGCCGGCCAGGAGTCCGGCCGCCGCAAGCCTTCGCTCATTGTGTGCCCGACCAGCCTGGTCGAAAACTGGGCGGCCGAAGCGGCGCGCTTCACCCCGTGGCTGCGCCTCGGCGCCATGACCGGCGCCGACCGCCACGAGCGCTGGAAGGATCTGAACCGGTTCGACGTGCTGGTGACCTCCTACGCCCTGCTTCGGCGCGACATTGACCTCTACGCCCCGCTCGATTTCCTGTCGGTGATTCTCGACGAAGCCCAGCACATCAAGAACCACTCCACCCGCAACGCGCAGTCTGCCAAGCGCCTCCGAGCCGATCACCGCCTGGTGCTGACGGGCACACCCATCGAAAACGGCGCGGCCGACCTGTGGAGCATCATGGATTTCCTGATGCCGGGCTATCTGGGCAGCCACGAAACGTTCCGGGGCAGCATCGAGCTGCCGATCACGCAGGGCGGCCCGGAAGGCGAACTGGCCCAATGGAAGCTGCGGCGCAAGCTGCGCCCGTTTCTGCTGCGCCGTCTCAAAAAGGACGTGGCGAAGGAACTGCCTCCCAAGATCGAGCGCATCGCCGCCTGTCCGCTCAGCGCCGACCAGCAGAAGGTGTACGCGGCCCTGATCGAGAACTCGCGCCGGAAGATCGCCGGTCTCGTGGCCGAGCAGGGATTCGCCCGCTCCAAGTTCGAAATCCTCAACACGCTGCTGCGGCTGCGCCAGGTCTGCTGCCATCTCGATCTGCTGAAACTCGACGGACTGCAGGCCAAGGAACCCTCGGCCAAGATGGACCTGTTCTTCGAACTGCTTGACGAAGCGATGGATGCCGGCCACCGGGTGCTGGTGTTCAGCCAGTTTGTGTCCATGCTGACGATTCTCCGCCGCGAAATCGACCGGCGGGGGCTGCGGCACTGCTACCTGGACGGGGCCACCCAGGAGCGATTGAAGATCGTGCAGGAATTCAACCGCGACGACTCCATCCCGGTGTTTCTGATCAGCCTGAAGGCGGGCGGCACGGGTCTGAACCTGACGGGGGCGGACATGGTGATCCACTACGACCCCTGGTGGAATCCGGCGGTGGAAAACCAGGCCACCGACCGCGCCTACCGCATCGGCCAGAAGCGCACGGTGTACAGCGTGAAGCTGATCGCGCAGGATTCGATCGAGGAGCGGGTGCTGGCGCTTCAGCGAAAGAAACAGCATCTGTACAACGCCACGCTGGAGGACGGCGACACCGTCACGGATGTGCAGAACCTGACGTGGGACGACGTGCAGGAGCTGCTGGCGCTGTAGCCGGGGTCAGCGGATGCGCCGCATCATGACCAGGCCCAGCACGAAAAAGACTCCCGCCGGCAGCCAGCCCGCCACCGGGGGCGGCAGCACCCCGCGCTTGCCGTAGGCCAGGCAGACGCCCATCAGAATGTAGTAGCCGAAGAAGGTCAGCATCGCCAGCAGGATGCCCATGCCCATGCCCCGGCGGCCCGTGTGCATGCCGAACGGCACGCCCACCAGAATGACGATGATGCACAGCCAGGGCGCCGCCAGGCGGTAGTGGAAATCCACCATCAGCCGGTTGCGCGCCTCCCTGGAAATGCCCGGATGCGTCTCGATGAACCGCAGGATTTCCGCCGCCGAGCGCTCTTCGGAATCCTTGATTTCGTTGATGAAGTCCCGGGGCGTTTCCGACAGCATGGGCAATTCGAGGTTGGGCGTGCTTTCCACCCCGCCTCGAGGCGTGTTGTTGGTCGTGAAGTAGCGCGTTTCGGCGTTCTCGAACCACCAGTGTCCGTCCAGCCACCGGCCCCGGTCCGCATCCATCTGGAATTCGTCGGAGCCGTCCGGCCGCTGCTGCGTCAGGTAGACCCGGCGCATTTCGTAGGACATGGAGGGGCGCGGATCAAACGTGTCAATGCGCCAGATCCGACGGCCCACCACGTTCTTGAACGCCAGGTTCACGGCCAGATAGGCCCGGGAGGCGTGGGCCGGACCCTGCTGGGACTCGAACTGGCGCGTCCAGTGGGTGGCCCAGGGATTGAAGCCCTCGTTGATCGCCAGCAGGATCAGCGCCGCGGCGGTGCCGGTCAGCACATACGGGGTGATCAGCTGGGTCAGGCTCAGCCCGCAGGCGCGCATGGCCGTCAGCTCCGAATTCTTGCCCAGCTGCCACATGGCGTACAGCAGGGCCAGCAGCAGCGAAATCGGCAGCAGATAGGGCATGTAGGTCGGCAACAGCACCGCGTAATAGAGCAGGATCTGCCCCAGAGGCGTGCCCGCCTCCAGGAAATCCACGAAGTGCTCGAACAGATCCACCAGAATGGCGATCAGGGAAAATCCCGCCATGACATACAGCCAGGGCCGACGGAGATGGCCAAGCAGATATCGGGTCAACAGCTTCATGGGAACCCTGCCGGACGGAAGCCGCCGGCCGTCGGCCTATGGCGGGGCAACGGGCCGCTCGCGGCCGGGACCGGGATCCACCCGCGTATCCACCCAGATGAACCCCTTGCCGCCGCACAGGGAACAGTCGGTTTTCTGGGGGTCTTCGTTGTTGCAGCGCGGGCAGATGATCTTCTCGTAAAACTGATCCAGTTGCGTCCGCTGCTGGCGGCTTTCCCCCCGGGTGCCCAGATACCAGGCGAACAATCCGACAGCCAGAAACACGCCCACGATGCCCCATCGGTATTGCAGGGAGGGGTCCACCTTGCGGCGGCGCGGCGTTTGGGGTCTCGCGGCAGTCTCGGGCATGACGGTTCCTCCTTGTGGGCGACAGGATCGGTGTTTTGCGGTGGGAAAGTCAAGGCGTAAGGCGCTGGTTCACAGAAAAAAGAGACCAACGGGACCGCCCGGCGAATGGAGGCCCGGCGTCATGGTTCCGGGCGGATGATCATTTTCCAGTCCTGGCCGTCGAACTCCTCGGAGGCCGACCAGATCTGGCCCAGGCGGTTGGTGCGCGAGAAATCGCCTCCCGCCCGGCACAGCAGATAGCGCTCTTCCGCGTCGTCCGCCCGGTAGCCTTTCAACTGGATGGCGTAAAAATTGTCGCCCGGCCGCGTCACGAGGGGAGGGATGTCAATGCGCCACAGATCCGCCGTCACGGCGCCTTCCTCCGGCTGCCCGCGGAATCCGTTGCCAGCGTCCAGTTCCACGTTGCGCACCCAGGCGCCCATGACCCAGTGGGCCATGGTGCCGTCCCACCAGCGCACAAACACCTGTTCGTCCATGTCCCCGGCGAAGTTGCGAGCCGTCAGCACATACAGCGTCACGGTGTCCGAAGCGGCCGCTTCTACGGCACCGTTGGCCAGGAAGCAATGTTCGCCGCCCGGCACGCGTTCCGTCAGGCGCGCCTCGCTTCCTGCCGAATGATATGCCCACTCCGTGCAGAAGTCGCCGGCGGCGGCCGCTTCCGCGGCAAGCAGTCCCGACAGTGTCAGAATCGCGGCGGCATGTTTCATGGTTCCATCTCCTATGCGAGGCGACTGTAGCGAACCCGGGGCGAGGAGGCAATGGCCTTTTCCGGAACGGGGGAGGGAGAGGGCGGCCATCAGGCGCCGGCGGGGAGCGCGGCGGGCCGGGCCACGTCGAAGTCGCAGATCAGCGGCAGGTGGTCGCTCAGGCGAATGCCCTTGGCGACCTCGAAATGGGTGACGCGGATTTCGGGGCTGTGCAGAATGAAGTCGAGCTGCCAGCGCGGCGAGCGGCTGGGGAAAGTAGGCGCATCCGACAGATTGGCGCTGGCCAGGCGCAGGGCCTGCATGAATTCGCGCAGTTCCACCTTGCCGGCGAAGGCGTTGAAGTCGCCGGCGATGAGATAGGGCTTGCGGGCGTTTTTCGCCAGGCGGGCCAGATCGGCCAGCTGGGCTTCGCGGCAGCGCCGGCCCAGCGCCAGATGCACGATGAAAATCACGACGTCTTCCAGTTCCAGTTCCATCACCAGGCGTTTGACCCCCTTGCGCAGGAAATGGGTGCGCTCGCGGATCACGGCATGGCCGGAAATGCAGGCATTGGCCTGCTTGCGCATGACCGGCAGGCGGCTCCACCAGGACAGATAGCTGTATTTGGAACGGCAGAACGGGCGCTTGCCCAGATGCCGCGCAATGGTGTCGGCCTGGCTGCGATGCCCTGCGCGGTACGATCCAGCGTCAATTTCAACCAGCCCCAGCACGTCGGCCCGCTGCTGGCGGAAAAAATCAATCAGCGAATCCAGGTTGCGGCCGGTTTTCCGGAAAAACCCGCCGAAGGGAAAGGGCAGATGAAACCGGAATCCGCTGCCGGTGGCATATCGCATGTTGTAAAGCATCAGGCGCATAATTGTTTCAAAACGATTAAGACCATACGCCTTTTTCCGGCCCATTTCAAGCGTTCCACCCGTCGCCGGCCGGCGACCGGCGGTTTCGTCATACGGAAAGAGCTTGGCGGCAAGGGGCAAGAGCGGGAAAATGCCGGCATGAAAAAACGCGTATTGGTGCTGGCGCCGCATCCCGACGACGAATCCATCACGGGGCTGCTGCCGTTGCGGTTGAAGGAAGAGTGCGCCTTCGACGTGTGGGTGGTCCCGTTCACGCTGGGCAGCCGTCCGGATCGCCGGGCGGAACGGCGGCAGGAACTGCGGGCGGCCTGCCGTGAACTGGGGTTCCGCCTGCGGTTGGCGGAGTCGCTGTCGAAAGGGACCGCCGGGGTCCGTGAACTGGCCGGAATCGTGAAGTCGCTGAACCCGGCCGTGCTGGTTCTGCCGCATGCCCGGGACGGACATCCCGCGCATCGCGCCGCCCATCGCACGGGCGTGGCGGCGCTGGACGCCCTGGGACAGCCCCGGGCCGTGGTGGAGACCGAGTACTGGCATCCGCTGGAACGGCCCAACCTGATGGTGGCGACGGATGAATCCCAGCTGGCGCGGCTGTGCCGCGCCCTGGCCTGCCATCGCGGCGAAATCGCCCGCAGCGACTACGCCGCGCGCCTTCCGGCCTGGATGGTCGACAATGTCCGCCGCGGCACGGAATTGATCGGCGGCGCCGGCGCGACAGCCCCGGCGTTTGATTGCGCCACCCTGTACCGCGCCCGCCTGCGCGTTCCGGGCGCCTGGCGATCCCTGTTTCGCGGCGGACGGATCATCGAATCCTCCGACGATCTCGCGGCGCTGGCCGGTCTCTTCGGAAGCAAGGCCTGACCGGCGTTTCCGGATTTTCCACGGTGTGGAAAACGACCGGCTGAATTTTCCACGCCATGGAAAAAATCCGGCCGGATTTTCCACGCTATGGAAAAAACTTTTCCACGGTGTGGAAAACTCAGGGGAGGGCGTCGTAGAGGCTGTTGAGGGTCCGGCGGAAGACGTCGAGGGAGTAGCGGGTTTCCACGGCGCGCCGGGCGGCGGCGCCCAGGCGGGCGCGGGTGTCCGGCTTGCGGATGAGGGAGGTCATGGCGGCGGCGAAGGCGTCGGGATCCGGCGGGGCCAGGCAGGCGGTTTCGGCATCCAGCACCTGGGTATGGGTGGGCAGGTCGGTGGCGAGGATAGCCTTGCCGGAGGCCATGTAGGAATAGATTTTCATGGGGGTGTTGGTGCCGTGGATGCGGGGCGAGACGAGGATGTCGGCCTCGGCCATCAGGGCGGCCATGTCGGCAACGGGGCGGGGGCCGATGAGATGGATGGCATCGGCCGCGCCGAGTTTTCGGGCCAGGGCCTGGCAGCGGGCCACATGGGGGGGGGCGCCGCCGACAATGACCAGCTGCGCGCCGAGGTCGCGCGGAACGCGCGCGAAGGATTCGATGAGCAGGTCAATGCCCTGATAGGATTCCAGGTTGCCGATGTAGAGCAGGGCGGGGCCCCGGATGCCGAGGGCGTCGCGAAATCCGCGGGAGCCGCTGCCCGCATCCGCGGAGGTCAGCAGGGGGACATCCCGGAGAATGACAACGCGCTTGGCGCCGTCGGCGCGGGCCTGGTCGGCCAGGGAGTCGCATACGGCGGCGACGGCGGCGGCGCCGCGGACGGCCCGCCGTTCGCAGGCGCGCATCAGCGGCAGCAGGGCGCGGGCCGGCGGCAGCTTGTCGGCGATCTGCCGGGACATGGAGGAATCCATGTCATAGACGTAGGGCGTTCCGTGGCGGCGGGCGATGCGCATGGCCATGAAGACGGATTCCTCCACGGCGTGGACGAGGTCGTATTTTTTCCGGCGGGCCATGCGCAGGGCCATCCGGTGCATGGCGGCATCGGCCGCGAGTTTCTTGAGGGAAAAGCCGGGGCGGATGTTCCGGCAGGCGGGCGGGGGGGGGATGCGGAACAACCGCACGGCGCCGGGGCCCGGATAGGCGCGGTCTTCGCCTTCGTGATAGGTCAGGACATCCACCTGCTCGCCGCGTTCGGCCAGGACGCGCAACAGCAGGTCCACGGCGATGGGCGTGCCGCGTTCCTGATAGAACGGGTGGGGAGCCAGCAGCAGGATGTTCATGAGCGGACCCCGGCGGCCGTCCGGGGCCGCTAGTATTCCACGCGGCCCGCGCCGTTGGGAATGACCCAATGAACGGTCGGGGCTTCGGTGATTTCGGCCACGACCCGGATATCGGTGCCGTATTCGCGGCCTTTCTTGGCGAAGCGATAATGGCGGCGGCCGCCGTTGGCCACGCCGGTATAGGCGCTGCCGTCAAGGAAATCGCCGCCGGCGCTGGTGATATAGACGGCGGCCACGGGACGGGAGGTGTACTGCGGGGGAAGAACCACGACCAGCTTGCCGGAATGCTCTCCCACGGGCTTCCAAATGAACCCGCCGCCTTCGCCGGTGGAACCGATGCCGCCGCTTTCCGAGCCGCCCCCGCCGTCGCAGCCCGCCGTTCCCAAGGCCACCGCGGCCAGCAGCACCATCCAGCCCAACCGTCTCATCGTCTTGCCCATAAGCTCCTCCGTCCTGTTGTTAGCAAAACCGGCCGGCAGGCGGACGAGCCGCCGGGCGCGGATCGAAATATGATCAATAGGTCGTTCGTGCGGCCCCGTTGGGGATGGGCCAGTGGACGGCGCCGCCGGCCTTCAGATTGGCGACCACCAGAATGTTGCGTCCATAGCCGCTGCCGGGTTTCGAGAACCGGAAATGCATGCGGCCGCCGTTGGCCACGCCGGTATAGGCGCCGCCTTCGATGGGAGATCCGCTGGCGCTGGCGATATAGGCGCTGCTGGCGTGGCCCGTGTACTGCGGAGGCAGAATGACCACCAGCCTGCCGGTGTGTTCGCCGATCGGCTTCCAGATGAAACCGCCGCCTTCGCCCTGCGGACCGATGCCGGCGCCGCCTGCGATGACGGTCGGCGTTTCCGGTTCGGTGGTTTCCGTTTCTGCGGCGGGCTGTTCCGGTTCCGGCTGGATGCCTTGCAGCTCGGCCAGGGTGACAGGGCCTTCATCCTCGATCTTGGTTTCGCAGCCCGCGGCCAGCCATACGGCGGCCATCACGGCAAGCGACAGGCGGACAAAGGGGTTTGCAACAGCCATTTCCGACTCCAGGTTACAGGTCTGTACATACAGGCGACAACATTGAAACACAAATTTAGCATTGCCCGGGGGACAACACAAACAGGAAATGACAAAAGCCCGGTTTTAGTCGGCGCGAAGCGCTGGGATCCGGCGGACAACGGCGTCGGCGAGGGTTTCCGCCGCGAGGCGGTGGCCCGGCGCGTTGGGGTGGGTGTAGTCCGTCAGGACCGGTTGGCCGGCGTTGCGGAACGGCTGCAGCAAGTCCACCAGGGGGATGCCGTTGTTCCGGGCCAGGTCGGTCAGTTCCGGGATCGTGGAGTCCGCATCGGCCTGATTCAAAATCCGCGCCGTGGGAAAGACGGCGATCAGCAACACGGCGCCGTGCCGCCGGCACAGGTCGCGGGCGCGGAGGAACTGCGGATGCCAGGCCGCCCAGTTGGGCGCAATGTTGTGGATATGGCGCATGTCCAGGGCGTAGTCCTGCAGGACTTCGCCGGGCGAGCGCATGTCGAAGCCCAGGCGTTCCGCCGCGGCCACATGCCATTTCCGGAAGCGGGGGGATTTTCGGTCCAGCAGATCCAGCAGGGAACTGTAGGAATACCAGGGGCGTTCACCGAACGCGCCCCGGCGCCGGGACGGATCCGGCGGCGGGAAGCGGATGTGGTCGTTCAGGCAGACCTGGAGGATGACCAGGTCCGGATCGAGATCCAGTACCCGGTGCTCCAGCAGGGCGACCTCTTCCCAGGTGTCGCGTCCGCTGAGGCTGGCATTGACCACATCGAACGATCGGCCGGGAACCCGCTCCTGCAGGAGCGCGGGCAACTGGTAGGGGAACACCTCGTGCTCGTCCAGCGTGCGCCCGAACGCAATCGAATCGCCCAGCACGGCGATGCGAAAAAGATCCGGCGGCTTGGGCATCGGAATCTCGGGGCCGCGGAACCCGTTGGCATTTACGCGGATCACCTTGTCCTGTCCGGGGGTGATGCCGGACGCGCCGGGGATCAGTTCGAAACGCACATCGGGAATGCGGGACGGCCGGGAGATGGCGCCGGAGACCTTCTGGTAGTGGCTGGCGGAGCGCAAATCGAGAAACTTGCACACCAGTTCGGCCGACAGCAGGCCGAGAAACAGGCCCCAGAGAAGGATCAGGATGCGGAAGACAACCGTTTTCATTCGGGCGGACTGGCGGCGGCCTGCCAAAGGGTCGGAGCGTGGAGAACGGCATCGGTTTCGGCCTGGATGCGGTTGGCGCTCCAGTTCCGCTCGCGCCCCATGGTTTCGGCGCAGAGGCGGAGACGATCGGGGGCGGGCCGTCCGGTGGAAGCCAGGCTGATGCGGCGGAAGACCAGATCGCCGAGGGTCTGCGGCATTTCGTTGCGGAGCGCAAACAGGCATTCGGCGCGAAGCAGGGCATCGGGGTCGGTCCGGTTCTCCGCCAGCGCGAAGATCTCCCGGGCTTCGGTCCCGTAAAGCGCCAGCAGCCGGTCCAGATCGCCGGGGGCAATGGAGGGATGCGCGCCAGCCATGTCGCGCCGGAAGGCGGCCAGATCCGGAATGTCGCCGCCGGGGAGCGGGGTGTGACGCGTGGCGGACGGGCGGACGGTCTTGGCCAGCCGGGCTGCGGCGAGATCAACCACTTCCTCGGCGACGCCGCGGGCGGTGGTGTATTTGATGCCGCAAACGGACAGCAGCCCCTGGATGCCGTCGAGACGGGCGTGATCCATGAGCTTGTAGTGGCGGAGCAGATCGGGCTCGCAATCGGGACGGGCGGGTTTCCGGCTGGGAACGATGCCGGCATGGATGGCCAGGATGTCGGTGCGGGTGACGGCGGCGCCGGGCAGGCAGGAGTTGAGGGCGTCAAGATAGGCCTCGATGTCCTGCTCGGTGACGCGCAAATCGCCGGGCGCGCCCTGATGTTCGCGATAATAGGTGCCGGCCATGACGGCGCCGCGCCAGGGGACGAAAAAGTACAGGCGGCTTTGGCGGGGGGATTGCAGGCCCATGGCGTGAGTCTGGACCGGCCAGTTGCGAAGGATGAGATTCATGCCCAGGGCCAGATGCGGGGCGGGGTTGGCCAGGGGGCGTCCGACGCCTTCCAGCACCCGTCCGATCCAGGGACCGGCGGCATTGATCACCAGGGACGCGCGGATTTCAAAGGATCCGCCGCTCAGCCGGTCTTCGACCATCGCGCCGGTGATCCGGCTGCCCTCTTGACGCAGGGACTGCACGCGGACATGGTTGGCCACGACTGCTCCGGCCGCCGCCGCGGCCTTGACCATGCCGACCACCAGCCGTTCGGTGTCGTACGCCAGGCCGTCCACCCAGCGGGCAGCGCCGGTGACGGGGGTGTCGCGCAGGGCGGGGGCGATCTCCAGGATTTCGCGGCGGGACAGGGTGCCGCCGTTGGGAATCCGGCGGAGGGGATCGAGGCGGCGGTTTCGGCGGCAGCTGAGCATGTCGTTGGCCAGCATGCCGGCGGCCATGACGGGGCGGCTTTTCATGGCGAGGCCCTTGGTGGGCATCAGGCAGGGCATGGGGGAGACCAGATGCGGGGCGGTTCGCAGCAGGATGCTGCGCTCGCGGATGGACTCAAAGACGCGGGGCAGGTCGGCCTGCTGCAGATAGCGCAGGCCGCCGTGAATGATCTTGAGGCTGTTGGCCGAGGAGCCCGAGCAGAAGTCCGCCTGCTCGACCAAGGCGGTGTGGAGTCCGCGGGTGGCCGCCTCCCGGGCGAGGGCGGCGCCGTAGATGCCGCCCCCGATGATCAGGAGATCGAACGATTGATTGTTCAGCGAATCCAACTGGCGGTGCATGACAAACCTTTCCGGGATAAAGAGGGCATCGCGTCGGTTGCCGGTCCGGGGCCGGCCGAGGCGTTCGGGATCAGAACAAATCGGCGAAGGCGAGAGCCATCAACTGGGTGCCGGCGTCGTTGGGGTGGAGGCCATCCGGATGATAGAATTCCGGGTTGGCCTCGAACTCCCGTTCCAAATCCACGTAACGCACGCCGAGGGCCCTGGCCAGGGCCCGGATTTCGGCATTGAGCACCAGGGTGGGGCCGGCGAAGGGCTCATGATCGGTAACGGGCATTGGATAGGTGGCCAGGACGGGCACCACCTGGTTTTCCCGGCAGATGGCGACCATCTGGGAGAGGGCATTGACGATGCGGGCGGGATCGGCGCCGTGAATCACATCGTTGATGCCGTAGAGAATCAGCATGAAGGCCGGATGGTGGGCGTTGATGAGCGAGCGGGTGTGGCCGACGCTTTCGGTGGCCCGGCTGCCGGATTCGCCGGCATTGACCACGCGCTTGCCGATCATGCCGTTCAGGCGACTGGGATAGGAGGCGCAATCGCAATGATTTCCCTGAGTAATACTGTCGCCGAACGCCACGACGGTATTGAGGTCGTTGGCGCCGGGATCTTTGTTGTTCAGTCCGCCGCCGCCCCCGCCGTCGTCGCACCCGGCCCAGAACAGACACCCGGCCATCACACCCACCCAACTCAATCGGCGAAGACCTATTGCATTCATTACTCCTCCTGCAACCGCGGCCGGAGTTATCCGGGATGACTCATCTGCCAGTGGCCGCAGCCTGTTACGACCGGCACTCTGCCAAATCCCCTCCGGAGGCGTCAAGCGTTTTGCCGGCTTGCCGGCTTCCCAAGGGCGCATGGCCCGGGTCTGCCATCCCAATCCGCCACGTCACCGCCGTGGCCTACAGAAAGCCGCCATCCGCCCTGTAGGTCACCGCGCCGCCCGCTTTCCGTGCGCAGGAATCGCGGCGATGACGGCGCAGCCGCCTCGCCAGAGCCAGCGGTGAATTTCGCTGGCCGCCATACGCGACCGCAAGCGGCTCCGCAACCAGGGCGGATTTCAACGGAACCGCCAGCCGCGATGGATCGGCCGGGGCGGGGATCGACAGCGTGCAGTAGTAGCAGCCTGCCATGGATTCCTCGCCGGCCGGTGGCAGGGGATCGGAGCCGGCAAGGACCGGACGGTTCTCGCGCCGTGCCCGGGAATAGAGGCGGGGCGCCGGCCATCCCGCACAGCGCAGCGAGGTATCAATCAGAATCAACTGATCCGGGGGAAATTCGTCGAGCAGTTTTCGAATCCATATGCCCCGTTTGAACATCCATTTGCCAGGCGCCCAGTTCAGAGCGGGGAGCCCGCCGGCCGCGAGGATGGCGCGGACGGTATCGCGTGCGCCCAGGCCGTCTTCGATGGGGGACTCGCTGAACAGCGAACAGATTTCCAGCCGTTCGGCCGTGGCTATTTGCCGTCCGGCCAGAATCCACAGATCGCGGTGATCGGGAAGATGCCGGATTTTGACGCCGCCGTCCGGGTCCCAGGCGACGATGCGCCAGCGATCGCCGGGCAGGCGGATTTCGTCCTGAGCCAGACGCTGAAACCACTCGCAGTCCGCCCGTTCGGCGAGAACCAGCACGCGCAGGTCGGAGGGGGCGAGACGGGGCATGTGGTCCAGGGCGGCCAGGAGCAGGCGGGAAACGTCGTGCCAGGGGTAGAGGTGGACATGGGCATCCAGATGAAGACGGATGACGCTCATTTCAACGCCTCCGGTCCGGGCGGCAGCAGATCGGCCAGCGCTTCGGGAGAAAGCGTGAAGACCAGGTCGCGACCGCGAACCGCGGCCCACCGGGGTCCCCCTGGAGCCGTTTCCGCGCCCACCTGCAGGGTCACGCCCAGTCCGGTCTGCCCGCGCAGGCGGATTTCCAGGGATAGAAAAGGCGTCTGGAACCCCATGCCGGGGCGGGAGCCGCGAGCCATGAGGGATTGGGCACGCAACGGCGACAGCCGGGCCAGCAGCCGATCCGCCCAGGGCGCATCGGCAGGCCATTGACCGGTGGCTGGATCGCGCGCAAGCCGCAGCGACTGCGCGGGGGTGGTCAGATGGATTTCCGCCACATCGCCGGAAGGAATCGTCAACATGTCCCGGGAACGGTACAGGAGGGGATCCAGCGGTGCGTCAAGCAGGCCGGAGGGCGAGGCCGCAGCCCAGGCCGCCTGACCGTCCGTTTCGAGTAAAATCTGATCCGGCTTCTCCGGATGGGGTCCCAGGCGGATCTGCAACGGTGGCGCTTCGGCATTGCGCATTTCGATCCAAAGCAACCGGGGCAGCGCGGCATCCGGGGAAGAGGACGGGCCGTCAAAGGTGGACAGACGGACATCCCCCCAGGCCCGGAGCAGGGAATTCACGGCTTCGTCGTCCGCGGGAGCCTGCATGGGCATCGTCATGATCCAGCGGCCATCGGCGTCCCGTTCGAATTCCAGCACGGATTCGTTTTCCTCCATGCGGAGGCGGGCAACAGAGGAAAGGGGCAGCGCGGGCAGGCGCCGGTCGCGCAAGTCGTCCGGACGGATATTCAGGGCCTCGCGCAGTTCCGCGGGAACGGCATAGATGGAATCCTCCGCCTGGAGCCGGGCATAAACGAGCGTCGGGGCATTGGGCAGAGCGTCGCCCAGGGACAGCATTTGCGTGCCGTTGCCGGTTCCGGTGTTGAGCACAACGGTGATGGCTCCCTGACTGTCGAGACCATAGGGCGCCAGGTCGCCGACGCCATCCTGCACGAAGTGGGCAATCCGGCCCGCGAGCAATTTTTCAATCAGGGCCATCACGGTGGCGGAATCGGCCCGGGCGGTAAACGGCTGGAACAGGCGCCACGCGCCGTCGGCGTCGCGGGCGAGCTGGATGTAACCGGCGGGCGTGCGGATATCCAACCGGTCCATGGCGGCGGGATCGCCGGCAAGCAGAGTGCGGTCCCGGAGAGCGTCCGGGCTGGCGGGCAGCAGGTCCATCAGATCGGCATGAAGCCGGGCCACCGCCGGCTGGTCCGCCTGGCGCACATAGACGCCGTCGCCGAGCGGGGTGCGGCGGCCGATGAGTATTCGGTTGGTCAGCCCGTTTTCGATCAGCGTGATGCCGGCGCGGGGGCGGTCGAGACCGTAGGGGGCGTAGGGTTCCGGGGAGCGGCGGGGGGGCAGAATGATGTCTCCGCGCGACAGCTCCTGCAGACCGCCGAGGAGCCGCTCGACGGCAACCGACTCGGCCCGGGCGGAGATCGGCCGGACGAGCCGCCACCGGTCCTGGCTTCTCCGGCACTCCAAGGACAGGTCTCCGGACTCGATGATCAGGCGCTGGACGCGGGTCGGGTCGAAACGAAAGGCCCGCCGCGCCTGTTCATACCGGTCGCGCGCGGCGTCTTCATCCCGCGCCCGGAAAGACGCCAGCAACCCGAGCATCAGGGCAACGAGGGCCAGAAGGAACGTCAGGCGGAGATTCATCTCAGCGCCTCCTCCGCCAGACCACGGCCAGCCCGGCCGCCGCGGCCAGCCCCGGCCAGCCCAGAACGAGCATTCCCAAAAGGCAGCGAAGCTGCCGGGCATCCATCACCACGCGGAATTCGTCCAGGGGCGCGGAAGAAACCGCCAGCAGGTCTTCGCGTTCCAGGAGCCAATTGACGCAATTCAGGAAGAAATCCGCATTGGCGCCGGTCAGGCCGCCATTGGTGATGAACGCCGAATCGCCGACCACCACGAGGCGGGTCGGGCGGATCTGGACATGGACGCCGGGGACGGGGCCGCGCTCAACAGCCAGGGCCACCGGCACGGGACCGGAGATATCCACCGGGGCGTCGAAGTGCGGCGCCGCTTCGTCTGGATTGTATTCCGCCCAGCCGTCCACGCTGCTGGCGGCCAGCGCCGACAGGAGGGGTTTGTCGGCTCCGGAAGAGACGGCCAGCGGCCGGACAGAGCGGGGCAGATAGAATACCGAAGCCAGCCCCTGGAGAGGAGCGGTGACGGGATGGTCTTCGTAGGCGGTGATATACAGTTCGCGGCCCGTCAGCGTTCGGGCGGGATCCGCCACGATGTCATCCCCGAGCTGAATGCCCCAGTCCAGCAACAGGGATTCGAGACCCGTGCGCGTGCGGGCGTCAAGCAGCGCGAGCAGCCGGCCCTTGCGGTCGAGATAGTCGCGGATCAGCGCGATTTCGTACGGGGCGAACTCGCGGACAGGACCGGCCACGATCATCAGGGCGCAGTGGGAGGGCACGGCTTTGGCTTCGCCCAGATTGAGCACATCCACGTCGAGGTTGTCTTCGCGCAGGCGCGCGGCGATCCGGGACGCCCCGGTGCGCTGGTCGAAATCCAGCGGAGAACGCTCTCCATGGCCCTGGATGAAAAAGACGGCCGGACGGACGGACTGGGCAAGGGAGTGAATCGCGCTGCTGAACAGCGCTTCGCCGCGAAAGGCCCGCTGGGGGAAGCGGGTTTCGCCGCCGGGATAGCCGTATTCCACCAGATCGTTTGCGGAAACCGCCTTGTGGCGCCCGGCCAGATCGAACACCAAGCTTTCGCCGCTTTCCAGACGGTAGCGCTGCACCAGCTGTTCCACCTCGGCCAGCTGACGGTCGGGATCCACCAGATTCACCATGACCCGGTCGCTGGCCGCGGCGTATTCCCGCAGCAGCCGAACGGTGCGCGGATAGGCTTCGTGGCCGGGCCGAATCAACACGTGGACCTGAATGACCTCCGGGATGGAGTGCAGGATCTGCCGGCTGCGATCGGACAGGCGCGAGCGGGGATCGCGGTTCCAATGCCAGCGGACCGGCGCACGGGCGGACAGCACATTGAGCATGACGGCAATGAACAGCGCCAGCAGAAGCACCAGGCCGAGGTTGGCGCGGAACAGCAGCCGGTGCAGGCGTCCGGCCAGAGGGGGGCGTTTGGATAGAAGGTTCATGCCCATTACCGCAGCCGGCGCGCCTCCAGAATCCGGATGGAAGTGAACAAGAGCAGGACGGTGGCGCTCAGATGAAGCGTCACGGCGCGGGAGTCCACGATCCCGGCCCGGAAATCCGCCATGTGCAGAGGCACCGAAAGAACGGGAGCCAGGTGCCGGACGCTGTCCAGCCGGGCGGGAAGTTCAACCGACCCCAGCGACAGCAGCAGGCCCAGCAGGGTCAGACTGGCGATGGCGGCGACCACTTGATGGCGCGCAAACAGGGAGCACAGCAAGCCTAGCGCCAGAAAGGATGCCCCGATCAGCGCCGTTCCCAGATAGCCGGCGGCCATGGCGCCCCAGTCCAGCGGCGGCAGCCGGGCGCCGCACAGTTCCAATACGAACGGATAAGACAGCGTCGGCAGCCACAGCAGCAGAAATGCCGCACAGGCTCCGGCATACTTGGCCAGGACCACCTCGGTTTCCGAGACCGGGGCGGTCATCAGGGACTCCATCGTGCCGGAACGGTATTCTTCGGCGAACAGCCGCATGGTCAGCAAGGGAGAAGCCACCAGCATGGCCAGCCAGAATACGGGAGAACCGAAAAAGGCTGCCGTCAGGTCGCTGTCGGCCGGTCCCTGTGCCAGGCGCGAGGCCAGCAGCCAGAAATGGGTGCCCGTGATCAGCAGGAAAAAAGCGGCGACCACCGGGCCGATGGAGGTCAGAAAGAACGCCTGCAGTTCCCGTTTCCACAGAGGGAGGAACGCTTTCACGACGCTCTCCGTTGAGCCGGGTTTTTCACGATGGGCAGCGCAGAGGTCAGGCGCAGGTAGGCCTCGGCAAACGTCCGGCTTTCGCGCCGCACACAACGGATCGGCCAGTGATGAACAGCGGCCAGGTCTTCCAGGGAGCCGGACAGTTCCTCGGGACCGGAATGAAAGCCGACATCGGTCCAGCCGTCCGCGATCGGCTGAAGCCGGATATCCGAAGCGCCGGGCAGCGCTTCCAGCGCGGCCGCCAGCCGGTCGGCCGGTGCAAACAGTTCCGCGCGCAGGCGGGCGGAAGCGCGGGCGATCCGCCCGGGAGAATCCGCGGCCGCCAGCCGGCCGGCGTTCAGGATCAAGGCCTGCTGGCACAGCGGTTCCACCTCGGACAGCACATGGGTGGAAAACAGAACGGCTCCCTGGCGGCCGGCTTCTTTCAGCCATTCCTGCACGGCTTGCACCTGGGCGGGATCCAGTCCGGCCAGCGGTTCATCCAGCAGCAGAACGTCCGGCTCATGCAGCAGACAGTCCGCCAACCCCGTGCGCTGGCGGAATCCGCGCGACAGCGAGCCCAGACGGCGTCGCCACACGTCACCGAGTCCGCAACGGTCCGCGACCTCGCGCAGGCGAACCGTCAGATGCCGGCCGCGCAGTCCGCGCAGGCGGCCGCGAAACGCCAGATACTCCGCGACGCGCATGTCCAA
>Ga0123328_1000976_pt1 | contig 28895 bp, 17 predicted proteins | sample BioC12SIPDNA_2_FD_89702 | JGI IMG/M metagenome (GOLD analysis project Ga0123328, IMG submission 89702) | Anaerobic biogas reactor microbial communites from Washington, USA - Biogas_R1_A C12 SIP DNA | ecosystem: Engineered > Bioreactor > Anaerobic > Unclassified | place: Washington, USA...
TCCTAAGTGGTCCATTTCAGAAATGATGTCAGGGTTCCTTCAATGATGTAGGTTGGGCGTTCCCGCCCGACAGAGAACGACGGGCAGGAATGCCCATCCTACCAATGAGCTTGCACGATTTTCAATCTCGCCGCACCGCCGGGTTTCCGCGGCTTGAATCCGCATCTCCCGATCACGGTCCACTACCGCCATCTTCCGCCGAGTTCGTATCGCTCTCGAGCGAAATGCTGCAGCGATTGCGCGACATTAAAGGAACCGCTCTCGACGGGCGCTAGGAACCTTGACATCATTTCTGAAATGGACCACTAAGCTCCGGCTTGGGAACCCACCACTCCCGCCAGTCAGCGTTTTCATCAATCCAGCAGCCGCATCGCGGCCCAAATCCCTTCCCGGCAGCCTCTCCCATGTCTCCCAGCAGCCCGCCAGATACGCCTTCGTGGAATGACAAGACGGTCGATCATGAATATGTGCGGTTTGTCGAGGGGACCCGCTCGGTCTTCGGCGACGAGACGACGCGGCTGTTGCGGAGCCGGCTGCTGGCGGCCGTGTCGTTGCTGGCGAGCGTGATGGCGTTTGCCGCGGCGGTCGATTTTTTCCAGGAAGACGTCGGCGAACTGGGCGTGCGAACCGCGGTGCTCCTGGCCCTGGTGGGCGCGGTCGTGCTGTTGCGATCGCGTGTCGTCCTGACGATCGGCCAGCTCCGCTGGCTGGAACTGGCCAGCTTCGCGGTTGCCGGGACCCAGACGATCGTGGTTGCCGGGAGCTACCTCCGCGAGTTCGCCGTCGAGGGGGATGGCGTCTCGGCCGTCAATGCGGCGGGGCACCTGTTCACCACCTGGGCGTTTCTGACGTTCGTCTATGGGATTTTCATTCCCAACAGCTGGCGGAGGGCGGCGAGGATCCTCGGGCCCGCGGCGCTTCTCCCCTTGGCCGTGGTGATCGTGATGGGCTGGCGAGAACCGGCGATCGGCGCGATTCTCGCCGAATACCATGTCCTGGTGCCAAGCTGGTCGCCGCTGATCGCGTCGATCACGGCGGTCTACGGCGCCCACGTGATCTATACGGTCCGCCGCGAGGCCTTCGAGGCCAGGCAACTCGGCCAGTACCGCTTGACGCGATTGCTTGGCAAGGGCGGCATGGGCGAGGTCTACGAGGCGGAGCATCAATTGCTCAAGCGCCCCTGCGCCGTCAAGCTGATCCGGCCCGACAAGGCCGGCGACAAGACCGTGCTGGCGCGATTCGAACGGGAGGTCCGCGCCACCGCCACCTTGACGCATTGGAACGTGATTGCGATCTACGACTACGGCCGCAGCGACGACGGGACCTTCTACTACGTGATGGAGTTGCTGCCCGGCATGAGCCTCGACGGGCTGGTCAAGCGCTGCCGCGTGCTGCCGGCGGAGCGGGCGATCCATTTCCTGATCCAGGCCTGCGGAGCGCTGGCCGAAGCGCATGCGAAGGGGCTGATCCACCGCGACATCAAGCCGGCGAACATCTTCGCAACCGAACGGGGCGGTGTCCACGACGTGGTCAAGGTGCTCGATTTCGGGCTCGTCCGCGAGACGCTCACGCAGCTCGGCGAGGCCAACCTGACCCAGCCCGGCACGTTCAGCGGCTCGCCCCTCTACATGTGCCCCGAGCAGGCCAGGTCCTACGATCGGCTGGATGCCCGCAGCGACATCTATTCGCTCGGGGCGGTCGCCTACCACCTCGTCACGGGCCTGCCTCCCTTCGTCCGCGAGAGCTCCTGGGAGGTGATCATCGCCCACAGCCGCGATGCCGTCGAGCCGCCTTCGAAGGTTCGCGACGTGCCGGCCGATCTCGAGCGGGTGATCCTCAAGTGTCTGGAGAAACAGCCCGCCGACCGGTACCAATCGGCGCAGGAGCTCGCCGCGGCGCTGGCCGCGTGCGAGGCGGCCGGCAAATGGACCGCCCAGCGCGCGAACCAGTGGTGGGAAAACAACGGGTAGGCAAGTGCTGCCGGCTCGCGCGGAGTCGGCGCCAAGGCGGCGGCGGTCAGTTGAAGATCAAGTAGCCGAACTGCTCCGGGCGGACATCGCCGGCGGTTGTCATGCTCCAGCTCTGCAACCCCACGCCGGGGATGATCCGCCGCAGGCCGATCGCCCAGACGGAGCGCGGCTGGGGGTAGCTGCCGGTCAGCTGGTCGAGCGGGATCGCCGCTTCGGCGGTCCATGAACCCGCTTCCTCGCCGGCGGCGACAAACCAGGTTGGGTCCCAAGAGCGGTCGCCCCAGCAGTCCTCGGCCGCGAATCCGCGGTGGTCGACCGCCAGGCGATAGTAGGTGGCGAAGTCGCGATCGAGATCGAGGAACAGTTCGACGCGGTCGCGTTGAGACAGGTCCGGGTCGCGCGGCCGCACGCCGCGGACTCCCGCATAGTCGACCCCCGCGGCGCGGCGGCAGCGGACCGCGAGGTAGAGGAAGTCGGCGTCATAGGCCAGCATCGCGCTTGTCTGGCCGTCGCCGCCGGCCGTCGCCGCGGCGTCCGGTTCGGCCAGCCGGGCGGCCTTGGCGCGCTGCCAGACGGCGTCGTCGAGCCGCCCGTCGAGGTGGGGTTTGGTCGGCGCCTTGGCGCATTGAATGATTTGTTTGGGCGGCATGCCCGCCGGTTCGCTCATCCAGCGTTCGCCCTGGGCGCAGGCCCACCAGTCGTCCTTGGCGGAACTCCGCTGGAGGACCATCAAGAAGCGTTCGGCCTGGGCGGGATACCCGCGTTTTCGATCGGCCACGGCCAAGGGGAAGCCGACCTTGGGGTCGGCGTAGAGGTCGGGCATCGCCTGCTGGATCGTCTTGCCGAGGGCCGCCGCACGCTCGCTGCGGTCTTCGACCGCCGCGGCATCGACGGACGGCGCCGAGGCCTGGCGGACGGCGAACGGCTCGAGTTGGCCGGCCTCCCAGGCGGCCGCGCCGGCCGGCCGGCGGAGCGTTTGCGGATCGACGGCGCGGGCGCTGGCCTGCTGGACGGCCAGGCGTTGCCGGCCATGGACGCGCCAGGCGGCTTCGCCGCTGGCATAGTATTGGACGAGCCAGGTCGAGGCGGATCGGGCGAGCGGGCTGGCCGGATAGCGGCGCGCGAGCTGTTCGAACATCGAGGCGGCCAGGGGCCATTGGCCGGCGACGAAGTAGGCCTGGGCCATGTGATGGAGGACCCGCGCCGCGGTCTGCTGGTCGAGCTCCCTGGTGACCTCCTCCGCCTGGGCGAGCAGCCCCAGGCCGAGCCCCGAATCGGCGCCCGCCTGCTCGAGGATCGCCTGGATGTTGCGGCTCCGCTGGGCGATCCGCCGCATCCGCTCGAGGCTTCGGGCCGGCGGCTCGTGGAGTTCGCGGCGGGCGTCGCCGCCGGGGTGGAGGATGATCCCGGTGAAGAAATCCTCGCGGCCGCCGTGGTCCGCCCCCTGGTCGACGAGCAGGCGGAAGCCGAGCGTCTCACCGGCGATGCGGAACCGGCTGTCGATCAACCCCCGCGGGGTGGCGGCGGCGTCGGCCAGCGTCTTTCCCAAACGGAGCGACAATTGAGACGTGGTGACGTTGGCCGTGCCGGTCAGGCCCGGGGCCATGGCGCCGAACACGCGGGTGACCGCCCACGGCTCCAGGCCGCCGGAGGTGATCTGGTCGGGGTAGGCGGTCGGGTCCCCCGCGGCGCGGACGGCGATCAGGACCGCCTGGTTGAGCACATGCCCGGCCGGATCGCTGCCGGTCGGGCTCGCCTCGTGGGTAATCAGGATTTCTGGCCGGAACGTGCGGATCTGCCGCACAAGGTGGGCTTCGAGCTGTTCCGCGCCGCGGCCGTCGTTTGCCTGGTTCCAGCGGCCGATGACCGCTTCGGGCGACATCCGCAGCGCCGCCTCGTGCAACGGGAATCGCCAGGCTGCCTGGGCCCCGCTCCCGCCGACGGCAAGCATCGCTTCATGCGCACGGTCGGCCGCGGCAACCTCCTCGCGGCCGGCCGCCTCCGGCAGGCCGCGGCCGACGATCTCGGCGATCGCCAGGTATCCCTCCTCGCCCGAAAGCTTCGCAACCAGCTCGAGGGGCAAGTCTTCCGCTCCGGCAAACACGGCCAAGAGTGCCGCCCGCGTGCCCCCGGCGCGCTGTCTCCGCCAGGTCTTGCCGCCGTCTTCCGTGGCCAGGATTGTGCCGAAGTCGCCCACGGCCCAGCCACGGAGGTCGTCGACAAACTGGATCGCCCGCAACGGCGCGGTCTGCCCGGTGTTGAACGTCTGCCAGGACATTCCCGCGTCGGGGGTGAAGAGCACGCGCGTGCCGGGCGAACCGGCGATCCAGACACGCGTGCCGCGGACCGCCAGGGCGCGGAAGTCGAATTGGCCGCTGACATTCGCGGGCGGCGTTGCCGGCGGCGTCTGCCAGGTGTGCCCGAGGTCTCGGGTCAGCATCAGCAGGCCGCCATCGCCGATCAGCCAGCCATAATAGGGCGGCACAAGGCGGATATCGGCCAGGCCGCGGAGCCCGAACTGCGGCGTCTGGGCGGGGCTGATCCGCCCGCTGCGGACCTCCGCCGCCGCTCCATCCTGGCCGGCCAGCGCGCCGTCGTGCGGAGAGAGCAGATCGCCCGCGTTCCAGCCGGGGCCCTTTCCGCCGGGCAGCGGATTCCAGGAGCGGCCGCCGCTGTCTGTCACGAACAGCCCCGAGGGCGCCGCCGCACTCGAGCAGCCAATCGCCCAGCCCTGCTTCTCGTTGAAGAAACGGACCTTCTTCAGAATCGGCAGGATCGAATGAACGATCGGGCGCCACGTGCGTCCACCATCGCGGGTGGAGAGCACAACGCCCGTGCCGGAGTGGGTGTAGGGATGCGCGTAGCCGCCAACCGCGCAGCCGTCCCGGCGGTTGAGAAACTCGACGCTGTACAGCGTGCAGCCTGCGCCTGTCTCTTGAAGGGCCCACGAGCGGCCCCCGTCCTCGGTGTGCCAGATCGTCCCCCGATCGCCCACCGCCCATCCCCAGTGCGGATCGACAAAACAGACGTCGTGCAGTCGAGCATCCTGACGGAGCGGCGTGGCGACGATTGGGTCACGCGATTCGAAGGCGGCGCCAGGCGGAGCGTTCGCCGCCGCGGGGCTGGGCGACTCGATCCGTTCATCTTCCGGAGCGCCGCCCGCCGGAGCGCCGCCGTGCTGTGTCGCGGCATCCCTTCTCGTGCCCGGTGCCGGTATCGGGCCGGGCATCATGCCGCTCGCGGCTGGTAGCCCGCCGGCGGGGGCCGGCGCGGCTGCGGAGCTGGCTGCCGATCGGTTTCGCCGGGCGGCGGCGAGTCGGTCAGGGTCTGTCTTTCCCTGCGATGAGAGGAGGGCCGCCGCCAGCGTGCCTGAGCGTGCCGGCTCCTCCGCGCGTGCCGACTGGCCGACCACGCCGGCGGCGAGGATCAGGGCCATCGGGAGAGTGGAGAACGCCGCCAAGTGCGGCCAGTGGATCGCGCGCCGCGATTGCCCGCCCGGGCTTCGATTGGTCACGGTCAAGGCCTCCATGCCTGTTCTGGAATCATTCCGAGCGCGGGGGATTCTAGCGAAAACGGCATCAGGCGGCCAGACAAGCTGGCCGCGGAGAGCCAGGCGATCTGCCATCGCTGCCCGAGAATCCGCGCAGGATTCCTGGTCGGGTTATTTTGCGTACGCCTCCTGGTCGGATTCGCGGTATACTTCCGATGAAGTGATCCGCGCATCGCGGCACCTGGCATGCGCACGGGGCGGGTTTGTTGGCCGGTCCGATTCCCTGTGGCGAGGGGATGGGGCAGGCCGTCTCGATGCGGCTCTTGCGAGGGGGTTGCTGACAACCCCGGTTGCCCTTGCGTCCGGCAGCCAAATACCCCATGTTGATACGTCTGGCAGACAGCAGGTCGGTGAAGGGAGAGATTCTCATCGTGAACATCCTTTTGGCAACCAGCGAGGCCGTCCCTTACGCAAAGACCGGCGGTTTGGCCGACGTCTGCGGCACCTTGCCGTTGGAGCTTGCCCGGCTTGGCCACCGGCCGATTCTCGTCCTGCCCGCCTACCGCCGAGCGCTCTGGTGCGGGGTGCCGATCGATCCGATGGGGATCGAATTCATTGTTCCGATCGGCAGCAAGACGGTCACGGGCCGCTTGCTCCAGAGCAAGCTGCCGGGCGGCGAGGTGCCCGTGTATCTGATCCAGCAGGATCAGTACTACGATCGGGCGGAGCTCTACCGGGAGAAGGACAAGGACTACGTTGACAACTGCGAGCGATTCGTCTTCTTCTGCCGTGCCGTGCTCGAACTGGTTCGCCTGCTCGAGCTGAACGTCGACCTGCTGCATGTCAACGACTGGCAGACGGGCCTGATCCCCGCCTATTTGAAGCTCGAATACCGCAACCTGCCGCGCTACCGGAATATCGCCACCCTGTTCACGATCCACAACCTGGCCTACCAGGGCAGTTTCTGGCACTGGGACATGCTTTTGACCGGCCTGGATTGGCGGCATTTCAATTGGCGCGAGATGGAGTTCTATGGCAAGCTCAACCTGATGAAGACCGGGCTGATCTTCGCGGACTCGCTCAACACGGTCAGCCGCCGCTACGCCGAGGAGATCCAGACGCCCGAGTTCGGTTTCGGCTTGCAGAGCGTCTTGCAGCATCGCCGCGGAGTGCTGACGGGGATTCTCAACGGCGTCAACCGCAAGGAGTGGGACCCGGCGACCGATCGTTTCCTGGCCGCCAACTACACGATCGAAACGGTCGACCACGGCAAGCCGATCTGCAAGGCGGCGCTCCAGGAGAAGTTCGGGCTGCCGCGGCGCGCCGCGGTGCCCGTGGTCGGGGTGATTGGGCGGATCGCCCACCAGAAGGGCTTCGACCTCATCGCCAGCATCCTCCCGAAATGGGCCGAGAGCGAGGACGTCCAGTGGGTGATCCTCGGCAAGGGAGACTCGACGCTGGAAGAGAGATTCCGGCGGTTCGCCGCGCAGTACCCGCAGAAGGTGGCGGTGCGGATCGACTTCTGCGACGACTCGGCCCACCTCATCGAAGCCGGCGCGGACATGTTCCTGATGCCCAGCCGGTTTGAACCGTGCGGGCTGAACCAGATGTACAGCCTGTTGTACGGCAGCGTGCCGATCGTCCGGGAAACGGGAGGCCTGGCCGACACGATCGTCGACACCAGCGAGCGGACGCTCGTCGAGCGGACCGCCAACGGATTCAGCTTCGTCCAGGACAGTCCCGTCGCGCTCAACGAGACGCTGCACCGGGCGTGCGCCGCCTATGCCCGGCGGGATATCTGGAGACAGTTGATCGACACGGGAATGCGGCAGGATTGGTCCTGGCAGCGGAGCGCCCGCCAATACGCGGCGCTGTACGAGGAGACGGCTCGGCGCGGAGCCGCCTCGGCCTGACCGCGGGCGCTGCCCCGCCGGACCGGGGTCGCGGAATTGCCCGGTTCTGCCGGGCCGGACCGGGGTCGGGTGAGTGAACTTCCACAGAACGGATGAAGTGGCGGCGGCCATCCGGCGGCCGCCGCGACCGGGGGACAGCGATGCACGACGTGTGTTTGGCCTTCTTCTGGCACCAGCACCAGCCTTACTACCCCGACGATGTGGCTGGCGAGAACCCGATGCCTTGGGTGCGGCTGCACGGGACGAAGGATTACTGGGGGATGGCGATGCTGCTGGCGGAAACGCCCGAGATGCGCGCCACGGTCAACCTTGTCCCCAGCCTGCTGGTCCAAATCCAGGCGTACACGGACCGGGGGCACGAGGATCGCCATCTGCGGCTGTCGCACCTGCCGCCCGACGGACTTGAAGAAGACGACCTGGAGTACCTGCTCGACAATTTCTTCATGGCCCATGCGGAGCAGATGATCCGCCCTTTCCCCCGCTATCATGAGCTCTACCAGAAGCGGGGCTTCGGCATCGACACGGCGGCCAAGGCGACGCGGCGGTTTTCGAAACGCGATCTGCTCGACTTGCAGTGCTGGTCGAACCTGGCCTGGTTCCACCCCCTGGCTTTCGAGCGCGACAAGGACCTGGCGGAGTTTCGCAACAAGGGCAGCCGCTGGACGCAGGACGAAAAGGAGTGGCTGCTGGCCAGGCAACTCGAACTGCTGGCCGAGATTGTGCCGCTGCACCGCAAGCTCCACGACCGCGGGCAGATCGAGCTGACGACCACGCCGTTCTACCATCCGATTCTGCCGCTCCTCTGGGATAAGCGGCTGGCGCAGCGGGCGATGCCCGAGGTCGCCTTGCCCAGGGCCCTCGCCAGCTATCCCGACGACGTGCAGCGACAGATCGACGACGCCGTCGAGTACCACCGGCGGCTCTTCGGCAAGCCGCCGTGCGGGATGTGGCCCTCGGAAGGCTCCGTCTGCCAGGGCATCATTCCGGCAATCGCCAAGGCCGGCATCCAATGGATCGCCACCGACGAAGAGATCCTCTCGTGCTCGACCAACGGCTGGGTCTCGCGAGACAGCAACGGCTACCTGCGGAACCCGGAGATGCTCTATCGCCCCTGGCGGATCGAGGAGGCGGGGCGCTCACTGCAAATCATCTTCCGCGACCACGCGATGAGCGACCAGATCGGGTTTCACTACCAGCGCTTCGCGGCCCACCACGCCGTCGACGATTTCATCGGCAGACTCGAAGCGATCGGCGGGGCCACGAGCGGCAACGCCGGCCATCGCCCGACGCTCGTAAGCATCGTCCTCGACGGGGAGAATTGCTGGGAATACTATCCCAACAGCGGAGTCGACTTCCTTCGCGGGCTCTACCGCCGCGTCGTCAGCCACCCGCATATCACCCCGGTGCGCGTCTGCGACTACCTGGAGAAGTACCCCGCCGCCGACAAGCTCAGCAACCTCTTCCCGGGAAGCTGGATTCAGCACAATTTCGGCATCTGGATCGGGCACGCCGAGTGCAATCGGGCCTGGGACCTGCTGGACCAGGCCCGCAGCCACCTCGAGCGGGCCGCCGAGGAGCGGAGGGCCCCGGCCGAACGGATCGAGGAGGCGCGGCGGGAACTGCTGATCGCCGAGGGGAGCGACTGGTTCTGGTGGTTCGGGGATTCGCACACCAGCGCCCAGGACCGGCTCTTCGACCGCCTGTTCCGCAAGCACCTGCAAAACGTCTATACCCTGCTCGGCGACGAGCCCCACGGCGAGCTTGCCCGGCCGATCACCCAGGGATTCGGTCTGCGGCAGTACAGCCAGCCGACCGGCCTGCTGAACGTCAAGGTCGACGGCCGGCGGACCTACTTCGAGTGGCTCAACGCGGGCCAGTACGCTTGCCAGGGCTCGCGCGGGGCGATGAGCATGGCCGCGGGCGAGGGCCTCATCCAGAGCTTGTTTTTCGGGTTTGAATCCGCCCGGCTGGCGATTCGCCTGGACGCCCGCGCCGGCCCGTTCCGCGAGCGGCTCGGAGCGATCGACGCCCTCCGCCTGGCGTTCTACAGCCCCGAGGGATACGAACTGCGGGTCGCCAATCTCTCGGGCAAACGGCCGAGCGGCAGCCTGCTGTTTCGCGGCAAGCCCGTCCCGGGGGCGGCCGTCGAAGTCGCCGCCGACCTGGTGTTCGAAGCGGCGATACCGCTGGAGAACCTGAACGTGGCCACGGAAGACCCGATCCAGTTCTTCATCGAACTGCACGCCGGACGGCTGGTGGCCGAACGAGTCCCCACGGAGGGAACGATTGAAACGGCGGTGCCGGGCGAAGACTACGAGATGATCATGTGGCAGGCTTAAGGGCCATGCGGGGCGGGGGCGCGCAGCAAGACGAGGAAGAACATGCCGGATTTGCGGAAAGACCCGATCGTTGGGCGTTGGGTGATTGTGGCCAAAAGCCGCGCCAAGCGCCCCCATGATTTCGACACGACGCCGCGCCGCCGCCGCGGCCAGTTCTGCCCGTTCTGTGAAGGCAACGAAGACAAGACCCCCGGCGAGATCATCGCCTATCGCAATCCGGGCTCCCAGCCGAACCGGGAGGGTTGGCGGGTGCGGGTCGTGCCCAACAAGTTCCCCGCCCTGGAGATCGAAGGCGATTTGCAGAAGCAGGGCGAGGGCATCTACGACATGATGCGGGGCGTCGGCGCCCACGAAGTGATCATCGAGACGCCGCAACACGTGATGAGCACCTCGGAACTGACCGAACCGCAACTCCGCGAAGTCCTCTGGGTCTATCGCGACCGCCTCGTCGACCTGAAGAAAGACCCCCGGCTCGTCTACGGGATGATCTTCAAGAACGTGGGGGCCGCCGCGGGGGCCTCCCTCGAACATACGCACAGCCAACTGATCGTCACGCCGATCGTGCCGATCAACGTCTGGGAAGAGATGGCCGGCTCGCTCGAATTCCATAATTTCCGCGGCCGCTGCATCTACTGCGACATGATCCAGCAGGAACTCGCCTCGGAACAGCGGATCGTCCTCGACAGCCCGGGATTCGTCGCCTTCTGCCCCTTTGCCAGCAGGTTTCCGTTCGAGACGTGGATTCTGCCGAAAACCCACTCCAGCCACTACGAAAATATCCAGAAGAACGGGATCGACGAACTCGCGGGGGTCGTCCGGCAGGTCATCGGCCGGATCGAAACCGCCCTGGACCAACCAGCCTACAACTACATCATCCACACGGCCCCCTTTGACACCCAGGAGCTGCCGCACTATCACTGGCATATAGAGATCATACCGAGTTTAACGCGCGCTGCGGGGTTTGAATGGGGCACCGGCTTCTACATCAACCCCGTGACGCCCGAGGAGGCCGCCGCTTTCCTCCGCGAGGTCGACCTGGAGGCCGCCTCGGCCTAGCTGCCGTAGGGTGGTGCATCAAGCGGACCAATCCGGTGCGATTGGCCGGAAGCGCGAGACGTTCGCCGGAGTGAGCGTCCCTTGGGCGGACGAAACGCCCCCGCCGCCCCGCCAATTGCCGACCACAAGACACCGCGACGGGCCGGGAGACCCGTCCTACGAGAGAGGCGACGGGCCGGGAGACCCGTCCTACGGGGACGCTAAAAAAGAGAAGATTTTCCACCTCAGGGGACTGGATAAACTGCGTTGTTATTGCCGATTAAGTAAATGTATCCGTTCGGCGTGCCCCGTTTACTTAAGGGCCGATTCCTCACCCTGCCACAGAAGATATCACCACAGGCCATGTCCAAACCGATTCGCTTCATCCTCGCCCTGCACAACCATCAGCCCACCGGCAACTTCGACCACGTTTTTGAAAACGCCTATCGCGACAGCTACCTGCCGTTCCTCGACACGTTCGAGCCCTACGAGTCCCTGAAGATCGCCCTGCACACTAGCGGGTCGCTGATCGAGTGGCTCGACGCGAAGCATCCGGAGTATGTCGACCGGCTCGCCGACCTGGTCCGCCGCGGCCGCATCGAGATTCTCGGTGGCCCCTTCTACGAGCCGATTCTTGCCATGATCCCGTCGCGGGATCGGATCGGCCAGATCTGCGCGTACACCCGCTGGCTTGAAGACCGGCTCGGTTGCTCCGTCCGCGGCATGTGGGTGCCCGAGCGCGTTTGGGAACAGAGCTACGTGCGCGATCTGTCGGCCGCGGGGATCGAGCACTCGATTCTCGACGACTTCCACTTCAAGGCGTCGGGGCTGGTGGAAGACCAGCTTTTTGGGCATTACCTGACCGAGGACGACGGCCGGATCATGTCGATTTTCCCGGGCAGCGAGCGGCTGCGCTACCTGATCCCCTTCGGCCAGCCGCACGAAACGATCGAATACCTCCGCGCGGTCGCCGCGGCGCACGAGGATGCGGTGGTGGTGTTCGGCGACGATGGCGAGAAATTCGGGACCTGGCCGGAGACCAACCGGCACTGCTACCAGGACGGATGGTTGCGGCGGTTTTTCGATCACCTTTCGGAGAACCGGGATTGGATCCAGCTGACGACGCCTTCCGAGGCGATCGACAGCATTCCGCCGCTGGGCAAGGTCTATTTGCCCACCTGTAGCTACCGCGAGATGACCGAGTGGGCACTGCCGGCCGGCCAGCAGATTGAATTCGACCGGGTTGCCCGCGAAATGCACAACGACCCCCGCTGGGAGTCGCTGAGACGCTTCGTCCGCGGCGGATACTGGCGGAATTTCAGGGTCCGCTATCCCGATTCCAGCGACATGTATGCGCGGATGATGCAGGTCAGCAGCCGGTTGCAGCGGGCGATCGACGACGGCAAGATCGGCCCCCAGATCGAGCAGGCCCGGCAGGAACTCTACCGCGGCCAGTGCAACTGCGCCTATTGGCACGGGGCCTTTGGGGGCATCTACCTGCCCCATCTCCGCAACGCCGTCTACGAGCACCTGATCAGCGCCGACAACCTGCTCGACGAGGTCTTCGGGCTTTCTGGCAACTGGATCGAGGCGAAGGTCGAGGACCTGAATTTCGACGGCCGCCAGGAAGTCCAGTTGGCCAACGACCGCCTCGTCGCCCTCGTCGCGCCGGCTGCCGGCGGACACCTCGACGAGCTCGATGTCCGATCCATCCGCCACAACCTGCTGGCCACGCTGACCCGCGGCCCCGAGGCCTACCACGGCAAGGTGCGCGCCGGCGCGGGCCAGTCGGGCGGCGATTGCGCCAGCATCCACGAGCGCGTCGTTTTCAAACAGGCGGGGCTCGACCAGCGGGTCCAGTACGACGCCTACCGCCGCAAGAGCCTGATCGACCTGTTTCTCGATGCCGATGTCTCGCTCGACGCCGTGGCCACCGGCTCCGCCGGCCAGTTGGGCGACTTCGTCGCCGGCGACTACGACGCGCGGGTCCGCCGCAATCCGGACCGCATCCAAGTGCAATTGAGCCGCGAGGGAAACGTGGCCGGCGCGCCGCTTCGCCTCGTCAAGGCGATCGCCCTGAGCGCCGGCAGCTCGACGCTCGAAATCGCCTACCGGCTGGAAAACCTGCCCCGCGATCGGCGCCTGCACTTCGCCGTGGAACTGAACTTCGCCGGCCTGCCGGGCGGCGCCGACGACCGCTACTTCCACGACGCCGCCCAGGGTTCGCTCGGCGAACTCGGCGCGCGGCTCGACCTCCGCGACACGGCCAGCCTCAACCTCGTCGACGAGTGGCTCGGTATCGACGTCGGCCTGAGAAGTTCGCGGCCGACCAATTTCTGGGCGTTCCCGATCGAATCGGTCAGTCAATCGGAAGGCGGCTTCGAACTGGTCCACCAGTCGGTGGCCGTGCTACCACACTGGCTCGTCGAGCCCGAAGCGGACGGCTCGTGGAGCGTGATGCTCCACCTTTCGGCGGATACCGCGCTGGCTGAAGGCCGCCGCCGGCAAGGGGCGGCCGCGATCGCCGCGACTTGAGCCCGCTCAATGCGGGTGCCGGCTTGACGGGTCTTCCAGGACGCCCGACAATTCCTGGATGGAGCCGATCTGCCTCGACCATAATGCGACGACCCCGACGCGGCCCGAAGTGGTCCAGGCGATGGTCGACTGCTACCGCCAGGGGTATGCCAACCCGGCCAGCCAGCACCTGCTCGGCCAGAAGGCCAAGCGGCGCCTGGAGGACGCCCGCGAGGCGATTGGGCAGTTGCTGGGACTGGAGCTTGGCGGTAGGACGCCCGACCGGCTGATCTTCACCAGCGGCGGCACGGAGTCGAACTGCCTGGCGATCTTCGGGATCACGGCCACGGGCGGCGGCGCGCCGGGGCGGATCGTGATCTCGGCAATCGAACATGCAAGCGTGATCGAACCGGCGGAACACCTGCTCGATCGCGGCTGGCGACTGGACAGCCTGGGCGTCGACGCGAGCGGCGCGGCGCGGATCGAGCGGCTCGATCCGCTGCTTGCGCCCGAGACGCGGCTGGTCTGCGTGACGCTGGCCAATCACGACACGGGCGTAGTCCAGCCGGTCGCCGAGTTGGCGGCGATCTGCCGGAGCCGCGGCGTGCCGATGCACACCGACGCGGTTCAGGCCGCCGGCAAGCTGCCGATCGACTTCCGGCGGCTTGGCGTGGACGCGCTGAGCCTGGCGGCCCACAAATTCCAGGGTCCCCCGGGGATCGGCGCGCTTGCCCTCCGCGGCGGCGTCGCAATCCGGCCGATCCACTACGGCGGCCACCAGCAGTGGGGTTTGCGCCCGGGCACGGAGCCGATTCCGCTGGTCGTCGGCATGCTCGCGGCACTCGAAGTCAGCCAGCGGGAGCGCCAGGCCTGCCTGCGGCGGCTCGAGGCGTTGCGGGCGCGATTCGAAAACGGCTTGCGGCGTGCGGTCCCGGGGCTGCTCGTCCATGGCCACCAGGCACAGCGGCTGCCGCACGTCAGCAATCTCGCCTTTTCCGGCCTGGATGCACAACTGCTCCTGATGGCCCTGGACCAGGTGGGCATCGCCTGCTCGGTGGGATCAGCCTGTGCGAGCGGTTCGGTGGAACTGTCGCCGACCCTGTTGGCGATGGGGCTGCCGCGAGACATCGTCCGGGCTTCCCTGCGGTTCAGCCTGGGGGCCGACACCAGCCAGGAAGACATCGACGAGGCCGTGCGGCGGATCGTCCAGGTGGTGCGGTCTGTTCGCGGCTGATCCGGTTGCGGAAGGGCGCTGCCCGGCCCCCCCTGGGCCGGAAGATTCGCCGTGACGGCGTGTTTTTGATAAGATGAAAGCCGCCGGACGGGCCGTTGCCCGAAAGGCGGGGCCGTGCCGGGTTTTCCGCTTCTGACGGCGGCCGTCCGGCCGCCGCGTTCAAAGAGGTAAGTGTCTTCATCGCAAGAGTTTGACAGTTGTTGACCGCCCCCCGATGATGAACACGGGGAGGGCCGGTGAAGGTGGGCCGCGCAGGTTCGCGTCACGAATCCTGGAACTTTCTCTGATTTTCCCGCGTCCAATCCGCTGAAAGCCGTGAGCGACGACGACCGACTGATCGAGGAGACCCTGGCGGGCCGGACGGCCGCGTTCGGCGAGTTGGTCCGCAAGTACCAGGATCGGCTGTACAACACGATGGTCCACGCGATTGGGGCGCCGGAAGACGCCCTGGACGTGGTCCAGGATGCGTTTGTCCAGGCGTTCATCAAGCTCGAGTCGTTTCGCGGCAGAAGCGCGTTTTACACATGGCTCTACCGGATCGCCTTCAACGTGTCGGCGACCTATCGGCGCCGTCGCCGCCCGGTGGGATCGGTCGACCAGGCTCGCGAAGACGGTGGCGAGGAGCCCGTGGACTCCAACCTCGGCCCCTTGGACAACCTGGAACGGGCAGAGCGGTGCCGGCAGGTTCGCCAGGCCTTGGCGACGCTGAGCGAGGAGCACCGCAACGTTCTGGTTCTGCGGGAGATCGATGGTTGCTGCTACGAGACGATTGCGGAGATCCTCGATCTGCCGGTGGGGACCGTTCGCAGCCGGCTTCACCGGGCGAGATTGCAGCTTCGCGATGAGCTGAAGGAAGTCCTGACGGAGGAGCACTAGAGGCGAAGAGCATACACGTCTCCAAGGGTTTTGGGGGTGACGAGGAGTCCGCTCTTGAAGTGGCCGGCGGCGTCGCAGCGCGGACAGCCGGCTCCGCTTGGAGAGGGATTCCACCCAGGAGCAAGGACCAGCCGCGGCGCGATCGGCATCAACCAACGAGAGATTGCTTTGTCAATTGTTTCGCATCTTTGTCCTTGCGATCGCAGCTTGGCGGATCTTGCTCCTGGGTCCTGTTTTGAAACGTGTCAACGAGACTTGACTGATGTTGAACCTGCCTGAGAATGAGCTGTTCAGCGCCTATATCGACGGCGAGTTGACGGCGGAAGAGCAGGCCCAAGTTGAGGAGGTCCTCTCCAGCAGCGCCGCCGCGAGGCAACTCGTGGACGACCTCCGCTCTTTGAGCCAGAGCCTCCAGGCGCTGCCCGCTTACCATCTCGATCACGGTCTTGCCGAGAGCGTGCTCCGCCGCGCCGAACGGCAGATGCTTGCCCCGCCGCCCGCTCCGTTGCCGGAGTTTCACCAGGTTGAACTGCCCGGGGCGGAGCGCGGTTCCTGGGCGCAGCGCCTGTTGCGCCCGCGAAACTTCGCCTGGTCGGCGATTGCGGTCGCGGTGGCCGTGGTGCTGATGGTGATCGAGTCGGACAAGTCGAGCCGCTCGGGCAATCCGCATCGGCTGGCCCACGCGCCGCGCCCCGAGATGCTCATCGAACCGGCCCGCAGCGATGCGGTGATCGAAGCGGTTGAACAGCCCCGCGAGACGGCCAGCGCGGCGGCGGTTGCCGCTGCGGACGCCGGCCCGGCAGCAGCGGTTGCCGGAACCGCGCCCGAGGCGGCCGCGCCGGCAGAGATCGCCGGCAATCCGGGCGAGTCGCCGCCCGGGGCGGCAGGCGCCGAACCCCGGCCCGCCGATGCGGAGCAGAACGTGGAGGATGCCGAGGCAGCGCCGCTGCTGGTGTACGAATGCCGGCCTGTTGGCGGTCTGGCCGGCGGCGAGGCCGTCGCGGAGGCGTTCAAGGACTGCGGCGTCGCCGCGGATCGTTTCATCGAGGTGGAAGATGGCGAAGGCGTGGAGGTCGAATTGACGCCGGAGCAGGTCGCCCGGGTGATCGCTCACTTGCAGGCGGATTCGCAGCGGTTCAGCGAGATCGTGTCGGTGCCCACCGCCAAACATGCCGGTCCGCGGATTCCCAGTTCCGCCCGGGCCGTGGCCGGTGGAGGGGAAGCCCAAGGGGCGGCCGAGACCGCGGCCCCCAAGGCAGCCGCCCAGCCCGCGGTCGAACCGGAATCCGCGCCGGCGGAGGCCGCTGTCCAGGCGGAGGCCGCCGTCCTCGGGGCGAGTGGGCCGCCGCGCCCCGGTTCCGACGAAGCGTTGACCGGACGCCCCGGGGCAACGCCTCAAGAATCGTCCGTCTACCGCGTGCGGTTTCTCTTCAAATCCGCCGCCGCGCCGGAAGAAGAAACCCATCGGTAGGGTGGTGCATAGCGGGACCAACCCGATGCGGTCCGACCGGCCGCCAGCGCCACCGGGAACCGAGTGAGCCCGCACAGCCAAAACGCCAGCGCCGCCCCACCGATGGCCAACCACGCGGCTTGACCGGCGGGCCGGGAGACCCGCCCTACGAGAACTTGCGCGGAGGGACCGGCTGGCCCTCCGTGACGACTTCCGCTATTTTTGTGGCATGAGCGAAGCCAAACCCCTTCCTAGAAGTCCCGAATTGATGTCGCGGGATGATACGGCCCTTCTCGTCGTCGACGTGCAGGAGCGGCTCGTGCCGGCGATTGCCGATCATCCGCGGGTCGTGTTCAACGTTCGGCGCCTCGTCGACGGAGCGAAGGCGCTGGGCCTGCCGGTTGTTGCCACAGAGCAGTATCCCGAGGGGCTTGGCCCGACCGTGCCGGTGTTGCGGGAGCGGCTCGGCCCGGTTCGCTCGAAACTCTCGTTCAGTTGCGGGCCGTGTGCGGACCTCTTCAACCCGCTGGGCGAGCGGGGAATCCACAAGATCCTTGTTGCCGGCATCGAGGCGCACGTCTGCGTCGAGCAGACGGTGCTGGACCTGTTGAACGATGGCTGGCGGGTGTATGTCGCCGTCGACGCGGCCGGATCGCGCCATGCGGTGGATCGGGAGACCGCGCTTCGGCGGATGGACTCGTCGGGGGCGGTGTTGACGACCACGGAGGCGGCGTTGTTTGAGTGGTGCGCGACTGCGGGGGCCGATGAATTCAAGGAAATCAGCCGGCTGGTGCGGGAGGCGCTTCCCTGAGGGGCTCGATTAGCGCCCTCCGCCGCCGCGTCCGCCGAATCCGCCCGGCCGGCCAGACATGCCGGGCCCTCCGCCTTGCCCCTGCATCGAGCGGAAGAGCTCGATCCGCCTGCGCATTTCGTCGGACATTCCCCCGCGCGTTGCCGACGGCGAGTCGGAGCGGCCTGTCGGGCCGGAACGACGGCTCGTCGAACCCGCTCCCCGTGAACTGCCGGACGACGATGACGTTACCACGGCGCTGTCCCCCATGATCGTGGTCAATGCCGATTTCATCGCCGTGGGGCTGATCCGTTCGAGCGCGATCACCTCGGTGGCTTCATCGGCCGCCACCTCGCCGACGACCGCATCAAGCTCCTCGACAAGCGCGCGGACCTGTTCGTAGAGTGTTGTGGATGCGGAGACGATCAGCGAATTGCTCCGTGGATCCACGCCGATGGTCATTGAGTCCGCCTGCTGTTGCTGCGAGCTTCGCGAGGGTCTCCCCCGGCTGCTCCCCTCGCGTCCGCCGCCCCTCATCGCGGCCATGATATCTTCTGGGGTCGGCATCTGGCCGCCTCGGCTCGATGCCTGCTGCATCTTGTCGGCGAAGACCTGTTTGACGATTTCGGCCGCTTCGCTGGCGGGCATGCTGTAGACGGGAATCAACCGCGGCTTGGCTTCGACGAGGACCTCTTCCGGGCCCGCCGGTTGGTCGAGGAGCTTCAAGACCTCCTCGATTGTGCGAAGGTCGGTGGCGTTGGCTTCAATCAACAGGGCATTCAGGCGGGGTACGGCGGTGATTCGCAACATGCCTGTGGGGCTCAATGTGGCCGCTCCGAGGCCGAGTATCGACCCCATCGCGCTGCCGATTGAACTGGTCACCAGCGAGCCGAGCAGCGAGTTGGACCCCGCGGCGCTGGAGCCGGTCGTTGACGCGGAGGACGTGCCGCTGCCAATCACGGCCGTGAGCTGTTCGGCGACTTCCTCGGCTTTTGCGTGTTTCAGATAGAAGATCGTCAGTTCCGTCCGGCGGGGGTCGGTCCCGCCGGCCATCGCCGTCAGCAACCGCTCCGCTTCGTCGAGCGCCTCGATGTCGTCGGAAGCGATCAGCAACCCGTCCGGACCACGGGAGATCACCAGGGGAGAGGAAGACCTGCGCCCGGGCGGTGCCTCGGCTGGGGCGGGAACCGGCTGGTCCGAGGGAGAAACGCCGGCGGCCCCGGAGAGCGCCGGTTTCGCGCCCTCTGGGACAATCTGGCCAGCGGCATCCGGCTCGACCGGCGCTTCCGCCTCCTCAGCAACCGGCGTCTCGGCCTGCCTCTCGGCCGGGGGGGGGTCCCCGCTTGCCTGCGCGGCGAGCAGGAATCGGGGTCGACCGGGCGCTGCGGTCTGGCGATCCTCGCCGGGCAGGCCCTTGGGCGGCGCCGCCTGCGGTTCGCCCGCCGGCGCTCGCTCGATGCCGGGGAGGCCTCGGGGCGGCACCGGTCCCGATGGTGGACCGGCAGGGCGGCGCTGCCCGCCGGGCACCCGAGCGGGAATCATCCCGCTCGGCCCCGAGGGCGCATCCAGCGGGGAGTTCAACTCCTTGATTTCATTTTCGCGGATCGCCGGCCAGATCATGCGGAGGTTTTGAAGGGCGGTCTCCGCCGCTTGCCCGGTGATCGGCAGCACCCGGATGCGATTGGCCGCGATCGGGGCCTCGCCGTCGGCGAACGACGTCTCGCCCATCTTGCCGAGGAGGACGCGAATCTGTTCGATCTGGGATTCGGTACCATGGACGATCAACTGGCGGGTGAGGGAGTCGGCCTCGACGGCCGGCGCCGTCTTGTTCTGGTCGCTGGGCTCGCCGAACAGCCGTTTGATTGAGAGGACGGCAAGCTGCGGGTCGACCGACTGGAGAGTGATCACCTCGATCCGGCGGACTTCGGCCTGCATCTGGTCGATCGTCGCGCGGATCGTCTTATGGTCCGAGGGCCTTGCCAGGGCAATCAGGCTGTTGGTCCTGGCGTCGATCGAGAGCCGCACGCCGGGGAGCCCCGTCAGCAGCGTCTGCATCACCTGGAGAACCGACTGGGGATCGGCCACGGTGATCGGGTAGACCTCCAACTGGAGCGTTTCGACCGCGCCGGCCTCACCCGCCGCACCGCCAGGGGGGACATCGATCGACGTGAGAATCTGCTTGACCTTGGCCACCTTTTCCGACGAGCCGGAATAGAACAGCCGCATTCCCATCGGGTCCGCGGCGAGCCGCAGCGTGCCATCGGACGAGGCGTACCCGTCGGCCGGAATGTCGAGGAGTTGCCGGATCACCGGCAGCGCTTCGTCGGGCAGGAGGCTCTTGAACTCGTAGATCTCGAGCTTCCCCGAGAGCAACCCGGCCGGGTCCTCCACGCGCTGGATGATCTGGCGGATCGTGCGCAGCTTTCCGGCCGTCTCGGTCACGGAAATCTGCTTGGTGGTCGGCAGGACGACGACCTCGCCCTGCGGACCGATCAAGCGCTTGATCTCCGCCTCCGCCTTAGCCGGATCGAACGTGTCGAGCTGGAACACCACGTTGACCAACTCAAACTCGCCCCGCTCGTCCAGTTCTTCCTGGGGGATTGTTGAGACCAGATTGGGTGGAATCTCGTCTTCGAGATTGATCACCATCAACATCCGGTCGCGCCGCACGAGCGTGTAGCCCTTGGTCAACAGCACGCCGTTGAGCAGGTCGATTGCCTGGGCGGGGGTGAAGGTCCGCTCGTCGGTGTAGTTGAACGTTCCCGGCGGAGGGCTGTCCATGATCATCGACAGTCCCGCCTGGTCCGCGAACCACTGAAGCACGTCTTCCCAAGGCTGGTACCGGAACGCAAACCGGAGGCCCTGGGCGGTCGTCCCTTCGGTCAGCTTGTCAATCGCCGCCGCCACGTCGGGCGGCAGGTCGATCCGCTCGGCTTGGCCTTCTGGAGCCGATGCGGTCTCCTTGCCCGGAGGCGTCTCGGCCTCCGCCGCCATCTCCGCCATTGTTGGCTTGCCGGCCGGCGGCTCTTCCGCGCGCGTCTCTGCCGCGGGGTCGGACACCTGTAGTGCGGGCGCGGGCATCCAATCCACGGGCGTCTCGGCCTTTGCCGCCGTCTTCGCCGGCGTCTCTGTCCGTGTCTCGGCCGTCGTTAGCTTGCCGGCCGGCGTCTCTTCCGCGCGCGTCTCTGCCGCGGGGTCGGACACCTGTGGCGCGGGCTCGGGCGTCGTCTCTGCGGGTGTCGCGGGTTCCGCCGCCGTCTCCGCTGCCGTGTCCGCCGGCGTCTCCGCCGTCGTTGGGTCGCCGGCTCGCGGCCCTGCCGCCGGAGCGGGTTCCTCTGCCGCCGGGACGGGCGCCGCCGCCGGCTGTGCGGCGGAGGCAGGCTCCTGGGCCTCGGGTTCCGCCCCTGGAGCTGGCATTCCATCATCTGTTGGGGGGGATGCCGATGCGGCGGGCGTCGCCGGAGCGGGCGCAGTCTGGGCGGGCGCAGTCTGGGCGGGCGGTGCCGTCTCCGGTTCGCCGGCGGCGGTCGCCGACGACCCTTGACTGTCGACTGGCGTATCCGTCGCGTTGTCTGGCGCCTCCGTCGCGGGCGGAGACTCGCCGGGCGAGGCGGCCGTGGTCCCCTCGACGGGCGCGGGAGTGGCGGGCGGCGGCGCGTCGGCGGCTGGCACTGCCCAAGGCGCCAGGCCGCATCCGACGGCGAGAACCGTGGTCCAGACAGTCGCCTGGTGCGCGAACACAAGCCACACGCGATCCAGCGCATACGGGGATTTCCTAGGCTTCACGCCAGTCCCTCCAACTCATATCGAGAAAATCACTGGGTTATGAAAGGGAACGATGCCCGCCTCTTTCGCCTGTCGGCAAGCGTGCTGCTGCGTCATGAGCTGCCCAGACAAGGGCCGCCGGCCTGCGGCAAGGATGTTCGTTGCCCGCACCTCTCCCCCAGCTTCCTATCATAATTTGCTAACCCCGGCCGGTACAGGAAGTTCCGCGTCTTGATGCCGGACCACCCGCTCCGAGGGTGATCCGGAACGGCCGGTTGCAGGGACGGCGATGGGCCGCCGAGGTCGCTGGTTTGCCGGCAGATAAGTGGGGGGGTTAGAACTCGATTCGCCGAAAGGCCCGCATCCCGATCCAGAGGGGGAGAATCGTGGCTGCCGCGCCGGCCAGCAGGCTCCCGGCCGTGCCCAGCGTCAGCCACCAGAGGAGCCAGGGGGCGAGGTTCAGCCGGGCAACGACCAGATCGGCCGCCTCGGAATGGATCGCGGCGAAATAGAAGTGGGTCGGCAGAGCGGTCATCAGGACGACGGCGACGATGTAGAGCGTGCTGATCACCAGGTTCAGCGTGCCTCCAAACCCCGCGGCGATTCGCGATGGGGACGTCTCGCGAAGGCTCGGCATCTTGGCCCCCAGGCCGACCGCGATCCCTGCCAGGCCCGTGCAGAGCACGAGGCACGTGACCTGGTGGCTGGCGGCCACGAGCGCGTCGACCCGGAGCATCGCGTCGCTGAGCAGCACGAGCAGCGAGCAGGGGACGAGCGACCCGGCCACGGCGAAGAAGAACTTGCTCCAGAGGATCGTCTCGCGGCGAACCGGCAACAGGCCGAGGATCCAGAACCGTCGGCCTTCGAGGCTGATCATCGGGAAGACGAACCGCGTCGTGAAGGTCGCCAGCAGCAGCCCGACGACGTAGACGTTCAGGCAACTGATCATGTGGACCCAGACGACGTGGTAGGAATCGTAGCTGAATCGCCGCACGCTGATGAAATAGAGCGCCAGCAAGCCGAAGAAGATGCAGAACTGGGACCACTGGAGCGGATCGCGGCGGAGCAACCGCAGGTCCTTGATGACCAACAGCCGCATCTGGGGCGTGAGCATTGGCGTCAGCGCGGCGGCGAGGCGATCGACCCAGGCCGCGCCGGCCCGCCTCCGCACGGCCCGCTGGGTGTGCAGCCGGCTGTACGCCGCCCGGTAGACCTTTGCAGCGACGGCTATCGCCAGTTGTCTTCCGAACAGGGCGTTGGAGACGAGCAGGACGAGAAACATCACGCTCTCGGCCGCCTCGGCCCGCGCCGCGCTGAGCAGGGCCGTCGTCAGCCACCAGCTCGGCAGCCAGCGATTCTCGGTGACGCGGAGCCGCCCGAGCATCTCTTGAATCCAAATCGGCGTGAAGAAGTCGGCGGTCGTCTCGGTGACGAGCGAAGCGGCATAGGCGGCGGCCACGACCAGGACGGCGATGGCGACAAGCGCCAGCAGGAGAAACCGGCCCCGGGGCAGCCAGCGGACGATCGCCAGGCAGAGGATCGCGCCGGCGGCGGCCGGGATGTAGGTGAACGCCAGCAGGGCCGGGGCGAGCATCGCGTAGTAATACCAGGGCACCGATCCGACGGCGCCGTAGGCCAGCAGCATCGGGCTGGCCAGGAGCAGGAACGCCCAACTGCTCAGCAGCACGGCCTCCTGGAACTTGTGCAGAAAGACCCGCTCCGCCCGGGCCGGCAGACTGAACAGCCAGGCGATGTCGGGGCCCCGGAAGAGCGTGCTGTAGAGGATCACCGACGACGAGAAGACAAGCATCACCATCAGCGCGAGAAAGAACATCCCGAACACCGCCCGCACCGCCCCGTCGAGCAATTGGTGGGTGTGGATCGCCGATTGAAAGAAGGTGAAGCCCTCGGCAAACAGCCAATAGAGCATCGTCCATAGCGCCCCGCTGAGGAGGATCACCATCACCAGCCGCAATCGGGCGCGGCGGAACGTCTGCCGGACCAGCGTCCGCGCGATCCGCCGCCGCAGCCACCAGAAGGCGGCCGCCTCGTCGGCAGCGCCGATCAGCCCCTCCGCGCCGACCACGGCCGGATGCGCCGCTTGATCAGCCGCGGCGATTGTCGTCGGTTCTTGCGCAGCCATCCGATTCACTTCGAGCCGCCAGGTCTTCCGGCGCCCGCCCGTTGCCGTTGGTCAATTCCAGAAACAGGTGCTCGAGCGATCCGTGATCGCCGGCGGTCTGCCGGCCGAGATCCTCAAGCGCTCCCAGAAACCGCAGTCGGCCGGCGTCGATGATCGCGATCCGGTCCGCCAACTCCTCCGCCACGCTGAGCGTGTGGGTCGACATGAAGACCGCCGTGCCGCGGCGCGTCGCCGCGCGAAACAGGTCCTTGACCATCCGCACGCTCTTCGGGTCGAGCCCGACCATCGGTTCGTCGACCACCAGCACGGCCGGGTCGTGGATCAGGGCGGCGGCAAAAACCAGCCGCTGCTTCATCCCGTGGGAATACGTCTCCGTCAATTCGCAGAGGAAATCGCGCATCGCGAAGCGGTCGGATTCGCGCTCGATGCGATCCTCCGTCTGGGCCGATCCGAGGCCGTGCATGCGGGCGACGAATTCCAGGAACTCCCGCCCGGAAAGCTTGTCGTACAGGTGCGGCTCGTCGGGGACATAGCCCACGTTGCGCGCCGCTTCGCGGGGACTGCGGACCGTGTCGTGGCCGCAGACCGTGATCGACCCTTCCGTCGGGCGAAGCAGGCAGGAGAGCATCTTGATCGTCGTCGTCTTCCCCGCCCCGTTGGGGCCGAGAAAGGCGAACAACTCGCCCGCGGAGACCGCCAGGTCCAACTCGCAGACCGCCGTCTTGTGGCCGTATTTCCGCGTTACACGGTGAAACTGGATCATCACATCGCCGCTTCCCGCGGGTCTGCCGCGGGGCCTTTCCGGAACGGGCCGCTTCCATCCGCCTCGGGGTGCCGGCGGATCGACGACTTGCGGGCAGCAGGGCCCGAACCTGCCCGGATACGATCCGATCCGGCGGCGCGAGCCGGCGCGGGATCACCCACGGGTCCCGGGCGGAGCGCTGGCGGGGCGGTCTCCCGCCCGCCGAACACCGCCTCGATCCGCCCCTGGCGATCCAAGCGCTCGTTGAGCTTCAACTCTTGCTCGAGCGTCATTCGGACAAAGGTCATCGTGGATGTGAAAATGCTGACCTGCTGCTGGAGGACGACTCCGTCGTCGCGGACCCAGAGCCGAGTCCGCTCCCTGCCGGCGTTTCCGACCTCTCCGCCCGGATCCCCCCGGAACACCACCAGCCAGGCGTTCTCGGCCTGGCCATTCCAGACGATCGGTTCGCGGCCAACGACCTCGGCTTGGACGATTTCGACCGGATCGTTCGGAGGGCGCAACGGGCTGAACAGTTCCACGGTCCATTTGCGGCCCTGCCACAGGCCGGGAAGTTGCGTGTGAGGAGACAAGGCGTCGCCCAGCATGACGTCCTTCGGAAAGGTCCGCTTCGTCTCGTAGCTGAAACCGGCCGAGCGGACCGTGATCACCAGCTTCCCGTCCGCCACGACGCCCGCAACCTCGATCGCGGGAGTATCTGGATCGAACGCCACCGAAGACTCCAAGCGGGTCAATTTCCCCTCCCGATCGAACAGCAGCGCACTGGAGGAATCGAGCGGAACATGGGCCGGCAAGGGGGTCTCGGAAGTCAGCAGCGACTGGAACATCTCCGGTACGAATTGGCGGAGCGGCAGACGGTCGAAATGGATTCGGCCGCGGATACAGGTCCCCCCGGCCTCCATCCGGTCCGTGCGGTTCCAGGCCCAGCCGATCGGCTCTTTTTCCCAGAACAAGTCCCAGCCGACGAGCCGGTCGGCAAGCTGGGCCGAGATGATCAACGTCCGCTCCGGCGGGTCGCCGACCAGCAGCGACGGCAGAATCTTCTGCGTCACCAGCCATGTCATCGTCGTGATCCACAAGGCCACGACGGAGAAATTGTACCAGCGGCTGTGCATCGGTTCGGCTTCAAAATCCGGATACGGCGGCGGTCGTGCACGGCCACTGCCCGCCTCCTCGCGGCGAAACAGCGCGCGGCCGGAGACGATCAGTAGTCCGCAGCGCGCGAATCGGGGACTGCCCGGATCGGACCCGTCCCGCGCTCTCCGCCGCTGTCATCGCCGTGTACGAAGGCTGCCCCACGCCGCATTGTAGCACAGTCGCCTTCGAGAGGCAGTTTCCCCCCTCGGCGAAATCGTTGCCCTCCCGCGGCTTGCCGAAGAACCGATGTTGCAGCAAACCGGGACAGAATGCATGATGCCGTCAGGCCGATCCGATGCCCGACACGGACCGCCGCCAGGTTCGCCAGGCGGGACGCCCCCAAACGATCCGGGAGCCCGTCCGGCGGCGGAATTCCTTCGGCAAACAGCAACCAAGACAGGGGACTGCCCATGAGACCCTCGCGTTTTCCCGCGTTTCTTGCCTCTCCTCTCCTGCTGGCCATCCTCGCCCTCGGGTGCGGCGGAGCCTCCGATAAGCCGGCCGAGACCGCAAACGAAGAAACGGCCGCCCCGGCCGATGACGTGCTTGCCGACGCGAGCCGGCAATCCGCCCCCCCGGAGACGGGGGATCGGCCGAAAGTCGTCTTTCAGACGAGTGCCGGCAGTTTCACGGTGGAACTCCATCGCGACAAGGTCCAGCGAACGGTCGACAACTTCCTCAGGTATGTCGACACCCGGTTCTACGACGGAACGCTGTTTCACGAGGTGATCGCCAACTATGCGGTCGTCGGCGGCGGGTACACCCTTGGCCAGAACGCCCAGGAGCTGATCGAAAAACAGGGTCTTGAGTCGATTCGCAACGAATCGGAGACGGGGCTGAGCAATCTGCGGGGCACGATCGCCATGGCTCGGGAACCCGACCGCGCCGACAGTGCTCGATGCCAATTCTTTATCAACCTCAGAGACAACATCAGTCTGGACTACACGCCCGAAGAACCCGGGGTCCCCGTGTCGGAGACCGCCGGATATTGCGCGTTCGGACAGGTGGTGGAGGGCATGGAAGTCCTCGACAGCCTCGGCGACAAACCGGTCGAAAACCGAAAAGGAATGCCCAACGTGCCGGTCGAGCCGATCGTCATTGAGTCAGCGAAAAGGCTCTGATCTCGCGTTAGATTTTGCATTTACCGCAGTTGCTTCAGGCTGCGCAAACAATGCAAGCGTCCACGATTCGCGCAGACCGGAGCGTAGACTTGTCGTCCGGCAAAAGGTTCAAGGCTCAATTCCCAATGGCCAAGAGCGGGCAAGGCCGGCCTGCTGGTTCGGCGCCCGGGACTCTGCAATTTGAACCTTGAACCTTGGCCCCCTTGCCCATTTTCCGCTCCTTCGTCCTTGATCCAGTGGGGGAGTTTTCGTAAGATGAGGCGGTATCGAAGGAGAACCGTCCGGTCCGGTTTGACAGGAGGTCGCGCAATGGCAAACTCGATGTACTTTGTTCAGGAGTGCCCGACCTGTGGCCGGGGGTTGCAGATTCGCGTCGAGTATCTGGGCAGGCAGGTGGTCTGCCAACACTGCCGGGGCAAGCTGACCGCCTGCGATCCTGAAAGCCACCGGTATTCGGGATGCGACGAGGCGGAGAGTCTCTTGCGCCGCGCGGAGGAGCTCCTCCGCGACTCCTCGCGGCAGATGTCAGCCAGCCGCAGGGCCGCGCAGCCCTGAACCCCGGATGACTCTCGGAGGAGAGAGTTCACTGCCGCTGCCGGCCGCGCTTGGCGGCCGATCCGGGCAAGGTCCAAGTTCCAGGAACCAAGGTCCGCCTGTTCGGTGCTCCCGGCGAGCGGCCCAGTCTTGCCCATTTGAACCTTGGGAATCAAACCTTGAACCTTGCCCTCATCCGCCGCTGGCGGATCACAGCTCCTTGATCCGCAGGTTGCGGAATTCAACCCGGCTATGATGGCCGAGCAGGCCGATCCTCCCCTTTGTCTGCTTCGCCAGGGCCGGAGCTTCTTCGGCCGGAACCTTGGCCAGGTCCACGTCGACGATCACCGTCCCGTTGAGCGTGATCTTCCAGTGGCTTCCCCGGCACTCGATCTCCTGGGCGTTCCATTGACCGGCGGGCTTGAGGTGGCCGCGCTTGGCCGCCACCCGGCAGCGGATGATCGAACCGTGGTAGGAGTAGGGTTGGAGGTTGGCGTACACCGGAGCGTCGTCGTCGAGGATCTGGCTTTCGTAGCCGCGGATCGAGATGCCGTTGTTGCCGCCCGGCTCGAGCTTGAACTCGAACCGGAAGATGAAATCCCCGTACTCCTTGTCGGTGAACAGCTTTCCGCCGCAGCTCTTCTTGCAGACGAGCAGGCCATCGACGACCTCGTGGCCGTCCACCGCGCCTTGCCAGCCGTTGAGCGTCCGGCCGTCGAAGATCGGTACAAAACCCTGGCGGGCTTCATCCGCCGAAAGCGCCGCTTTGCCAATCGCCGGGGCTTGATCCGCGGCGGGCAAGGTTCCGGCCAGCGCGGCGGCGAGAATCGCCAGGGCGGCGCCCAGCCGCCCGCGGAAGGTGTGAAGTGGTTTTCCGAAACGACCCATGAAGGCAACTCCGATTAACAGTTGGAAAAAGAATGGGGCAAGGTTCAAGGTTCAGTAGCCAAGCTACGAGGGGATTGTGTAGGGCGCGCGTGACGGGCGGCGGACGTAGCTCGATTCGGCCGCTTCCGCGTCGCCGACGATCTCTTCCTTCTCCGGGTCCCACTGGACCTTGCGCCCCAGGTGCATCGAGATATTCACCAGGTGGCAGGCGGTGATCACGCGATGCTGCGGGGCGACCGGGCTGATCGGCTGTTGGCGGCTCTGGACGCACTCGAAGAAGTTCTGGATGTGGTTGTCGCTCTTGTAGAGCCGGATCGCGTCGTCCGGCAGGGGGTTGTCTTCGAGTTCCTCGACCGGTTTGCCGTAGGCCGCGCCGCAGTTGACGAACACGCGCCCCTTGTCGCCGATGAACATGATCCCGTCGCGCTGCTCCTGCTTCCAGGCGTCGGGGACGCCGGCGAACAGCGCTTCGTCCTCGGCGGCGGTCATGTCGCCATCGGTGAGGGTTTTCAAATACTTCTTGTCGCGCCCCACGAGGTACAGCATCTCGATGTCGCGGGGGTACTTCAACCAGGCCACGAAGCGGTCCGCATTGTTGTAGCAGTCGGCCGCGCCGCGGTTCGGGAAGAAGCCCCGGGCCTCGACCTCGAGCGGGCCGGACTCGTCCATGTCCATCCCCCAGTGGGCGATGCCCACGTAGTGCTGGCCCCAATCGCAGACCTTCCCGCCCCCGTATTCCTGCCAGAACCGCCAACTGAAATGGAGCCGCTGGGGGTAGTAGGGTCGCTCGGGCGCGGGGCCCTGCCAGACATCCCAGTCGAGCGTGGGTGGAACGGGCACCGTGGAAAACGGCCCGCCCTTGGCGGGATAGAGCGGCAGCAGCACGATCACCTGCTTGAGCGTTCCGACGCGGCCGTTGCGGACCAGCTCGCA
>Ga0123328_1000978_pt1 | contig 28821 bp, 23 predicted proteins | sample BioC12SIPDNA_2_FD_89702 | JGI IMG/M metagenome (GOLD analysis project Ga0123328, IMG submission 89702) | Anaerobic biogas reactor microbial communites from Washington, USA - Biogas_R1_A C12 SIP DNA | ecosystem: Engineered > Bioreactor > Anaerobic > Unclassified | place: Washington, USA...
CCACCACCGCAGCCAGATCGTCGCGATAGTCGCTCTCCGCCCGGATGTCCTCGCTCGACAGACGCACGCCGAACCGCTCGTAGATCTGCTCGCAATGTCGAATCGACTCGCCGCGCCACGCCTCCCACGCCCGCAGCGTCGACTCGTCCCCGCTCTGCAACGCCACCAGCGTCGCACGCGCCTTCGCCGCGAAATCCGCATCGCTCGAATACCGCCCCTGCGCGTCCCGATAGAACGAATCCAGGTCCGCGATCCGAAACCCGCCCGACTCGATCGTCGACCGGTCGAACGTCTCGAACATGTGGGCCAGCAGCATCCCGATGTGAGTACCCCAGTCGCCCAGGTGGTTCTGCCGGATCACCTCGTGACCCAGAAACTCCAGCACCGCCGCGATCGCGTCCCCGATCACCATGCTCCGCAGGTGCCCGACGTGCATCTCCTTGGCGATATTCGGACCCGAATAATCCACCACCACCCGCGCCGGACGACTTGCACGCTCCAGCCCCATCCGCGGATCGCCCAGCACACCCTCCAACCGACCGGCCAGCCACCCGCGGCTCAACCGCAAATTGATAAACCCCGGCCCCGCGATCTCCGGCGCCTCGCAGATATCCGAAATATCGAGCACGCTGATGATCTTCTCCGCCACCTCCCGCGGCTTGGCCTTCAACTCCTTGGCCAGACTCATCGCCGCGTTGCACTGGTAATCGCCAAATCGGGCGTCCGTCGCCGGACGAAGGATCGGATCGCGATCCGCGAACTCCGGCCCGAAGGCCTCCACAAACGCCCGGGCAAAACGGTCTCTGATCTCGAAAAGGGCCGAAGGCATGACGCTACTCGAAGATTCTCACTCGCTCGGCTTGCTCGCCGTCCGCCGTTCCCAGCGGACCCGCGGGGCGTCGCCCCACAACAACTCCAGGTCGTATATCTCGCGGTAGTCCGGCGCGAACACGTGGACCACCACGTCCCCGTAATCGATCAAAACCCAATGGCTGTACTGAACCCCGTCCACCCCCAAAGGCCGCCGCCCCTGCTCCTTCCCCAAACCCAACACCTGCTCAGCCGCCGTCCGAATCTGCCGGTCCGAACTCCCCGTGGCGATCACAAAATAGTCCGCCACCCCGCTCAGGTCCCGCAAGTCCAGCACAATCACATTCGTGCAACGCTCATCGCCGCACGTCCGCGCCGCCTGAACCGCAAACTCCCGTGTCGCATCACGCTTCGCCAGGGCTGGCCCTCCCAAAACCGCTAAAGCCCCATAAAAACTCAAGCTTCACTGATAAACAAATCAGTGAAGCACTGATGGTGACTTATAATAAGTGCAAATGAACGGCGGGCGACTCGTGGAGTTACTTCCGCATCATCTGCTCGCGAATCTCTTTGCGCTGGGCCTTCCGGAGACGGCGGCGACGACGCTCCGACGGCTTCTCGTAGTAAGCCACCCGCTTCATCTCCTTGGTCAACCCTTCCTTCTCGCACATCTTCTTGAACCGCTTGAGCATCTGATCAACGCTCTCGTTCATTCTGGCCTTGATCTTCAACATTCAGCTCGTAACTCCTTCCACCGAAAAAAGGTGACAAGTCGAAAATTATACCAGCCCACCCCCAGGACTACAACATGCTACCCGCAAATTCACCAAAATTCTGGCAGCACCAACATACCGCCCCTCGCCGCCGCCTCCCATGAACCACCAACGCCGCCGCCCGCAGTTGGTAGGGTGCGTCGTCCCGACGCACCAAAAAACCGTTCCTCGCCGCCGCTTCCCATGGACCACCAGTGTCGCAACCCCTACGCTGTGTTTTCGCCCGCGAAAACACACCTTTCTCTCTCCGACGGCATCATCACGCGCCGCCGGGTCAATCGAGGCTCGTCACCACCGTCACCACGCCCGGAGCCTTCCGCGTCGCCAGCACCGTCTCCCCCTGAAGCAGCTCCAGAATAATATTGTAGTCGTAACCAGCCGACAACGGCCCGCCCGACGCGATCCCGTTGCCCAGATCGACCGCCAGGCCGTCCGCCGCGATCGTCTCCTCGCCCGTGCTCTGGTTGACGAACTGAATCCGAACGCTCAAATCCACCGGAACCCCGCGGCTGCTCCAGACCACCGCAATGTCCGTCCCCGGCGTCACCGTCAGGTCCTTCGCCGGCTGGAGCACCTCCAAACCGTCCCCGTCATACAGCAAAACCGACGCCGGCGCGTACGCCGCCGCCATCAGCTCCGTCCCCTTCAGCAGCCGGACCCCCACGTACATGAACACCCCGCGCGGCACGATCGGCGAAGCCCACAGGTCCGCCGCCGACAACGCGATGCTCCCGCTCTGAACCGCCCCGCTGCTGGTCACCAGGTCCGATGTCACCGCCATCTCGTTGTTGCTGTCGTAGTAAAGATCCGTGTCCAGAAACAGCTCCAACCGCCCGCCCGCCGACAGGTAGTTCCCTGCCCACTCCACGGTCACCACGTCCGTCGGAATCAGCGTCTGATCGAAATCGGGCGTGCTCACGCTCAAAGCCGGAGGCTCCACCGACAACACCGCGTCGCTGGTCGCCGTCTCCAACACCGCCTCGCCCGAATAAAGCCGAACCAGAATCCGATAGTCGTAGCCGATCTTCAGACTCGACGTGTCAAACACGAACGAACCCTGAACGTCGGTGCCCGCGCCGTCCAGAATCACCTGCTCAGCCGCCGCTTCGCCCGCCGACTGGGCCACCACGTCCACCGTCGCGCTCGCCGGCAACTGCGCGATACGCCACCGAACCTCCACCGCCTCGCCCAACGCGATCGACCGGCTCGCCGTCGGAGCCAGAATCTCCACGTAGCTCGTCTCGCCGTTGTCCAGGACCTGGTCGTCCGGAACCGCGCCGTTCGGGTCGTCCACCGCGCCGGGATCGACCAACTCCAGGCATCCCGCGCCGGTCAGCCCGGCAATCAACGCGACAACCAACAACCAACCGTAGCGTCGTGGCATGATCCTGTCCTTTTTTTCCTGTCTGTCTCTCGTAACCGTCGTCAATTCGCAGCCGCCCCGGACTACCGCCCGAGGATCAGGTACGCCTTGCCCGCGTTCTGCTGCACGTCCGAAATGTCCGAATAAGGCGAGCCAAGCAAAAAGTCGCCGATCAGGTCGCCGTTCACGTCGCCCGCCGGAGCGATCGCCTCAAGCCGGTCGCCCGCGTGCTCGCCGACAAATACCGCGCCGGGCAGCTCAAACCCGATCTCCTGGACGTTCCAGTAGTCGTCCGGCAGCCCGTCGCCGTCGTAGTCCACGTACTTGAAGCCCGTCGTCGTATCCGTCTTGACGATGTTGCGCTTCCCGTAAATCAGGTAGATCTTCCCGCAGTCGTCGCGGCCCGGACCGTCCGCGTACGGAGCCGCCGCCAGAATATCGTCCAGCCCGTCGCCGTTCACGTCGTACACCGCGCAAATCCGAGTCCCGAACCGATCGCCGTTATTCTGGCCCTCAAAAATCAACCCCGGAAGCTGTGTCCCAAGCTGGCTGGACACCTCGTCAACCGTAAAGTCGCCGATCACCCCGGCCACGCCGAACATGATCGTCACCCGCCCGGCGCTCACCCGTCCCGAAGCGTCAGCCGACGGGATCGACCACATCACGTCCGCCAAACCGTCGCCGTCGAAATCGCCCGCCGGCTTGACCCGCTCGCCCAACGCCTCGCCCTCGACCGTCCCGTTCAGCTTGATCCCCAGCACCGGCACCTCAAGATCCGGATCGCTGTACGTGGGCTTCTCAATGTTGAAATCGGCCAGGTCGATGATCGACACCCGCCGTCCCGACACCGGCCGCAGCGGCAGCACGTAAATGCTCCCCGCCCCGTTGTTCTCGCCGGGAGCGCCCAGCACCACGTCCGGCACCTGATCGTCGTTAAAGTCGTTCTTGACGTACTGCTGCCCGAACGAATCCGTCTGAGCGAACGCCCCCAATCCGGCAACGCCGGTCACGTGCGAGCCGGCCTCCGCGCCCATGATGTCAAGCTTCCAGCCGGTCTTGCTCCCGTCGGTGCCCACCGGTGTGCCGTTGAGCTCTTCTCCGTGCGCCCACACCCACTCAGGGTTCATCCAAGCGATCGTACCAACGTGGAACGGGAGACTCCTGTGGCGGTGTTCTGATCCCAACACCACGCCTACGCCCGCCTGACTCCGCGTCGGCCGGTCCGGGTCGGCCAGATCCAGCATGTCGTACAGCGGCGAGGTGTAGATGATTTCGATGTTGCCGTCCCCGTCCAGATCGCCGATCGGCGAGACGTTCGTGCCCCATCGTACCTCGGAGTCGAAGCCGGTCAACATTTCGGCCCGTTCTCTGCTGCCTGTGTAGTGCTCAATGTAGGTGCCGCCGAAATTCTCTCCCGGGGCGTCAGAAACCCCGTCTTCCACGGGACTGCCGATCTTGTTCAGGTCGTAGATCCCGTTCCGATACGCCGCCAGACGCTGGCTCGTCAGCAGATAAGTTGCCCCTCGCCGTTCCTGTACGTGCTCGACCCACACGTTAAAGCAGAAATTCGGCGCGAGCCACTCACAATGGATGATGTCGCCCGGCAGATAGTACATGTCGTTCGGGATTCCTCCGAACTGCAGATTGAAGCGTCTGAAATCTGGCCCGCACTGCCCCCGGATGGTCATCTGAGGATGCACGTGGATCGGATGCCGGCTTCCGCTGGCCGCCGGTATCGTCCACTCCAGGCCGTACATGTCAGGCTCGACCTTCTGGCCCTGCGTCGGGTGCTCGTTCATCCACATGATGGTCAGCGGGGCCGCCTCCGGACACCCGAGCATGATATCGCCCTGGTTGTCGCCCGAAACGTCGGGCAGACTCAATGCATAGTAGGTTCCGAAGATCGTATCGCCCGCCATCGCCGCCAGATTCTCCATCGGCAGCAGCAGGACGCTTCCTTCCAACTCCCGCTCGGTGGCCAGTGGCGAAGCGACGCTGTTCAACTCGAACGTGTACGGGAACGAATCGGTCCCGTAGATCAGGTACGCCGATCCGGCGTCGCCACCCGTGTACTCCTGTCCGTACCGGGCGAACAGTAGAATCTCGCTCCTGCCGTCACCGTCGATGTCGCCGACCCCCGCCACCTCAAAGCCCACCTGGTCGTTGATGTTGAAACCCTTGAACACCGCCCCGTCGATCGGCGAGTACTGCTTCTGCGCCGCCATCGACATGTCCGTCAGGTCGTAAAGACCAGCGTACCCGTCCGGAACCGTCACCGTTCCCGTCGAGTCGCCGCTGCCCCGTGTGACCTCCGCGCTGGCCGAGTTGATCTCATACAGCCGGATCCGGACCTTGTAAGTCCCCGGCGGAAGCTTCGACATGTCCACCATCGCCGTCCCCGCCGACGCCCGCAAACCCGACGCCAACGCCATCGCCTCTGAACTGCCCGCGCTGTTGGGATCCTCCAGGTCAAACGGCACCGCGAAAATCTTGACCAGCCGACCGCTCGGATCGATGTTCACCAGCTCCCACGCCACGTACACCGTCTGCAGATTGCTGCTGATGTTCTCGCTCGGGCGCAATACGTTCAACCGCACCCCCGCCACCGTCACCGTCGCGTCCGATACCGCCCGCGACTCCTCCTCAAAATTCCCCTCCAAAAACATCCGCGCGATGAGGTAGTACGACGTCTCCGCCTTCATGAACCGGTCCGACTGGAACGAAAACTCCGTCGCGTCCTCGCACATGTTGATGCCGTTCGCGTCCGTCACCTGAATCGACTGCTCCGGCCGGTACATCGGCAGCTCGTCGATGTACAGCCGCAAGATCTTCTTCTTGTCCAGCCGACGGCTGCAGATGTCCCCCGTCGTCTCCCAACTGACCGTCACCTCCTGACCCATCGGTATCGTGGTGTCCGCCACCGGAGCCGTGATCTTCAAACCGCCCTCCCCGATCCGAATCCGCCCCTTCGTCATTGTCTGCGACGCCACGTACCCTTGCGGACCGTAGAGCTCCGCGTAGACGAAATACGTCCGGCCCGTATAGAGCTGGAACGACTCAACCGAAGGAACGAACTCGAACGGACTGGCCGCTGTGTCCACCCCGCCCTCGGGCGTGATCTCGATCTGATCCTCATCGGTAAAACTCGATCCGTCCTCATCCAGGTACAGGTGAATCGTCGAACCCGCCGGGGCCTGCGAAACCGTCCAGCGGATATCAAACGACTCCCCAATCCCCAGATACACCAGGTCGTCGTACTCCTTCAGGTCGCTGTTGTCGATGTTGATCGTCGGGAAAAAACCCGTCTCGTCGGATTCGACCACGTCCGGCACGTTGCTGCCGCATCCGCCAAGCCAAAACGTCAAACTCGCCAACAGGAAGGAAAAACTGAGGGTGGAGATCGCTCGCGTGCTACTCATTCGTGCAGTCCTCGATTACGACGTAGCGGATTACTCAAGCTCGTTGTCGTCTGTGGCTAATTATTGCGGGCCTGTCAAGGGCGATTATCCGCCGCCAGGGAACAACTGTCAAGCAAATTGTTCCTGTAACCTCAGGGCGGCGAAAGGGTTGGAACGATACTCCTCGCCGCCGGCGCAGGGCCTGCCGCTCATGCTCGCCATCTTATTCTAGCATTCACGCCGCCGCCGATCAACTGCCGTAACCGGCACGCACTCCTCCGGACCCAATCGCCCCCGCCAACAAGCATCCTCCCGCCGCGCCGCCCGGCGCCCAAGCCTCCCGGAGCGATCGGCCCCGCCGAAGAGCGCGGGGTAAAAATTTGTCATACAACCATATCATCATACAAATCCGGCGGGATCGTCGCCGCCAACAATGGTCGAATCAGTGGAAATGATAAAAGTAAATTGTTTTATCCCCGATAGTGCATAACCCTTTGGCTCGTTACGGGTTAGCCGCTTAACCAGGCGAAATATCGGACGGTGGCACGCTTGACAACGGTCGTTCTTCAAAATACACTAAGAAGCTTCAGAGTTGCAGGGGTGAGCCTGCCTTTCCCCTGGAAACCGAGGAGGGACCGCTACCGAGCGATAGGAGTATCGAATGCCCACTTCGAAGAAGAGCAAGACCTCAGCCGACCCGCGCAAAGACGCCCCGGCCGGGTCTACGGACGCATCGCCCGCCGGTGAGACCGAACTCCATGCCCACGAGCCGACCAATGGCGGCGGCGCCGCCGGCGGCCGCAACAACCAGCACCTGAGCCCGTCGGATCTCGATCAGTTCCGGGACATCCTGATCGAGAAACGCCATCAGTTGGCCGGCGACGTGGACGCGTTGCGGGACGATGCCCTCCGCCGCTCGCGAAAGGACGCCGCGGGCGACCTTTCGAGCATGCCGATCCACATGGCGGATATCGGGACCGACAACTACGAGCAGGAGTTCACCCTCGAACTGATGGAGAACGACCAGACGCTGCTCAAGGAGATTGACGAGGCCCTGGCGCGGATCGAGCAGGGCACCTACGGGGTCTGCCTGGCCACCGGCAAGCGGATCACCAAGAGCCGCCTGCGGGCCAAGCCGTGGGCGAAATACTGCATCGAATACGTCCGGATGAACGAAAAGAACAACAAGTAGCAGCCCCCGCCCGATCGGCCAAGAACGGGGGGCATGGATTTCCAAAACGCGGAGACCAGCAAGGATGTCGGACACGATGGTTGTTTCCCTGCCCTCGAACGCTTGGCGCCACCGGCCGGCCCAATGGTGGTTCTGGATGGTGATGGGGCTGACGCTGGCGGTGGATCTGGGGACCAAGTTTCTGGCGTTCCGGCTGATCCCGCTGAACGAGACGGTTCAGGTTCTGCCCGGGCTGTTGAACTTCCACACGGTGCTCAACGAGGGGGCGGTTTTCGGGTTGGGTTCCGGCCTGCGTTGGATTTTCATGGCGGCGACGGTGGCGGCGGCGGTTTTCATCATTCAGCTTTTCGCCCAGAGCCGGCCGCGTCAGCGGTATCTGCACGTGTTGCTGGCGCTGAGCCTGGGCGGGGCGTTGGGCAACCTCTACGATCGGATTTTTTACGAGAAGGTCCGGGATTTCATTCACATCGCGGTGACGATCTCGAACGACGTTCCGCTCTGGCCTTGGATATTTAACATTGCCGACGTCGCCCTGGTGGTGGGGATCGGCACGCTGCTGGTCGGCTGGACGTTCGGGTGGATCGAATTGCAGACCGGCGGCGGCTGCGCCTGCGGGACGGCCAAGGGATGCGAGACGACCGATGGACCGCCCAAATCGGTGGACTGAGAGCGATCGGCGGTTTATGGCGTCGGCCCTGCGGCTGGCCCGTCGCGGGCTGACGCGGGTCGAGCCGAACCCCGCGGTGGGGGCGGTGTTGGTGCAATCCGATGGGCCGATCGGGCAGGGGTGGCACCGGCAGTTCGGGAAGTCCCACGCCGAGATCGAAGCCATCGAGGACGCCCGCCGACTTGGAAATGACCTTCACGGTTCCACTCTTTACGTAACCCTCGAGCCCTGCTGCCATTGGGGCAAAACCGGGCCGTGCACCGAGGCGATTCTGCGGGAGGGGATTGCCCGTGTGGTGGTTGCCGCAGCCGATCCGTTCGATCGGGTCGGCGGCAAGGGAATCAAGCAACTCCAGGATGGTGGCGTGAGCGTTGAGGTCGGGTTACTGGAGGCTGAGGCGCGGGCGTTGAACGCCTGGTGGTACAAGTTTTACGAGACGGGCCGGCCGTGGGTGATCGGCAAGTGGGCCCAGACGCTGGACGGCAAGTTTGCCTGCGCCAACGGGCATTCGCAGTGGATCTCGAGCCCGGCTTCGCGGAAAGTGGTGCACGCGTTGCGGTGGAGTGTTCGGGCGATCGTGACCGGATCGGGCACGGTGGCTTCGGACGATCCGGAGTTGACGGTGCGGCTGGCGAAGGTCAGTCCGGCGGGACCGCCGCTTCGGGTGGTGTTGGACTCGCGGGCGCGGATTGGCTGCGATTCGCGGCTGGTGGCGACGTCGCGGGAGGTGCCGGTGTTGGTGATGACCGGTCCGCAGGTTGATCCGCAGCGGGAGGATGCGCTTCGGGCTGGCGGCTGCGAGGTCTGGCGGGTCGGCGCGGATGAGGATGGGCTGGACCTTGACGAGGTGGTCGGAGAATTGGGCCGTCGTGGGGCTGGGCGGGTGCTGGTGGAGGCGGGTGCGACGCTGATGTCCGGTTTTTTGAGGCGGGGGTTGTTGGATGAACTGGTGGTTTTTGTGAGTTCGGCGCTGGCGATGGACCCGGAGGCGCGTCAGTTATCGGGCCTGAGCCCCGAGACGGTGGATCAGTTCGAGCGGGAATACGCCTTGCAGTCGGTCCGGCGGGTGGGGGACGACGTGATGCTGGTGCTCTGGAGAAGATAGTGGGTCGCCGAAATGTTAAAAGGGGTAATTATCGTCCGATGGTCGGCGGGGCTTTAGGGGGAATTTCAGGAAAAAGTGCAGTTTTTGCGCGTCGATCCATATCAAGCGGCGGTAAAGTATTGGAATGGAACGAGTTAGCGGCGAATTCGTGAATCGGGTAAATTTTCAAGAGTTTGGGATTCCCGTGCCGATATCTGTGTTGGAAGCACTGATCGGGTCCGCTAAGCGGGCCTGCAAGGCAGGTGAAACCGAGCGGTGCGATGACGAGACAATCAGCGACCGGCTGATCCGGGCCGAGTGAAGGAAAGGTCCCGGAGGCTGGTTGGCACGAGCCGAAGAAGCCAGGACGCCAGACCCCGAAACAGGAATTCGCCGCAAAAGATCAGGGGCTATGAACTATGGTCAATGAGATTCAGCCTACAGGAAGCAGCTATCCGGCCGACCGCGTTTCGGGCGCTCGCCCGAACAAGGCGGGATCGCAGCCGGTTGCGCCCAAAGACAATGGTGAGGATCAGGTCGAGATTTCGGAACTCGCCCTGTGGCGGTCGAAGATCGATTCGCTGCCGGAGACTCGGGCGGAGAAGGTGGCTGCGGTTCGCCAGGAGATCGCGGCTGGGACGTACGAGACGGAGCAGAAGTGGGACGCTGCGCTCGATTCGCTGATCGAGGAGTTGAACAACGGGTTTGTGTAGTCCGTTCACTTGAGCGACCTGAACGATACCGATTTCCTACCACAAGGGCCGATGCGAGTCGGCCCTTCTTTGTTTTTACGCGCGGGGAGGCTGCGGCGAGGGGTTCTTTTCCCGCAGAGGGGCGGAGAGGTGGAGGAGGCCGGAGAGGACAGAAGGCAATGAAGAATGAAAGTAGCAAATGGCAGAATGCAAAATGCGGGGATTGAACAGAAGGTCGCGAAGGGCGCGAAGGGGGGAAGATGAGGGATCGTGTGGTCAGGGGCTTGGGGGAGGTGGGCTTCGGCGGGAGTTGGCGAGGGTGGCCGGCGGTGCGTCTTTGTGGGGTCTGGATTCCCGCCTGCGCGGGAATGACATATTATAGGCGGTAGTGGCAATATGGGGCTTGGTGTCTGGGTTTCCGTTTCCGTCTTCGTGCAGAGAGGCTTGCGCGGGAGTGACGCGTCGTGCAGAAACAGGTGACTGTCCCACATTATTGTGCAGAGAGGCTTGCGCGGGAGTGACGCGTCGTGCAGAAACAGGTGACTGTCCCACATTATTCGGAACTCGTCGGCGAAAAGAAATGGTGGATGTAGGAACATCCACCCTACACGGCTTTCGGGGGAATGACACATGGTGGGCATCATCGGCAACACGGTGTTTGGAGTTCATGCGGGGTGTTGGCAGGGGACGGTCCTTGCGCGGTTGGTGGAGGAGGCGGGGAGTCCGCCGAGGGCGGCGGACCTACATTTGGGCGACGCACTTCTAAGGGGTGACGGCATGGGTTTCAGGTCATTTCGGTTTGGAGTTGGTTGGCGGCGGCGGGGGAGCAGGCGAGGAGGGGGAGGGGTTCTCGGCGGTAGGTTTTTGGGTTGATGGGCCAGAGGGGTTGGCGGTTGGGTATGCCGCGGTCGTCGAGTCGGAGGATGGTTCCGCCGGCGCGGTCGAGGAGGAGGGCGGCGGCTGCGACGTCCCAGAGTTTGCCTTTGAAGTTGATAGCGGCGTCGAGTTTTCCGGCGGCGACGAGGGCGATGTGGTAGGCGACGGATCCGAAGTCGCGGACGATACGGACGCCGGCCCACCGGCGGAGGTATTCGGGGACGTGGAGGAGTTCGGAGCCGGAGACGGCGATGACGCTGCGCTGGTCGAGGGGCCGGTCGGTGACGCGGACCGGCTGATTGTTGAGTCGGGTGGGTTCGTTGAGGCTGGTGTGGAAGATCATTCGCGGTCGCGGCAGGGCGATGGCGGCGACGGCGGGCGCGTGGCGGTAGAGCATGGCGACGGAGCAGGTGAAGCTGGGGATGCCGGCGGCGAAGCAGCGGGTTCCGTCGATGGGGTCGATGACCCAGACGCACTCGCGTTCGAGTTCATCGGGTTTGAGCATGTCGGAGGCTTCCTCGGCGATGATGCCGTGGGTGGGGAAGAGTCGCCGCAGCCGCTGGACGATCATTTCCTGGACTCGGTGGTCGGCTTCGGTGACGACGGTGTGGTCGTCCTTGAGGGAGACGGCGGTTTTGCCCATGAGGCCGAAGGCGAGTTCGGCTCCGCTTGAGGCGAGGTCGACGGCGACGCGGGTGAAGCTTTGGATGTGACGGTCGAGGTCTATCGCCACGGTTCCTCCTTTGCCGGTATTGTACGGGGCGGCGGGCGGTTTACGAAAAGAGATTCCGGCCGTCGGGGATCAGGTCGAGGGCTCTATGGAGTTGGTGGAGTTGGACGGATTTCTGGGGCGCGGGCTGGAGGTGGTCCCAGGGCAGGGCGCGGTCGGGGTGGATGTTGCGATGGGCGTAGAAGGCTGGGTCGAGGCCGGCGTGTTCGATGGCGCGGTAGTAGTGGTCGGGATGGAAGGTTTCTTCCCAGGCGTCGAATCGCGCGCCGAGTTTCCAGGCGTGTTGGAGGGCGGGGCCGACGCGTCGGTCGCCGCGGGCGAGGACGGCTTCGACGCGGCTTCGGTGTCGGTTGTGGAAGCTGATCTTGATGTGGCGTTTTCCGCGGGCGGCGTTTCTGATGATGGTTTGGGCGCGATCGACGTAGTCGAGGTCACGCTGGCCGATCCACTGGAGCGGGGTGTGGGATTTGGGGGTGAAGATGGAGATCGAGACGTTGACGTCGGCTGTGCGTCGGGCGACTTGTCGGCGGAGTTGGGCGATGTGGTCGGCGAGTTCGACGATGCGGGGCAGTTGGTTGGGGTCTTCGCCGGGCAGTCCGATCATGAAGTAGAGTTTGACGTGCTGCCAGCCGCACTGGTAGGCGCGGGTGGCGGCGTCGAAGATGGCCTGGTCGTCGATGGGTTTGTTGATGATTTGTCGGACGAGGGGGTCGGCGGATTCGACGGCGATGGTGAGGGGGGCTTTGCGGACGCGGCTGGTGCCGGCGGGGATGAGTTCGAGTTGTTTTTCGGCGCGGAGGGAGGGGAGGGCGACGCTGACGTGTCGCGGTCCCATGGCGGCGTTGAGGTCATCGAAGAGTTGTCGGAGTTCGGGATGGTCGGCTGAGGAGAGGCTAAAGAGGGAGATTTCGGTGAGGCCGGTGTTGGCGAAGGTTTGCTCGGCGAGTTCGACGATTCGCTGTCGGGAGCGGAAGCGGAGCGGCCGTCGGGTGCAGCCTTCGTGGCAGAAGCGGCAGGCGTGAGGGCAGCCGCGCATGATTTCGATGTTGATTCGTTCGTGGACGGTCTGGACGTAGGGGACGATGGGTTTGGTGGGGGCGGCGACGGTGTCGAGGTCGCGGACGAAGGTTTTGACGACGGGCATGGGCAGGTCGGGTTGTTTGGGGGCGATGGCGTCGATTTCGCCGTCGTGGCGGTAGCGGACGTCGTAGAGGCTTGGCACGTAGACGAAGTGGAGGCCTTTGGCGAGTTCGGCGAGTTGGTGGTCGCGGCGTCGGGTGTGTTGTCGGATTTGGCGGAGGAGGTCGACGAAGGGGGGCAGGGCGGCTTCGGCTTCGCCGAGGATGGCGAGGTCGATCAGGTGTGCGAGGGGTTCGGGGTTGTGGGCCTGCGAGCCGCCGATGAGGACGAGCGGGTCGTTGTCGGAGCGTTCGGCGGCGGCCAGCGGGACGCCGGCGAGGTCGAGCATTTCGATGACGTTGGTGTAGAGCATTTCGTATTGGACGCTGAAGGCGATCAGGTCGAAGTCGCGGAGCGGGCGGTAGGATTCGAGGGCGTAGAGTGGGAGGTTGGCGTGTCGGAGTCGGTCGGCGGCGTCGGGCCAGGGGCAGAAGGCTCGTTCGCAGAGGACGCCGGGGATGGCGTTGAGGACGTCGTAGACGATGTGGACGGCGAGGGACGAGCTGCCGACGGTGTAGGCGTCGGGAAAGGCGAGGGCTATGCGCAGGTCGGCGGCGTCCCAGTCCTTGCGGATCATGTTGACTTCGCGGCCGATGTACTGGGCTGGGTTTCGGACGAAGGGCCAGAATTTATCTTTGAGTTCGTCGGTTGTGGGCATAAGGTTTTCTATCGTCGAGCGTCTGGTTCGGGTTTGTGTGTCGTTTGGGTTCGCGGTTGAGTGCAAATGATGAATGATAGCAATGTCAGGGCGGCAAAGCCACCGCTGCTTCTGGGCGCGCACCTGTCGATTGCGGGCGGGTACGATCGGGCGATCGGGTTGGCCGGTCGGCTGGGGTGCAACTGCGTGCAGATATTCGTGAAGAATCAGCGGCAGTGGGAGGGTCCGGCGATCAGCGACGAGCAGGCGGCGGCGTGGCGGTCGGCGCTGGCGTCGAGCCGGCCGCGGGTCGAGCGGGTGGTGGGTCACAGCGCGTATTTGATTAATCTGGGCAGCGACGATGTGGTGGTTCGCGGGCGGTCGATTGCGGCGCTGGCGGATGAGCTGGGGCGGTGCCGGCGGCTTGGCGTGGGCGATCTGGTGATGCATCCGGGCAGCCATCGCGGGAGGGGAGTTGAGGAAGGGATTCGTCTGGTGGCGAAGGGGTTGGACGAGGTGTTGGCGGCGGACGGCGGCGAGACGCGGGTGCTGCTGGAGACGACGGCGGGCGCGGGCGGATTGATCGGGAGCGTGCCGGAGGAGATCGCGGAGGTCATGGCGGCATCGAGGCATCCGGAGCGATTGGGGTTTTGCATGGACAGTTGTCATCTGTTCGCGGCTGGGTTCGACGTGGCGGATCGTCGGGTGTTCGATGGATTGATGGCGCGGTTCGAGAAGCTGGTGGGTCTGGAGCGGTTGGGTTGCGTGCACTTGAACGATTCGGCGGGCGAGTTGGGCAGCCGGCTGGACCGGCACGCGCACATCGGCGAGGGGCGGATCGGGTTGGCGGCGTTCGGGCATTTTGTTCGCGATGAGCGTCTGGTTGGCGTGCCGAAGGTGATTGAGACGCCGAAGGGCGACGATTTGACGTTTGACCGGCGGAATTTGCGGTTGTTGCGGAAGTTGGCGGAGGAGGGGCATGGCCAGGTTTCGTGATCGCGGTTTGGTTGACGGGGGTTGGGCGAAGGCAGTAGAATTCACGGAATGGCGCAGAAGCGGCGAAACAAGGCGGTCGATTACACGGCGTACCTCGCGTTGCGGATGGTGACCCTGGTGTTCCATCTGTTTCCGATTGAGTGGAATTTGCGGGCGGCGCGGCGGCTGGGCGACGCGATGTGGTGGATTATCGGGACGGACGTGCCGTTGTTGCGGAAGCTGATCAAGCGTCGTCATCGCGATCAGATCATGGAGAATTTGCGTCGGTCGCTGGGCGACCGGTACAGCGAGGGGGAATTGGCGGCGATCGGGAAGGCGTCGTGCGAGCACCTGGTGATGTTCTGCATGGAGTGTTTTTTCACGCCGCGGTTGGTGACGCTGGGCACGTGGCGTCGTCACGTTCGGCTGAAGAACTTTGAGGAGGCGTTGCGGGTGCTGTTGCAGGGTCGCGGTGCGGTGCTGTTTACCGGGCACTACGGCAGTTGGGAGCTGGCGGGATTTACGCTGGCGTGTCTGGGGTTTGACACGGTGGCGGTGATGCGTCCGCTGAATAACCCGTTTATCAACGATTATTTGCTGAGCATTCGGGAGCGTCGGGGTTTGAAGCTGCTGTACAAGAAGGGGGCGACGGCTGGGGCCCAGGAGGCGTTGGCGAGCGGCGCGGCGTTGGGATTCATCGCGGATCAGGACGCGGGCCGCAAGGGGTTGTTCGTGGATTTTTTCGGCCGGCCGGCGTCGACGCAGAAGAGCGTGGCGCATGCCGCGCGGAGTTTCGGCGTGCCGCTGATCGTCGGCTGCGCGAGACGGATTTCGTGGGATGAGTTTCTCTACGAGCTGGAGGTGGCGGACATCATCTATCCGGAGGACTGGGCGGGTCAGGAGGATGAGATTTTTTACATCACGCAGCGGTTCATGAAGGCGCAGGAGCGGATGGTTCTGGCCGATCCGCGTCAGTACTTGTGGCTGCACCGGCGGTGGAAGACTCGGCCGCGGGAGGAGCGCGAGGCGGGGTAGGCGGGTTGGTTTGGAGGGTAGTTCATGGCTCGCTGGTTGACGTGCTCGGTGGCGGTTTTCGTGGCGTGCGGTTCAGCGGTTTGGGCGGGTCAGGCGGAGGAGTTGCCGATCCGGATGTGCCGGCAGAGGGTGGAGGTTTCGGGGGTCGGCGGCGATGCGCGGGTCGAGGTGATGCCGCTGTACCGTGGGGCGAAGTGGGCGATCACGTCGCGATGGGACGACAATCCGACGGCGGCCGATCTGAAGATGGGCGAGCTGCTGGGTCGGTACGGGCAGAAGGGGACGTTTTACGTGGTTGGCGGCGGGTTGGGCGCGGAGGCTGAGAAGACGCTGATCGCGGGCGGGCATGCGGTTCAGTCGCACACGCTGACGCACGCGGGCGGTCCGGGCAGCGTGTACAACAAGACGTGGGAGGAGTATCTCAAGTCGCGGATCGACATCGAGGCGCGGACGGACGTGCCGGTCAACGCGCTGGCGTTTCCGGGCAATGGGTTTGTTTATGCTCCGATGCCGGAGTTTCACTGGGCGATTTACCGGGTGCTTCGCCGCTGCGGATACGTTCACGCGGCGTGGAGCGGCGGGCCGTTTCCGGAGGGGATGGAGGGGCTTTCGGGGAATCTGGAGCTGCCGGGCGACGGCCATCCGATCGAGCCGTGGTTTGGTCAGCGGTTCGGCGATGAGAGTCAGCGGCGGGTCGAGCCGAATTTGAGTTTCTGCACGCACGCATGGGCGTACGAGAACTACAACAAGTGGGAGATGCTGGAGGAGCAGATCAAGAGTCACTCGCATCTGGAGGACTGCTGGTACTGCACGCAGAGCGAGTACGGGTCGTACCGGTTTCAGCGGGAGTACGGGGAGATTGAGAATATCGGGCATGAGGGCGGGACGCTGTCGTTTGAGCTGGCGAGGCCGTCGGTGTTGGACGCGGGCGCGAGCGTGCCGTTGACGTTGGAGGTGACGGGCGTTGTTGCGGGGGCGGCACGCGTGGCGGTTGACGGGCAGGCGGTTGAGGCGGACCGGCGGAGTGAGACGTCATTGGTTTTTTCGGTGCCCTATCCGGTTTGCGATGGCATGCTGCCTGAGTTGATTGATGCGGTGTATGTGAAGGACGAGCCGGTCGCGTCGACGGATTTTCCGTCGCTGAGCGGTGCTATTCGGTTGTCGGATGACGAGAGGCAGTTGCGGCTTGAGTTGGTCAACGGGGGCGAGGCGATTGAGGACGTGGTTGTGACGTACCGTTTGCCTTTGGCGGCTGAGCCGCCGGTGGTGCGGCGGGAGTGGGGCTCGGTGGCGGGTCAGTCGACGCTTCGCGACGCGGTGGATGTTCGGTGGGTCGATCGGTCGTTTGGATCGGTGGATTATCCGACGCTGCTGGCGGCGCAGGTTGACTTTACGGCCGAGGGTCGGCGAGGGCGGCTGTACGTGGCGGGCTATCACAACGTTGCTCCCGTCGATGCTCCCGGTTGGTATCCGGCGGGCAATTTCCTGGTGCTGTCGCCGTCGGCGGGGCGGAGTCTGGGCGGATCGGTGATCCGGGCGGCGTGTGGCGAGCCGGATGGGGTTTATGAGCTGGCGGACGGGGCGCGGTTGTCGTGGCAGGCGTGTCCGGCTGCGGAAGGCAACAGCCGCGAGTACGTCGGGTTCGAGGGTGAATGTCTCTTTACCTCGCTCGTCGACTCGCCGAAGGCGCAGGAGGCGAAGGTTTTGTGCCTCGGTTCGCGGGCGATCTGGATCAACGGGCGGGTTGCGGAGAACGACCAGACGGTTGCCTTGAAGGAGGGGGCCAATCGGGTAGTCGTTTTGTCGACGGGGGGTTTTTACTGGCGGCTAAGGTCGGCAGCCGACGGGAGGCGTCTGGAGGGTTTGCGGTATTCGCCGCCGGTCGATTCGGAGCGGGTGGTGACGGTCGGGCAGGACGGGCCGTACCGGATGTTCGTGACGGATTGGCTGATCTGCGGGCCGTTCCCCAATCCCGGCGCTCGGCCGGTCAAGCAGGGGTTCGACGTGGACTATCTGGTTGCGGCGGGCGGCGAGGCGAAGGTCGAGGCGAACGCGGGCGAGCGGATCACGTGGAACGAGAAGCAATACGGATGGACAAGACTCGGCGCGGACGAGCACGGCAGCGTGGACCTGATGGGCCTCGAGCCGATCAAGGCGCTGGAGTTTCCCAACGACGTGCTGGTCTACGCCGGCTGCGTGATACGTTCGAAGCGGGCGCAGACGGTTCGGATCGGTATCGGCAGCGACGACGGCTACAAGCTGTACGTGAACCACGAGCTGGTCCGCGTCGAGCGGGCGTTTCGCGGAGCTCAGCCGGATCAGGAAGTTTTCGCGGTCACCCTCCGCGAAGGGGACAACGTGGTGCTGCTGAAGATCGATCAGGACTTCGGGCAGTATAACTTCTTCTTTACGCTGACCTCGCCGACTTTTGAGGCGCTGGAGGTCGCGGGGTTTTTGCCCGGTTTGTAGATTCGTTGTCTTGGGGTTCCTCACAGGGGAGGTCGCTCGGAATCCGCTTGATCGGGTGCGGGCCGGCTGCTATAAGATTGGGCTGGAGCGAGGTATTTCCTTTGATTTTCTCGGAGCGTACACGATGAAGACGGCTTTGGCGTTGACGGATGTTCGGACGCGGGTTTGCGGGCTGTTGGAGAGCCGGTCGGTGGGCGTCCAGGTGCTGCTGGTGGTGGTTGGGGCGTATTTGACGGCGTTGGCTGCGCAGGTCAAGATACCGCTGCCGTTTACGCCGGTGCCGGTGACGGCGCAGGTGTTGGTGGTGCTGCTGATCGGCGGTTTGCTTCGTCCGCGGCTGGCGTTTGGGGCCCAGGCGGTGTTTTTGTTGGCGGGGATGGCGGGGTTGCCGTGGTACGCGGTGGGCGGCGGGTATCCGCTGGGGCCGACGGGCGGGTACATTCTGGGATTTGTTTTGTCCGCTCCGATGCTTTCGATGCTGTTGCGGCGCTACGGGGTTGGCCGGTCGCTGACGGGCGTGGTGCTGGCGATGGCGGCGGCGGTGACGACGATCCATCTGCTGGGCGCGACGCACCTTGCGTTGCTGACGGGGGCTCCGATCGGGGCGACGCTGGCGATGGCGGTGGCTCCGTTCGTGGCGGTGGACGCGGTCAAGATCGTTCTGGCCGCGGGTGTTGTCCGGGCGGTGCGGCTGGAGAGCCGGTAATCTATTCGCTGAAATTCCAAGCGGGCACGGCTGGTCCTTTCGAGATCAGCTCTTCGAGATGGCAGCCGTTCCAAGCGGAGGGGAAGGCTTTTGATGGCCGGTAGAGCGGGCCGTGGGTCACGCGGCAGGCCATGACGTTGTGCCAGCGGCCGTCGGCGAGTCGCAGGGCCGCGGTGGTGGGATGATCGACCAGCCAGGCTTCCGCGTAGTCGGGATCGTCGGAAGGGGGGAGCGGGCCGAAGTCGGCTTGGGCGTCTCGAATGGTGAAGGGAGAGGCCAGACCGCCGCGTTCCAGATCGATCGGCCAGCAGACCAGTTTTCCACGTCCGCGTCCGGTCTTTGGGCTGATGGCGACGTTGGGGTCGTAGGGGTTGGAGATGACGTAGGGCGTGCCGTCGGCGGTGCAGCCGACGGAGACGGGGGCGTCGTTTCGGACATCGGCGGCGCGGGCGGCGGTGCGCCATGAACGGCCGTTGTCGGAGGATCGCCAGACCTCGATGGAGCGAGCCGAGTCCGGGTTGCCTTCTCCGGGCTGTCCGCGTGCGCCGAAGAGGAGCGAGCCGTCGGCCATGCGGGCCAGTGAGGGCTCAAACCACGGGCATTTTTCGGCGAGGTTCGCGCCCTCGCCGGGGTTTTTGGCTTCGGCGGTGGGCAGGAACGCGGCTGGTTGCCATCGTCCGTCGCGGAAGGTCCAGCGGCAGGCGCCGACTCCCACCGCTGAGCCGTCCGCCTTGCCGGCCAGGACCGGCAGGAGGAGATCGTCGCCGTCGGGAATCGCGGTGGTCATTCCGGATGAGACGATGCGCCATTGGTTATCGGCGGTCATCAGGGGGGATTCGGGATTCTGCGTGGCGGTTTGGGTTCTGACGCTGCGAAACGCGGCGCCGTCGTATGAGAAGGCGTGGACTTCCAGCAGGTCGCGTCTTCCCGGGCTCCACCACTGGAATCGGCCGTCTTCGTCCAGCGGAAAGGCGTGGGCCTGGCATAGGCCAAATCCCGTGCCGGCGGCTGGGTGGTTTGAGCCGTCGGATCGTCTTGCGCCGAGGGGGACGAATCCTGCGAGCATCGGGCTCTTGAGGATCAATCCGGCCTTTTGAGTTGGGCTGTCGTCCCAGCGTTCATTGCGGTTTACGGCTGTGGTTTGAGCCGCCAATACGCCGGATGGGTCGTCGAAGGGGACGAGGTCACTGCCGTTGAGGAAGCCGTAGGTGGGCGTGCAGGCGACTTCGATCGCGGCCAGCACAGCGGCGCGTCGCGGCGCAAGCTGGAGGAGGAATCCGACGCCGTATCGCCAGACCTGTCCATCGGGGGTGTCGAGCGGTGCGGTCAGGTCCGGCGGTCCTTGTGTGACGCCTGCAATGGGTGACGAGAGGTTTGTTTTGTGTTGTGGCATCGGAACGCTCTTGGTATCCGGAAAGGGGTGAGGGTCAGGTGGCCGCAAGTTGGCTGACGAGGTTGTCGAATACGTGTTTGGCGGAGACGGACTCCATGCAGGGGGCGGGCAGGGCTGGATCGGGGAGTTTTTCGCACGTTCGTTTGAGGCACGGCGCGTCGGGGCAATGGGCCTGCAGGATGCTTTCGGGCCGGCGGTAGGGACCGGTGCGGTCGGCGTTGGTGGGGCCGATGACCACCGACAGGGGCCGGTTGAGGGCGACCGCCAGGTGCATGGCGCCGGAGTCGTTGCAGACGACGGCTTTGGCGGCGGCGATGAGGGCGACGAGTTCGGGCAGGGCGGTCTGTCCGGCCAGGTTGACCACGCGGGGGCTTCGGGATTGTTCGACCACCTGGTCGCAGAGCGGTCTTTCGCCGTTGGCGCCGGTCAGCACCACGGGCAGGTCCAGCTCATCGACGACCATGCGGGCCAGTTCGGCGAAGTGTTGGGCGGGCCAGCGTTTGCTCGCCCAGGTGGCGCCGGGCGTGAAGGTGACGTAGTCGCTGCGGCGGTCGAGGCGGTCGCGCAGGGCGCGGGCGACTGACTGACGGGCATCGTCGCTGACGGGCAGCGGGAAGGTCGGGTTGGAAACGTCCAGGTCCAGAAGCTGTCCGGCCGAGAGGATTCGATCGACCACGTGCGTGTTGGTTGGCGACGGCGGGCAGCGGTGGGTGTAGAACAGCCATCCGAGTTCGCGTTTTTCGGCTGGGCCGATTCGCACGGCGGCGCGGGTGGCCCAGGTGAGGAAGCTGGATCGAAACAGGCCCTGGAGGTCGAGGACCAGGTCGTAGCGGCGGTCTCGCAGGGATCGGAGGAAGCGGCCGAAGCGTTTGCTGACGACCCAGCTTCGCCCGACGTAGCCGAATCGCCGTCGGTCGAATTCGACGATCTCGTCGATCAGCGGATGGCCGCGGAGCAGCGGGGCCCAGCGGGTCGCCACGAGCCATGCGATTTTTGCTTGAGGGAACTTCTGGCGCAGCGGGGTCAGGATGGGCAGGGCGGTGATCACGTCTCCCATCGCCGAGGGCTTAACGATCAGGATGTTGCGGAAGTCGCGTTGGATCGATTTGCCCATTGGCGGTCTTCAGGCTCCCGGTCTGACGGCGGTTTTTTTGTCGCTCCGCTACTGAGGCACGTGGTCCGGCTGGCGGCCTTCGCGTTCGTTTTCGATCTGCCGCCACAGGGTCCGCCAGTCGGGCAGTCCGCTGCCGTAGTGGGTCAGGTAGGCCTTGAGGAAGCGGACGCGGTCGGTCATGGTGATCAGCGGGCTTAAGTCGGCTGAGAGCGACAGGCGGACCAACGGCCGCAGTTCGTCTTTGGCGGTGGGCCGGCGTTTGAGGCGCAAGCCGTCAAGGTCCACCAGCACCAGGCGCAGTTTGTCGGGATCGATTCTGTTGCGATGCTCCAAGCCGGCGCCCTGGACGAGGATGTTGGTCGCTTTCATGTCGCGATGGACGAATCCGCTGCGGTACATCCTGCGGAGCAGGGCTGCGAGCTGGTCCATCAGGACGGGTTTGATGGTTTGCCTCTGCCGGCGGGGCATGGCGGGCAGGACGGTGGTCAGGAAGACACGGAGGTTCAGGGAGGGTTTGACTTCTTCGGTGATCAGCAGGCTGTCGGCGAGGTATGGCCCGATCCGGCGTTCCAGGACGGCCAGCGGCTGGGCGACGGGAATGCCGCGGTGGAGCAGGGCGTAGCTGAGCTTCCAGGCCCGCAGACAGCGGGAGTGGCGCAGGCAGTCCCAGATCGCTCCGAGGGGTTTTCGGCGGATGTGCCGTTTGCAGACGACGGAGACGCGATGGTCGCCGACGTCGATCGCGCCCCGGGAGACGAGGGCTGATCGCGAATGCTTGATCGGGCGGGACTGGGCCAGAAGGTGTTCGACGAGAGCCTCGGGGCATTCCAGTATGCGTTTCCAGTCGTCGGCGCGAAAACTCAGGTGCGAGGCGGCAGAGCAGGGCCAGCGGTGCTTGGACCGCAGGAACACGTGTCCTCGCCAGTAGTTGGGCAGCCTGATGCACGTGAAGTAGCGGGAGGTCTTGAGGACGCGGCGGTCGCGGGAGGCCCAGAGTCGTCGCGAGTGGGTCTGGGTGGCGTGGCCCAGGAGGCGTGCCCAGTGCTTGAAGGTGTCGGGGGCCCAGGTTCCGTTGGACCAGGTCCCAAGCTGGTGGCGGTAGACCATGTATCGTTTCAGGAGCCGCATCCGCTGGGTGATAGTGGCGTGCTGGCGGAACCACTGGTTGAGTTGGGCCAGATTTTCGAGGGCGACCCGGTGGGAGACGGCCCGGCCGGTGCGGATGCTGTGCAGATCGACCAGATGGACCTTGACCCGGGGGTCGGAGGGTTCGACCAGCAGGTTGCCCGGATGGAGATCGGAGTGGGCGATTCCGCCTTCGTGGGCCTTGGCCAGGAGCTCAGCGACGGCGTCTTCCAGTTCGGCGATGGTCCGGGCCGGCTGCGACTGGCAATCATCGGTCAGTCGGTCCCAGTATTCTGTAAGTGATGCTGATTTTGGTATACCTTCAGTGATTAACAGGCAGTCCACGGGGCTTGGTTCGCCGTTGCAGAGGGCATAGGCGACGGGCCGGACGCAGTTGATGCCTTTTTCGCAGGCGTAGCGGGCGACCCGCCATTCCTTCAGGCAGGCGGGCCCTCGCAGCCAGCGTTTGAGGCGCCACCAGCGGCCGGCTCGCAGGAAGAGCTTGAGATAAAAGGATTTCTCGCCCAGACGGATGCGCCAGACCTGTCGTTGGACGTTTTCCTTGATAAGTTCGCCGCCGATCTGGCGTGGGTTCAGCCAGTTTAGCTTATTAACATCAAGTTGTGTTGCTGATTCGGTGTAGGCGAACTGCCAGTTCAATGGTGTGGGGCCGCTGATGGTATCAGAAGGTCCCGAATTGGCCGTATGGTCCGGTTGGTCACTGGTCACTACGTTTTGGGTCATGGAAGAGCCATTTCCAGGCCTGGTTGGTGACGGTTCGAGTGTCACCCCGCGGACAAGTATTATAAGGCAAGGGGGATGTACTTGCAACCGGCAGGGGCGGTGCGTATGGTAAATAGGCTCTTGGCGGGGCGGACCGGACGGTCGAAACCGCGGTTTCCGAAACGCAGGCATTTACAGGAGGTTACAGGAGACGCCGATGAGCGATCAGACCATCACGTTAATTACGGGCGACGGAACGGGACCGGAACTGGCCGAGGCGGCGCGTCGGTGCATTGAGGCGACCGGGGCTCCGATCCGTTGGGACATCCAGGAGGCGGGGGTGGACGTGATGGCGCGGGAAGGGACGCCGCTGCCGGAGCGGACGATGGAGTCGGTTCGGAAGAACCGGTACGCGCTGAAGGCTCCGATCACGACGCCGGTGGGCACGGGGTTCCGGTCGGTCAACGTGTTCCTGCGGCAGTCGCTGGACCTGTACGCGTGCGTCCGGCCGTGCAAGAGTTACAAGGGGGTGCGGTCGCGGTACGACAACATCGACCTGGTGTTGGTGCGAGAGAACACGGAGGACCTGTACGCGGGCATCGAGTTTCAGCGGGGCCAGGACCCGACGCTGGAGCTGATCGAGTGGTTGAACCGCCACGGCGAGGGCAAGCGGAAGATCGGGACGGACGCGGGGATCAGCATCAAGCCGATCAGCGAGGCCGGGACGCGGCGGATCGTCAAGTACGCGTTCGACTACGCGCGGCAGTACGGCCGGCGCAAGGTGACCAGCGTGCACAAGGCCAACATCATGAAGTTCACCGACGGGTTGTGGCTGGAGGTCTCGCGCGAGGTGGCGAAGGGGTATCCGGACATCGAGTTTGAAGACCGGATCGTGGACAACATGTGCATGCAGTTGGTGCAGAAGCCGGAGCTGTACGACGTGCTGGTGCTGCCGAATCTGTACGGCGACATCCTGAGCGACCTGTGCGCGGGGCTGGTGGGCGGGCTGGGGGTGGCGCCGGGGGCGAACGTGGGCGAGCACGGTGCGGTGTTCGAGGCGACCCACGGCAGCGCGCCGAAGTACAAGGGGCAGAACAAGGTCAATCCGACGGCGGTGATCCTTTCGGGCATGCTGATGCTCCGCCAGCTTGGCATGACTCGGGAAGCGGAGCTGCTGGAGCGCGGGGTGGCGGCGGTGATCGAGGAAGGCCGGGACGTGACGTACGACATGAAGGCGCACCGCGACGATCCGACGGCGGTGGGCACGCAGGAAATGGCGGATGCGATCATCGCGAAGATCAAGACGATGAAGTAGCGGCGGCAGGAGGATGCGGATGGATTCACGAGAGCGGATGCGAGCGGTGTTTTCGGGTCGGCTGCCGGATCGGGTGCCTTTTCTGGCGACGATCTTCACCGACCATGCGTGCCAGATCAGCGGTCGGCGGTTTGAGGAGGCGCTGATCGATCCGGCGTTGGGCAACCGGTGCATGGTGGAGGCGGCGGTTCGTTGCGGCTGCGACGGCGTGCGGTTGCGGATCGGGCCCGGCGACGATTGGTATCGCGCCAAGGAGGTTCGCGAGCACGAGGGGCGGCTGATGCAGTTCGACCGTTCGACCGGTCGGGCTGAGGGTTTTTACGACGTGGACGGCGGCGGCGGTCTGGTGTTGTTCGAGCCGCCCAAGCCGGTGGCGAGCATCGAGGAGGTGCGGGCGATCCCGGTTCCGAGCAGCCGCGAGTACGTGGAGCGCGGGTGCGTGCGCAACGTGGCTGAGTGCGTGGCGGAGGCCCACGGCAAGGGCCTGTTCGCGATCGGGATGTGCGGCGGCCAGACGATCAACTTCATGGTCCAGCAGCTCGGCGACCCGGAAGACGCGCTGATGTGCTTCCACGACCGGCCGGAGCTGGCGTTCGCGCTGATCGAGAAGGCGGTGGCGATTACCACGGAGATGGGCAAGGCGCTGATCGAGACGGGCCTGGACTGCATCTACATTGGCGACTCGTACGCGTCGGCGAGCGTGATCAGCCCGGCGACGTACGAGCGGTTCTGCGTGCCGGCGTATCGCCAGGCGGCGGCGGAGTTTCGCGGTCGGGGCGTGTTCTGCTACAAGCACTGCTGCGGGAATTACGATCCGCTGCTGGAGAGTCTGCCGGCGGTGGGCGTTGACGCGATGGACGGGATCGATCCGAGCAGCGGGATGAGCGTCGCGCACACCAAGTCGGTGCTCGGGGAGAAGCTGACGCTGATGGGCGGGATCGCGTGTTTGACGCTGCTGGACGGCACGGTGGAGGAGGTGTACGACGAGGCCCGGCGCTGCGTCGAGGCGGGCAAGCCGGGCGGCCGGTACATCCTCGGCAGCGCGTGCGCGGTGCCGCGGAACGCTCCGGTGGAGAATCTTCGGGCGGCGGCGCAGGCGGCGATCGATTTCGGGACGTACTGATCGTCGCGGCCTGGCGGCGGCGCGATCTGGACAGCGGGCGAGCGTCCGGATATTCTTCGGTTGGCTGGCGGCGATTGTATGGCGGGTTCTTCGGTGATGCCAGAGAAGGTGACAGGTCGGATGGATCCGGCGTGGCGGGCGAAGTCGCCGTCGGCGCTTCGTCCGGTTTCGGTCGCGTACGGCTGGCTGACGCGGGCGCGGAATCTGCTGTACGATCACCAGGTTTTCAAGACCCTCTGGCTGGACGTTCCGGTGATTTCGGTGGGCAATCTGACCACGGGCGGGACGGGCAAGACGCCGACGGTGATCTACGTGGCGGAACTGCTTCAGGCGATGGGGTATATGCCGGGCGTGGTGCTGCGCGGCTACGGGGCCAAGCGGGGCGAGTTCAGCGATGAGGAGCTGCTGCTTCGCCAGCAGTTGGCGGCGGTGCCGATCGTGGCGAATCCGGATCGCCCGGCGGCGGCGCGGCGGGCGGTGGGTCAGTCGGCCCAGGTGCTGATCGCGGACGACGCCTTTCAGCACCGGCGGCTCGGGCGGGATTTGAATATCTGCCTGATCGACGCGACGTGCCCTTTCGGGTATGAGGCGATGCTGCCGGCCGGTCGGCTGCGCGAGCGGCCGGAAGAGCTTCGACGGGCGGACCTGGTGATCGTGACGCGTTCCGATCAGGTTGCCGCCCAGGCATTGGACGAGGTTTGCCGGCGGATCGGGCGGTACTGTCCGGGCAGTCCGATCCTGACCAGCAGCCATCTTCCGCGTGAGCTGGTGGACCTGGACGGTTTTTCGACGGAACTGACGTACCTTCACGACCGGGCGGTGGTGGCGTTTGCGGGGATCGGCCGGCCGGAGTCGTTTTACGAGAGCCTTTCGCGGCTTGGCGCGCGGGTGGTCGACCGGGTCAGTTTCGCGGATCATCACGACTATTCGGGGCAGGACCTGTCCGATCTGGAGGATCGTCGTCGTCGGTCTGGCGCGGAGCTTCTGGTCTGTACGAGCAAGGACGTGGTCAAGCTGGACCCGCGCGTGCTGATGTCGGCGGGGGTGGACCCGCGGCGGATATCGGCTTTGTCGATCGCGATTCGGTTCTCATCCGACGACGAGCGGGTTTTGCGGTCGATGCTGCGGGAGCGGATCGAGGGATTTGGCCGGTGCATTGCGGAGAGATCATGGATCAGCGGATCAGCGAGTTAGTGGAATTTCTGGATCAGAATCGTCCCAAGCCGGTTCTGCTGGTGGGCGATTTCATGCTGGATCAGTACCTCTACGGCGACGCCGAGCGGATCAGTCCTGAGGCCCCGGTGCCGGTGCTGCGGGTGGTTCGGCGGAAGGATCGATTGGGCGGCGCGGGTTCGGTGGCGGCGAGTCTGCTGGCATTGGGCTGCCGGACGTTTTGCGCGGGGGTGGTGGGCGACGACGAGCCGGGCCGGGCGGTGCGCTCGGGGCTGGCGGAGGCGGGCGCGGAGCTGGCGTGCCTGGTGACGGCGGCTTCGCGTGCGACGCCGCTGAAGCAGCGGTTGGTGGGTCTGGCCCAGCATCGGATTCCGCAGCAGCTTTTGCGGGTGGACCATGAGGACTGCACGGCGTGCGACGCGGAGACGATGGGCGATCTTGGGCGGCGGATCGAGGCGGTGTTGCCGGAGGTGGGGGCGATCGCGATCGAGGACTACAACAAGGGGTTGCTGGCGGGCGGCTTGGTCGGGTGGCTGGCGGACCGGGCGCGCGAGCGGTCGATTCCGGTGATCGTGGACCCGGCGGCGATCGGCGATTACGGTCGGTACGCGGGCGTTTCGGTGATTACGCCGAACCGCGTGGAGGCATCGCTGGCCGGCGGCGTGCGGATTGGCACGATCGAGCAGGCGGCGGAGGCGGGCAGGGCGTTGCGCGAGCGGCACGGGATCGAGGCGGTCGTGGTGACGCTGGACGCGGACGGGATTTACCTGTCGAGTTCGACGGTCAGCGAGCACGTGCCGACGGAGCGTCGCGAGGTGTTTGACGTGACGGGCGCGGGCGACGTGGTGCTGGCGGCGCTGACGTACGGTCTGGCGGCGGGATTGGACCTTCGCGGTTCGTCGGTGCTGGCGAACGTGGCGGGCGGCTGGGAGGTCGAGCAGTCGGGCGCGGTGCCGATCACGCTGGACCAGCTCCAGTGGGAGCTGCTGAAGCTGCACCGGTCGCATTTGGGCAAGGTGGTGGACCGGCGGCAACTGCTGCGGGAACTGGCGATCCTGCGGGCGCACGGCAAGCGGGTGGCGTTCACCAACGGGTGTTTCGACCTGCTGCATCCGGGCCACATCACGGTGCTGGAGTACGCGCGTCGTCAGGGCGACCTGCTGGTGGTGGGGCTTAACTCGGACCGGTCGGTGCAGTCTCTTAAGGGTCCGAGTCGGCCGCTGATCAACCAGACGGACCGTGCGCGGATGATCGCAGCGCTGGAGGCGGTGGACTACGTGGTGCTGTTCGACGAGAAGGAGGTCGATTCGCTGGTGCACGAGGTTCGGCCGGACGTGCTGGTCAAGGGCGGCAAGGGTCGCGACGAGCGACCCGAGGGGGTGGTCGGGTACGATTTTGTGACGGGCTACGGCGGCAGGGTCGTGCTGGCGCCGATCGAGAGCGAGTACAGCACGACGGGCATCATCCGCTCGATCGTGGATCGGGCGGGCGACGATTTGAACGGGGCATAGCATGATGCTGGACAAGATTCGGGCGAATCTCGAGGACCATCGGCGGACGGTGGAGATGTTGACCAACGAGCACGTGGCGGTGATTTCGCGGATGTCGGAGATGATCGCCGAGTCGCTGGGCAAGGGCGGCAAGCTTCTGCTGGCGGGCAACGGCGGATCGGCGGCGGACGCCCAGCACGTGGCGGGCGAGTTTGTGGGCCGGCTGGTGTACGACCGTCGTCCGCTGCCGGCGATCGCCCTTTCGACGGACACGTCGGTGCTGACGTGCGTGGGCAACGACTACGGGTTCGATGACGTGTTTCTCCGCCAGACCGAGGCGCTGGCGGCTGAGGGCGACGTGTTTTGGGGGTTTTCGACGAGTGGGCAGAGCGGCAACGTGGTCGCGGCGGCCAAGGCGGCCAAGGCGAAAGGGGCGCGGGTGCTGGCGTTCACCGGGGAGAAGGGCGGTACGCTGGCCGAGGTGGCGGATGTGACGTTCCGATCGCCGGCGAGCCGCACGATGCGGATTCAGGAGGTCCACATGCTGGCGTATCACATCATCTGCCAGTTGGTGGAGGAGTCGCTGTGTCCGCGCTAGCGGCGACGGTCCGGTGGGTCTAGTGCGTTCGGGATTGACGGTCGAGGCGGTTGTGAGGGTGCGTCGATGCCGATCAGTGTGGTCTGCGAGTGCGGCAAACGGCTGAAGGTCAAGGATGAGGCGGCGGGCAAGCGGATTCGATGTCCCGGGTGCGGAACGGTGCTGGAGGTTCCGTCGGCGG
>Ga0123328_1000987_pt1 | contig 28653 bp, 19 predicted proteins | sample BioC12SIPDNA_2_FD_89702 | JGI IMG/M metagenome (GOLD analysis project Ga0123328, IMG submission 89702) | Anaerobic biogas reactor microbial communites from Washington, USA - Biogas_R1_A C12 SIP DNA | ecosystem: Engineered > Bioreactor > Anaerobic > Unclassified | place: Washington, USA...
GCTTCATGGATGTCTACTGCACCCGGCCGGATGGCGTCAGCATCGACCCCCAGCTCTCCTTCGCCTACCCGCAGGTCGTCGATTACCGACTCGCCCTGATCGACGAAGCGCTCGACTACGGCCTCGACGGCCTGTTCCTGGTCGCATGCCTCGGCCTCGGCTACGAACCGCCCGTCCGCGACAGCTTCAAACAGACCCACAGCCTCGATCCGCTCGACCTGCCCGAAGACGACCCGCGCTGGATCAAGCACCAGCAAAGCTTTTTCACCGCCTTCGTCCGCCGCGTCAACGACCTGGTCCGCCAAAAGGAACGCGCCACCGGCCGTAAGATCGAACTGATCATTGAAGGCCAGGGCGGCATCGCCAGACCCGGCTACCGCGAACCCGAAATCGGCTGGGAGAACCTGCCCAACTGGGGCGCGATGCCCGCCTATATCGAGATCGAGACCCTCGCCCGCGAGCGCCTCGTCGACGCCCTCGCCTTCTGGTCGTTCCGCGACGTCGACGCCCTGCCCGCCGCCGTCCGCGACAACGTCCGCATCGTCAGCCGCTTTCGCTACATGTCAGCCGAACAGTTCACCGAAGAAAACTACCACGCCCGCGTCCGCGAAGCGGAAAAATGCGGCGTCAGCCTCCTGCTCATCAACGAAGCCAGGGGCGCCCTCGCCCGATCAGCCTGGATGTACCCCGGCCCGCCCGGCCCGTTGTTCCGCCTGACCCAGGAACTCATCTCCCGAGAACAGGGCGGCAACCGGTCCTGACAATCCGCCCAACCCGGCTCCGACGGCCCACCCGCCTTACCGATTGATCGAAAACGCCGTTTACGATATACTTACACGTATGAGCCGGCCGAATAACCCAGACCGATCCGCCAACCGCGTGACCATGCAGGACCTCGCCCGAGAACTGTCCGTCTCCCACGCCACCGTCAGCTATGTCCTCAACGGCAAAGCCACCGAGAAAAAAATCCCCCCCGAAACCGTCCAGCGGGTCCTCCAGGCCGCTCGCCGCCACCGCTTCGTCCCAAACTACTGGGCCCAGTCCCTCGTCAAACAACAGCCGAGAGGCATCGGCGTCCTGTTTCCCGACCTGCGGATCAGCAGCGCCCACGAAACCGTCGAAGGCATCGACGCCATGCTCCAGGAATCCGCCGAGGACGGCCTCGTCCAGACCACATTCCTCGCCGGCTGGTTCTGGGACACCCGACGCGAACGCCGCGAAATCGAAGCTCTGCTCGCCAAGCAGGTCGCCGGACTCATCTCCATCCCGCACCGTGACAACCTGCCGTTCTATCAGGAACTCCGCGACCGCGGCTTCCCCGTCGTCTTTGTCTGCGATACCCTGCCCGGCTTCGACGACAACTTCGTGATGCTCGACGGACCCGACGCCGTCCGCCAACTCCTCGATCACCTGGCCCAACTCGGCCATCGCCGCATCGCCCTCATCGGACCCGACGGCCCCAGCGTCACCCAGGAAGAACGCTACGCCGCCGCCCGACAGTATTTCGCCGAAACTGCGACCGACCCGACCGAACTGATGATCTTCAGCAAAACCGGCCAGGAACAGACGGTCTACGACGCCGTCGACCGGGCCCTCGCCCTCACGCCCCCTCCCACCGCGATCCTCGCCATCAACGACGCCGTCGCCTACCAGGTCATGCACCGACTCTTCGAACGTAACCTGCGCGTCGGCCGCGACCTCGCCCTCGTCGGAATCGGCGACCTTTACTTCAGCCGATACGCCATGTGCGAACTGACCACCATCCGCGAACGCCGCTACGACTTCGGCCGATCCGCCGCCGCCATTCTCCTCGACCAGATCGCCGGAAACTCCGGCCCCACCCCCGGCCGACGAATCAGAGGCGACCTGCTCATCCGCGCCAGCAGCGGCCAACCCATCGCCTGACATCCCACGCGACCCGGGTCCGCCTCAGGTTGTAGGGTGCGTCGTCCCGACGCACCGCAAGAAAGCTCGACGGCGTCCCGTCGTGAGGTAGGATAGCCCGTACGGATATCTGATTCGGAAACCGTGACCAAAACGACGATCCCATGCACATCACGATACTCGGATCCGGCGGCTCGCTGCCAACGCCCAGGATCGGTTGTTCGTGCCCCGTCTGCACCAAGGCTAGAACAATCGGTGCGCCGTATGCGCGGCATTCAAGCGCTATGTTCCTCCACGAGGCCAACGCACTGTTCGATTGCCCGGAAGACATCAGCGCGTCCGTCAATGCCGGTCGCATCGAGCGCATCGACGCCCTGTTTCTGACCCATTGGCATCCCGATCACTGCTTCGGTCTGCGGCTGCTCATGGAGTCCGGATACGGTGTCTACCGCGACGTTGCGACAAAACGGTTCTCGCTGTTTGTCCCCCAGAAGGTATACCCGACCCTCATCAAGGTCTATCCCGCCCTCACCCATCAACTGCAGACGTTGCACACAGCCGACCTTCGGCTCCTGGCGGACCGTGAACTGGTCACTTTGGGCGCCACGACGATTCAGCCGATCGGATTCGCCGAAGCGGAGTCGGACACGTTCGCATACCTCATCCGTAACGAGGCGAAGCACGCGGTCCTCTATTCCCCGTGCGACACCCTCTCATTCCGAACCTACCGCGAGTTTCGTCATCTTGACCTCTGGATCACCGAGTGTGGATGCTTCAGCGATTACCCGCGCGAAATCGGCATGGACGAGGCCATGCGCCGCATCGAAGAGATTGCCCCCGGAAGAACAATCTTCACGCACATAGAAGAGGAAGAACTCCGAATGTTTGGGTGGGACTATATGGAGGCCATCATTCAAAGATATCCCCACCTCGCGTTCGAATTCGCCCACGACATGATGGAACTCCATGTCGAGTAGTGGAACGGCCAGACCCCGCTCGACCGCAGCGTTCGCCGAGCCAATCAGCATGGTGCGCCGGCCGAACCTCAGATGAAGCCGCCCGTCGTCTGACTACTCCGCTCCCTTCAAATCCGCCCCGAGATTCGCCAGCAGTGTCGCCAGAATCCGCGTGCGCACCCGACGCGGGTCGTACCGGTCCTGCTCCCACAGCCGATGGCCCGGCAACGGAATCTCCGTCGCCTGCGCCGGATCGTGAAGGTTCAACTGGCACAGGACGATCCGCCCGCGACCGCGAATCACGCTCACCATCAGCGGCTGACCGCCATCGGTGAACTGGTACGTCGGCGGCCGCTGGACGATCCCGTCGCCGTACCACTGACCGTTGAGGATCACCTCGGCGCTCGTCAGCAGCACCCGCCCGCCCTCGATCGGCGAGGCGATGGCGTGACTGGCGATCGCCCACCGCCGGTTGTCCTCGTTGCGAAACTCGCTGCCCCACTCGTCGTAAACAACCCAGCACAGATCGTCGTGGCTGATCCCGCTCACCAGCAAATCATCGCCCGCCTTGGCCGCCTGGAAACACTCGCAGCCGCTCAATCGAACCGGCTGACCGATCAACCGCGACAACCGCTCCACCCCCGCCGGCTCGACCGCTGTGACAAGGATCGTACTACCGCCCTCCGCGCTCCGCGCCAACGCATCAACCCTCGCCTCCGACATCGACGCCAACAGCCGACCGTCAAGAATGACCAGATCGGCGCTCTGCGGAACCGGCTGCGAAGCCGCGACGCTGTCCATCCCGATCAATCCCGCATCGCGCAGCGGAGCGATCAAATCCGCCGCCTCCGCAATCACCGCCACCCGACGCTCCGCCCGCACCTCAACCGGCTGACCAATCAGGTTCAACAAAATCTGCCGCGCCGCCGGCTCGACCGCCAGTTTGCCCGTCACGTCCAACTGACAGACGCTGATCCGACCCGACCCGACTCGCCCCTGCGCCAGCGGCGTCAACTTCAACCCAAGCCGATTCCCCCCGCTCTCCGCCAACGCCACCAGCGGCCCGCGATCCGGCTTGACCAGCAGGTTCCGGCACACCACGTGATCCGCCGCCCAATACTTCAGATCGTCCGCTTCAAGACCGGCAAATGCCGGATTCGCCGGATCGATCGCGAACGCCAGCGTGCAGGCGATCGGCGAACCCGGCTGAGAAAGCCCCAGCCATCCGTCCGGCCAGCGATCCTGAGCCAATACGATCACGTGCGCCCCACCACCCGCCAGACGTTCACACTCAGCCGCAACTTCATCCGTCAACGCATTCGGCCCGACCACCAGCACGCCGCCTCGCGGCATCGTCTCAGGCATCTTCGCCACCGTCCGAACCCGCAGCCCAGCCGCCTTCAGCGCCGCCTCGGCCGCCTTGGCCGGGTCGTACAGCAACACCTCCCGGTCCGCCACGCCCGCCGCCTTCCGGGCAAACAACCGCAACGCCTGCGTCGTGGAACCAACCGCACACCCGTCTCGCCGAAACTCAATCACCAGGTTCAGCGCCGTCGTTGTATTACAGTCCGGAAGCTCGCGATCCAGCGTCACCTCGGCATGCTCGCCCGCGTCAAGCCGAAGCTCCCGCCTTCCCTCGCCAACCACACCGCCCGCCTCATCCGTCAGCCGCCAGACCAGCTCATACTCGCGATCCGCCAGCGTATCGTTGAACGCCAGCACCGTTCGCTTGAGCCTGTCATTCCCATACAACCGCGTGTAATGCTCCTTGACGAACACCGCCTCCGGCACAAACCCCTCAGTGATGCCCTCATACAAGCCGTTCGGCTGCGGTTCGCCGCCGTCCGGCCAGTACAACCCGTACACGCTGGTGTTCCACGGCGCAATCCCCGCCACGTCGCACGCCCGAAACCCGATGATCGCCTCCCGCATGATCCGTCCCAGCCCGCGATAGTAACTCTTCACGTCAACATACGCGCTATCGCTCACCATAAACGCCACCGACCGCGGCGAGGCGTCGAAGTTCCGCCCGAACTCCCCGATATACACCGGCCGCCGCCCGTCCGGCGGCTCATACTTCCACGTGCATTCCGCCGGCTGATCCGCCAGCCAGTACGTCGTCTGCGGATACAGGTGCCAGAACGGCGCCTCGTGAGGATAGTGCAGGTTGATCACGTCCGCTTCGCCATTGAGCCCGCCGTCCCCCTCGTGCATGATCGGCCGCGTCGGATCCACCTCACGTATGAACCCGGCAAACCGCAGCACCCAGCCGACGCGCTCGTCCGCGCGATGGGCCGCCTCCTTCTCCGGCGAATAACCGCCGAGCGACTCGTACCCGTTGGCCACCTCGTTGTCCGCGCTGTACAAAACCACCGACGGATGGTTCCGCACCCGCCGGACCCACTCGTGATACGTCCGCTGCACGTTCGACCAGAACGCCGGATGACCGACGTCCAGATACTGCATCTGGTGTACCGGCCCCTCAGCCGCCAGCAGCATCCCCATCTCGTCGGCCATCTCGAGCCACGAGTCCTCGTGCGGCCCGTGGCCGCGATAGATGTTGATGCCCGCCCGCTTGAGCGTCGTAAACAGAGTCCGAATCCACTCCCTGCTCACGAGTCCTCGCCAGTGCCACCCGTCGCCGCGCAGATTGATCCGCCGACCGTTCAGTCGAAACTGCGCCCCCTCCGTCCAGAACTCCCGAAACCCGAAACGCCGCCTAACTTCATCGATGACCTTCCCGTCGCGAAGGAGCCGCAGCGTCAGCTCGTGGAGATACGGATCCTCCGGACTCCAAAGCCGCGGATCGGGCCACGCCGCCCGAACTTCCCCCTTTCCCTGCCCGTCCAACGCCGCCGCGGGACTCTCCAGTACCACCGCCCCCTCCGCGTCGCACACCACGAACTGTGCCGCCAGTGCCTCTGCCGCTGTCGCCTCCACCTCCACCGTCAGCGACTGCTTCCGAACCGACGGCACGATAAACACATCCCGGATATACACCGGGTCGGTCACCCGCAGTTCGATCGGCCCATACACGCCCCAAACCCACGACTGACCGTACCCCAGCGCATCCGGCGACTGACCGTGCTCATTGGCCGGCGGACCCGAGATCGCCACCGCAATCTCATTGTCCCTGCCGAACTCCACCGCCTCGGTCAGCTCGATCTCGAACGACCCGAACGCCCCGTCGTGCCCGCCGCACAACCGGCCGTTGACCCACACCCGCGTCCGGTAGTTCGCCTGCTCGAACCACAGCGCGACCCGCCGACCGCGCCAAGCCTCCTCCACGCGAACCGCACGCTTCAGCCACACCGACTTGCCGCCGTGGCAATACGGAACCTCCACCGCCGACCAGCCCGACTCCGGCACACTCTCCCCCGCCGACCGACCCTCCACCGTCACGCCCTGCCAGTTATGGTCAAGCACCACGACCGTACGCGACGCAAAAGCAACGCAGGAAGCAACCAAAACGATGAGCACAGTCAGGGCACACCTTGCACGGGTCATGAGAACTCCTGTTACCGACCGGACCAGAAAGACACGTGAGCCGCCGGGATCTCCCCGTCCGTTCGCGCCTCCGTGTGGCCGTCCAGCATCACCACCATCGCCCGCTCCGCGTGACGGAGGTGCAGACCACCCGCCCCGTAATCGGCTCCAGGAACCCCGTACGTCCACGAGAGATTCTTCCAGCCGTTGGGCCCGTCGCCAAAGAGAAACGCCTCGCTGGTCAGCAGATCGTCAAAGACGCTCAGGGCCTCAAAGTCATTGGCGTAGCTGACGTGCACATTGATGCCGTACACCTGCCCGCTATGCCACGGATTGGTGGGACATACCCACACGTTCGAATCGGAAGGAATCTGCTTGCCCACGTACTCGTGCCAGTGATACCAGTCGGGGTTGGAAATGGTCGGGTCCCAGTTCGGCGGCAGCCTCCCGCTGTGCTCGTCCGCATAGAGCCGATACGCCGTGCCGACCTGGCGCAGATTCGTCGCGCAAATCGTGCTCCGGGCCTGGTCTCGCGCCGCCGTCAGCGCCGGCAGCAGAATCGCGACCAGCACCGCGACGATCGCCACCACCACCAGAAGCTCAATCAGTGTAAAACTCCTCGTCTTCATCTTTGCAGCCCGCCGCTTTCTCTTCCATTCAACGACATGATTGCTCCTTCACGCCGACCAACCGCCGCAGCGTGCAACTCCGCGGCTGAAGGCGGAAACTCCCGCGCCTCCATTTCCACCCACTCGGTCCAGTCCGGCCGAAAGTCCTTTTGCGATTCCATCTCCCGCGCCGCCCGAAGCCACAGCGCGACCGACTGCTGCCCGATCTCCCTGAGCCGCGGCCAGAAATACGTGTACCGCTTCGGCTTGGCCCCCTCCACCGCCGCCGGCGGATGAAAACTGACCAGACGGCAGTTGCGGCCGAATTCAAGCCCCAGCGGCCCGCCCGCCTCCACCAGTTCCGATGTGCCGCCCTCCAGCATGAGCACCGCCGTAGGCCTAACCCGCTCCAGCGCCTCGCGAAGATGCATCGGAAGCCAACGGGGATACGGCCACTCGGGAACCCGGACAAACCACTCCGCCGGCCAGCCGACGCCCCCCCCGTCCAGTTCGTCCCGCACGCCCGCCAGACGTTCCGCAATGCTCGAGGTGTTCGCCTCCGGATGCGTCACCAGCACCCTCTGATGCCCCTCATCCAGCAGTATCCTGGCCGCGTGTCTCGCAGCCCGGTAATTGTCTTCCGAAACTAACGGGGTCTGAATCCCCGTCACCCGGCGCTGAACGCAGACCTGCGGCAAACCCCGCTCAACCCACCGTGCGGCCGTGATCGCCATCCCAATCTGCATCTCCAGCCAGATCAGCCCATCCAGTTGACGGTCAAGAAGATACCGGTCAAATCGCCCCGGATCGCCCACCGCCAACTCATGCGGAATCAACTGAACAGCGACGTTGTGATTCGCCGCCTCCTCGAGAATCCCCGGTATGATCCGCGAGTCGTTCCAGCTCAACGCCCCCACCCGAGCCCAGATCGACAGCACCACCCCCACCTGCCGCGTGATCCGCCGCTCGCCCTGCCCGCCATCGTCGGCGGGCACCCGCCGAAGAAACGTCCCCTGCCCCGCACAGCTCTCCAGAATCCCCTCCTTTTCCAACTGCTTGACCGCCAGCCGCGCCGTCACCCGACTTACTCCAGCCATGTCCGCAATCTGCCGATGCGACGGAAAACGCCGGCCCGGACCAAGCCCCTCCTCGCGAATGTACCGTTTGAGCCGGTCAACCAGTTCGCCGTATAGCGTCCCGGAGTCCTTACTGAGTTCGATACCCGCCATCGTCAATCCTCTAGCCGACTTAAGCCGGCTTAAGTCTACCAAGTCCCGAATGACCTGTCAATACCCAAACCAACCATGTATCTGAATCGCTATTAATAACTATCGTTAATGACTTCGCATCTTCAACCCACTGTTTGATGCACCGAGCAGAGGCCGGTCCGGATAAGACCTTTCAGCCGGATCGAGGAGTCTGTAGAATTTGACCCTATACATGGATCGACCTCACAGCCGGCCACAGAACTCTGGCTGTGAGAGAGCAGGGCGCATGGCCACCAACCCAGTGACTTGGCAAGTGAGACAAAATGCACGGCAGCCCAACCCTTCCGCTTCGGCGTCTTGACCCAAGCGGAGCGCGTCTGGTGGTGTACGAGAATGGCGGGTTCAGGGTCTGGCAGAGCCACATCCTGACCGGCGACGTTGACGCGGTGCGGGTGGACGTCTGGCACGGCCGGTTCATCGAGGCCGGGCTCGGCTGGAGCGTCCTGCCCGGCGGGTCATACCGGGCGGTCCTGGCACGCAACGGCCAAACTCAACCGCTCGAAGAGTTTGCGGTCGAGGAACAGGAGCTCTTTCGCGGCGATTTCACTCGTCCGCAGGCCCAATGGTTCGGCGACTATGCCGACTGGCACGCCGACGGGACGTGGCGATGCGAAAAGGACGGCATCAGTCCAGCCGACCAAACGGTTTACGTCTTTGCCGACGGCGAAATCCACGGCACGGTCGAGGCCGCATTCCGAGTGGGCGAGCACGAACAGGGCCGCACCTGGGGCCTGATCACGCAGCACTACAACGCATCCTACTACATGCAGATGGTCTTCGACGGGCAAACCGCCAGACTCATCTGGGTCACACCGTCCGGCAACGCCGCCTGTTCGCACAACCTTCTCGCCGAAGCCGCCTGCCCGTTGGCCGCGGGCGACGAGGTCCAGGTCGTCTGGCAGACCAACGGCACAGCCCACCTGCTGCTGGTCAACGGCCGGCAGATCCTGGCCGCCCAGGCACCCGCCGCTGGAGGCGTCACCGTGGTCGGCCTCTTCGCCGACCCGCACACTACGACTTGGCAGACCTTCCGTATGACCACCAGCCAAGCCGTGCCCAAGTACCTGATCGAAAAGGACCAGTACCAAGCCCTGGTCCGCCCCGGCAACATCCAGAAGATGCGCCTCAAGCAGAGCGCCGCGCCGAACCTCACGTTCTTCTGGGAGAGCGGCCTGCAGCACGGCCACATCGGCGGATCGGAGCTCAAGTACACCCAGGGCGCCGACCTGCACATGGTCGGCGAGGGTCCGGTCGCCGACGTCATTGACTGGCGCGGGCCGATGCCCAAAAGCGGCGAGCAGTCGGACGACGTCCGCGGCTGGGCCAGAGGCACAGCGTATTTCTACCCGCAGCGGATCGTTTTGGCCGACTACGTGCTGACTCTCGTCTGCCGCAGCGACGGACCCGATTTCGACCTGCTCGGCCGCGTGGTCAACGGCCATGCACGCCTGGCCCTGGGCAACACCCGCACGTTCATGGAGTGGGCGCTTTGGCCACAGGGCGCTTTCAGCCATCTCGGTCAGCAGACTTGCGGACAGGCCTATCCGCTGGCGGTGGTCTTCCCGCTCGATCTGGGCGGGCAGCAGTGGTTCCTCAAAGCCGTGATCGGCAGCCTGCTGAACGTCGACGGCGACCACCCAGCGAACATCTTCGCCTGGCGGTGCCCGCGCGGTCTGACCGCCAGCCACGACTTCCGCGCCGGCCCGACCATCCCCGGCCGCGAATACGGCTTCTCCATCGTCACCGAATGGCAGCGAGGCGACGATATCACCGCCGCCCAGGCCGACGTTCTCAATCTGCGAGACGACTGGTACCAGCCGATGGCCGTCGAAACCGAAATCGGCACGGCGCTCATCTACGATATGCAACGCGAACAGCCGGCTGAGGCGATCGGCTTCGACGGCTGTTTCGACCGCAACACCGGAACATACGTGTTGATCCCTCAGGATGGACGAGTCAAAGTGAAGCTCGATCCACACGGCATCCGCCGGCGGATGACCGCGTTCTGCCTGCGCGGCATGTCGGAAGGCGCCACGCTGCGCTGCAGGATCGACGGCCAGGCCCTTCGCCCGGGCGACGAGTTTCTCGAACAACCCTTCGGCCGCGATCGGCGGCTCGTGCTCTTGCCGCAGCCGATCGAACAACCGACAACGGTCGAAATCACACTGGAAAGGTAGGACGACGTGAGACGTGAACTGATGGACATGCGGGAGGCCCTGGCCAAGGGGCCGCAACTGGGCTTCGGGATCATGTGGCCGACGAGCGGCGTGATCGAGCGGATCGGCCCGGACTGGGACTGGATCTGGCTGGACGGTCAACACGGGCAACTCGACTATCGCGACGTGCTGGCCGGCGTGCGGGCGGCCAACCTCGTTGATCGGCCGACCGTGGTCCGCGTGCCGGGCCACGAACCCGGCTACATCGGCAAGACCCTCGATACCGGATGCGAAGCCGTCATGGTCCCGGTCATCGACACGCCCGAGCAGGCCAAAGCCGCCGTCGAGGCCAGCCGATTCCCGCCCCTCGGCTCGCGATCCTACGGCGCCCGTCGCGCGGTCGACCTGTTCGGCCGCGGCTATTCGCATCAGGAACGCACTCAGCCGCTGCTGGTCTGCCAGATCGAAACCCAGACCGGCGTCGAAAACGCCGACGCCATCGCCGCCGTCCAAGGCGTCGACGTCCTCTTCTTCGGGCCCGACGACATGGCCATGCGGCAAGGGCTGGCGATGGACAAACCGCGACCGAAGGGCTGTTTCGACAAGGCCCTCAAGACCGTCGCCGACGCCGCCAAACGCCACGGCAAGTTCGCCGGCGGCGTCTTCGCCACACCGGAATCCCTCAACGAAGCCGTCCAACTGGGTTATCGCCTGATCGTCGTCGGCGCCGATGCGTCGCTGCTGCCGGCCGCCTCAGCGGAAAAGGCACAGACCATGCGCAACGCCCTCGGCGGCCAGGCATCCAAGCAAGCCGGCGCCGCCGGCTCGCCGTACTGAACGAAGAGTCCGCCGTGGGCGGCGGACCTACATCTCGGAATGACCCATGGCGGCACATTCAGTCAACTGGCGAGAGCAGATACAAAAGGCCATCTCCGGCGATCAGCCGGAGGCGATCCCAGCCGTCCTGCGGATCGACAAGTGGTACAACGCCTGCATCCATGGCACCGGCCTGCCGGATGAACTGAGCGGCATGTCGATCGAACAGGTCGAAGACCATCTGGGTTTTGCCCGCTCCGCCCGAGGCGCCAAAGTCTACGATATCCGCTACCGCCCGCCGGTCGAACGCATCGAGCGCCAGGAAGGCGACCGCGTCATCACCGAATGGCGCACCGCTTCCGGCAACGTCCGCTGCGTGCGCAGCTATGGCCCCGGTGACCGCGAGGCCGGCCTTTCGCCCACCATCGTCGAATATCCGATCAGGACGCTCGATGACTACCGCGTCTTCGCCGAGATCGCCGAGGCCGCCGAGTTCGTTCCCGCTTACGATACGTACCGGACCTACGACGCCGCGATCGGACCGTCCGGACTGCCGATGGTCATCCTCGGGGCAATCCCGTTTCACGAACTGCTGATCCGCTGGACCGGCTACGAGCGCGGCTACCTCGACCTGTTCGACCGGCCCGACGTGGTGCTGGAAGCGGTCGAAAGGGCCAACCGCGCCTGGCGGCGCATGTGGCCGATCGTCGCCGAGTCGCCGGCTGAACTGGTGATGCACGGGGTCAACTTCGACTCGATGATGACCTCGCCGCCGGTCTTCCGCGAGCATTTCCTGCCGTACCTGCGGGAGTTCACCGCGGCGATGCACACCGCCGGCAAGAAGGTCGCCTTCCACGGCGACGGCGACATGAGCGATCTGCTGGACCTGGTCGTCGAGGCCGGGTTCGACGTGGCCGACTGTCTCGCCTGCGCTCCGATGGTCCGCTGCACGATCGCCCAGGCGCGAAGCGCCTGGCGCGACAAGATCACCATCTGGGGCGGCATCCCCTCGCCGATGTTCGAGCCGTCCACGCCGATCGAGAAACTGCGCGACCATCTGGAAATGATCTACCGCCAGCTCGCCCCGGGCGACCGCTTCATGCTCGGCGTGGCCGATCAGATCATGCCCGGAGCGTCCTGGCAGCACGTCAAGCTCGTCTCGCACTGGGTGCGCGAGCATCGCGACTATCCGATTCGCCTGTGAGGAAAGCGCCATGAGCAAACCCGTCGTGGTCTGTGCCGCCGATATCGGACACCTGCCGGAAACGCAGGCCGTGCTCGAAGACGCCTTCGACGTCCGCTACGTCGAACCGACCGAGCAATCGCTGGCCCAGGAGCTTCCCGACGCCGAGGCCTACTTCGCCTCGCTCCACGTGCGGCTCACCGCGGAACTGATGGCCCTGGCCCCCAAGCTGCGAGCCGCCGCCACCCCGTCGACCGGCCTCGATCACATCGACTTCGACGCCGCCGAGGAGCGCAACATCGCCGTGCTCGGCCTCAAGGACGATCGGACTCTGCTCGACCGGATCACCGCGACGGCGGAACTGACCTGGACGCTTCTCCTCGCTTGCGCCCGCCGAATCCCCGAAGCGGTTGAGCACTCGCGCAAGGGCATCTGGGCCCGCGACGCCCTGCGCGGCCGCCAGATCGCCTACAAGACGCTGGGCATCCTCGGCTGCGGACGGCTCGGCGCGATCGTCGCCGATTACGGCCGGGCGTTCCGCATGCGGGTGATCGGCTGCGACCGCCGCAACGTGCAATTGCCCGACGTCGAGATGGTCTCGTTCGAGCGCCTGCTTCGCGAATCCGATATCCTCACCATCCATATCCATCTGACTCCGGAAAACCGCCGCCTGATCGGACCAGACCAATTCGCGATGATGAAGGACGGAGCCGTCCTGATCAACACCAGCCGCGGCGCGATCCTCGACGAAGAGGCCCTGGTCGGGGCCCTCGAAAGCGGCAAGCTCTCAGCCGCCGGACTCGACGTGATCGAGGGCGAATGGCGGGAAGACCTCTCGCAACACCCGCTGATCGCCTACGAGCGGATGCACCCCAACCTTATCATCACCCCGCACCTCGGCGGCGTAACCTACGAATCCCAGGAAATGGCCTACAAGGCCGCAGCGGAAAAACTCGTCGCCTTCTTTCACCCCTGATTATCGCCCGGTCAATTCCACCTTCACCGGCGTGCACTCCTCGCCGTACCACGTCGCCGCCGAGACGTAGACCGCCTTCTTTCGCGGCTCCTCAATCGTCAGGCTCAGCGGCCCGGCCTGATCCGCGTGCGGCAGCGAGTAATCCGCGTCGTACGCCACCATCCGCAGCTTCCACGGCAGGTATCGGCGGCCGCGCCAGTCATTCGCGGGCGGCAACTCCATCGTGCCGCCCCACCGCTCAGCCGTCCCTCTGCGAATCTTCTGCACCGCCAGCAGCGGGTCCATCTCGTAGACCTTCTCGCCCGTCCGATGAATGATCCCGGCCAGGTGCGATTCGTTGATCGCGTCGGCCGCGGTGCCGTTGGGAGCCACGTATATCCGCACCGAGTTCTGCGGATCGCTCGGTTCGACCCATCGAAACCTGCACCGTCCCTTCTCGTCGACGGCGGCTTCGACTTTCGGAACCGGCACGTCGGCGGTGATCCGCCGCTCCAGCCAACTGCTGTCCTGCAGGATGTGACCCATGTAACTGGCGCTGGTCGGATGCTCGTCGGTATCCCGCTGGCGAAACGTCCCATCCTCGTAGACCATCTCGTGCAGCACGTACCGGAACGCCGCCTTGACCGATTCGTACACCTGTTCCTGCAGGTCCTCGTCCACATAACGCGAGCACCGGCGGATCAGGCAGATCGCGTCCCACGTCGTACCCAGGTAGCACTTCTGTTCGTACTGGTCCGGCTGGGTCGTCAGCCGGTACGCCGGCCAGTTCCAAGCCGCCTTGCGATGCACGCCCTGCTCGTCGGTGTACGACGACTGCTGAGCCAGCGACGTGAGAATGATCTCCTTCGCTCGCGGAATGTACTGGACCAGCGCGTGGCCGCGGGAAACCTGGTCCTCGCGGTCCGGCCGCGGCATGTCATAGTAGCGAAAGTGCATGTCCACCAGGTGAAACGTCAGGCCCAGGCTCAGATTGACCCCATCGTGCCAGTAACCCGTCTCCGGATCCTGATCGTCCATCAACACCTTCGCGAAGTTCTCCAGCCACCCGTCCTCCATCGGAGGCAGCATCTTGCCCGCCATCCCGTTGCGGTACATCGACTGCATGTACAGGATGCCGTGGTTCATGTGCTCCGGCTCGGTCCTGGCCTCCTCGAGGTAGTATTTGCGGAAGCCCTCGTTGGTGGTAATGTCGTACGGCTGGCCGGCCAGGCCGATCTTCTCGCCCAGCACGAACCGCCACGGATACTTCGATCCGAACCCCCACTTCAGGTGATACGGCATCTCCTGATAGATCGGGTTGAACGCCAGACTCCCCGAGAACGGGTCCTGTTTCTCGTTGTTGTCGTAGGTGTTCGAATCGTTTACTACTTCCCACGAAAGGTTCGAGAAATACGCCACGCCGTGAAACTTGTTGTAGAACCGCAGATACACGCCCGCTGCCTCCTCCGGCACGAACGTGTCGGTGTAGTAGCAGTGCCACGGGAACGTTCGCAGCGTCTGGAAGTACCCCTCATGCGCCGAGAGCGGATTGCCGTCGGCGTCGCGAACCGTCACGTAAATGTCGGCGCTGTGCCAGCAGTTGTTCCGGGCCCCGATGTCGTCGCCCTTGTGCCACACGAACAGACGCAGCCGCTTGCCGCGAACGGCGGCCATGTCAACCGGCACCGGTTGGGCCAGGTCGATCTGCCGCGACGGAACCCGATCCTTTTCCGTTTCGAGCTGCGGCCCGAACGGCAGCTTGCCCGTGCAGTCCAGAACGAGGGCCGGCATATTCGACTGCTTGTACGGCGTGTCGATCGGCTGATCGGTCAGCCACCCCTCCGCCGCCTGGTCCGGTCCCAGCATCGCCTCCCACGGCACCGGCGTGGCGAAATGGTCCACCACACCGTGCATGTAGTACCGCCACAGATCCTCCGGCCGGTCGTCCTTGCGCGTATCGGCGGTCCATCGGCCGATGTTGGTGATGCGGTAGTCTCCGATGTCCATGGTCTGCCGCACGGTCTTGATCGTCGCCTGAGCGGGAATGGCCCGGAACGTCACCGCCAGGACGAGGGCCAACACACAAAACATGGAACACGGCATGCCGATTTCGCCTTTCCTTGAGAATCCAGGATGGCCGCACGGGCTATTGCTGATCGAACAGCGACCAGCATTCGTTTCTTGCTTTTCTCGAATCGGCCCAGAAAACGCTCCATTCGAGCAACTGCCCGTTCCTGTCGTGCACGCTCCGTGCGCTGCCGTCGCTGTAGCCGACGTTGTACCCGTTCGCGTGAAGGAGCACCGCGCCCATGAACTGATCGGCCGTCATGGCCTGCGTTGGGTCTGTCACGCGGTTCGGACCGTTGTAGTTGCCCCAGCGGATATACACCGGATCCTTGTTCGAGCCGCTGTGGACGGGCGTAATCCCGCGGAACGGATAGCTGACCCGCCCGTGCCAGATGCCGTTGGTCGAACCTTCGGGGTAGTGGGTCGCGTACGTGTACCTGCTATCCGATGGGCAGTAGAGACTCCGCGGCTGAGGCAGCAGATTGGCAAAGAGCAGCGTCCAGTAGCTGTATTTAACGTAGTAGTCCGCCCCGCTGCCGCCGATCTCAAGATATATGTCGTAGTTCGACCGGTAGCCGCTGGCCCCGCATCCGGGCGCGAAGCGGTCGCCGTGGTCGCCGGCGTACAACATAAACGCTTGAACCAAACTCCGCTGATTGCTGACGCAGACGACCCGCCGGGCCTGCTCCCGCGCGGCGCTCAGCGCCGGCAGCAGCAGCGAAACCAGCACCGCGATGATCGCCACCACCACCAGAAGCTCGATCAGTGTAAAACCCCCGACCGACGATCGGGCCCGCTTGGCCGGTCCTTGTAGATCATGGTTCATCGTCCGCATCCTCTACCGTACGTCAAATTCGGACCAGACGGCACGACGGTTCCATACGATCGAAAAGGCGGCGATCTGACCGTCTCCGTCAAACACCGCCCGTACGCCGCCGTCAGACCGTCCCACGTTGTAGTAGTCCGGGGCATGGGCGCGAGGATATATCTCCGGGTCGCCCGCGAACCGATCGGCGACCATGACCCTCGCCTCGTCCGATAGCGAGTCCGGGCCGCCCAGGTTGTAGTTGTAACGCCTCCCGTCCGGCGGAGTCGTCGTGCCGCGGTACGCGTAACTGACCCGATGCCCGCCCGACGCCCACGGATTCAGACTGAAGTCGACCTCGGCGCGGTAGTCGTCCGAAGGACAGTAGAGCAGCCGCGGGTCGCGAAGCACGCCCCGCAACTCGTGAATGATCCAGTACCCGCTGCTCGACCACTGCTGGCGGGGCGCAAGCAGCGGCCAGTAACTGAACTGCTGAAAGCCGGAAGCGATCCGAAGCCAGTTGTCGTAGTTGGCCGTCCCGCCGTCTTCCGTCCGACCGTCCGTCAGCGGAAACCGACCGGCGTTCTCCTCAGCGTACAGCGTGAACGAAACCACCACGTTGCGCAAATTGCTCTTGCAGACCGCACGCCGCGCCTGCTCGCGCGCCGAATTCAGCGCCGGCAAAAGAACCGCCACCAGCACCGCGATGATCGCCACCACCACCAGAAGTTCGATCAGCGTGAACCCGCCGCGCCTGTGCCCACAAACTCCTCGCCAGACCTCTCGAAATCCGACCAGGGTCGTCATGGTTAACTCCTCGGGGCATTGGCTGAACGGCGTATCATCATTTCCGTTTCGATATAGCGCACACCGGGGTCTTCCCCCTTCCTGAGCACATCCAGCATCTCGCACAGGGTCCGGGCCGCCCGCGTGCGAGGAACCCGCAGCGACGTCAGCGGCGGATCGACGTGCGCAGCCCACGGCAGGTCGTCCGTCCCGACCACGCTGATCTCCACACCCGGCGTCAACCCTCCAGCGCGAAGCTCAGCGTACACGGGATTCACGTGCGGGTCCGAGATAATCAACGCCGTCGGCCGCCGCTCCATCGCCAGCAGCGCTCGCGTCTCGCTCCGGATACGCTCCTGATCCCAGCCGACAGAACGCACCCACTCCGGATCCACCTCAAGCCGGTACTCCATCGCCAGGCGATAGAACGCGTCGAGCCGATGGTTCACGGGCCGGTGAAACTCACCCTCCTGCACGCTGTGAAGGTACCCGATCCGCCGGTGGCCCAGTCCCGTCAGGTATTCAATCTGCCCGCGGACCATTCCGGCGTCGTCGAGGCTCAGCATCGGCGAAATCGGCTCAGCCAGGTTCGGCAGCAGATTCAAACAAAGCACGCCCGCGTCCCTGAGCATCTTCAGATAAGGAATGTCGCTGACCCTCAGGCTGCATGTGACCACCTCCGCCCCGTCGCGACGGATGATGTTCTCCACCACCCCCTGCGGATCCGGCTCGTTCCGCATGATGCGAACCCGAAGAAACTCCGACCGACCCGCCAGCTCAGCCGCCACACACGCAATCAACTCGCTGTGGAAACCGCCTCGCACCAGCCCGCCGTGCGCACCAAAAAACAGGTAGTCAATCACCCGCTCCCTCACGGCCGGCCGACCCGCCCGAAACAGGCCCGAACGCGGACGCGATTCGATCAGCCCCTCCCCCTGAAATCGCGACAAAACGCGATCGGCCAACGCCTTGCTGACCCGGCACTGACGCATCACCGTCCGAACCGACGGCAGCCGCTCCCCCGGCGATGCCGCATCGACCACCGACCGCAAATAGCTCTCAACCCGTTGAAAAGGCTCAACTTGTGGTATTGCCGTTCTCATTTTCTCGCCATCTGGGCTGTACAGTTTAGCAATCTGTCCGCACTGTAACACCCAGACAGCAAAAAGTCAACCCCCTCCTGGCCCAGCTCAGGAGTCGAACGCCACACACGTTGCCTCAGCCAGAGTCGTCTCCCCGCCGTATAGCTTCGCCAGCGCCACCTCGCGCAACGGCCTCCAACCCTGAGCATGGGCGATCTCCGCCAACCGCGACGGCGACGCCTCAGCCACAATCGCCTCGCGAAGCTCATCCGTCATCTCCAGCACCTCAAAAACCGCCGTCCGGCCTCGATATCCGGTCTGATTACACGCAGCACAGCCTTTCCCGCACCAGAACGTCCGCGACCGATCGTGCGGATCAAGACCCAACGCGGTCAACTCCTGGTCTTGCGGATCGTACTCCACCTTGCATTCCGGACAGATCAACCGCAATAGCCGCTGGGTGAACAGGCCGCGCACCGCCGACCCGATCATGCGCCGCTCCAACCCCAGATCGATCAGCCGCCCAATGATCCCGATCGTCGTCCCCGCGTGCACCAGCGAAAACACCATATGCCCCGTCATCGCCGCCTGTACCAACTGCTCAGCCGTCTGCAGATCGAGCAACTCGCCGACAAACATGATGTTCGGAGCCGATCGCATCATCGAGTAGATCGCCTGCGAATAGCCCACCCCGATCGCCGGATCGATCTGCATCTGCGTCATCCCCTCGATGTCGTACTCGACCGGGTTCTCAGCCGTCATGACCTTGACTCCCGGCCCGGAAAGCTCGAACAAGGTCGAATAGACAGTCGTGGTCTTGCCGCAGCCGGCCGGACCGCCGCCGAGCACCAAGCCGTACGGCATGTGAATAATCCGCCGATACGCCGCCAGTTGGTCCGGCTCAAACCCCAGATGCTCCAACCCAAGCTTGATCCGCGACGGATGCATCAGGCGGATGGTCAGCGACTCGCCGCGCCACGCTGGGAACGTAGCCAGATGCAGATCGATTGTCTCGCCGCCGATCTGCGTCCGAACCACCGAGAACTGCGGCCGACTCCGCTCGGTCGCGTCCATCGCTGAGGTCTCCTTGATCCGATCCACCAGCGCCTTGCCCGACTCGCGGGACAACGTGACCACGTCGTGCAGCAGACCATCGATCCGCTTGCGAATCTTGACCGTCTCGGCGCCCGGTTCAATGTGCAGATCGGACACGCCCTCCCGAATCGCCTGCCGTATCAATCTCGCCGCGCCCGGTGAGGCCCAGTCAGCCAGTTCTTCCGGCAATGGAACATCTTCTTCACCCAGCGCCGCCGAAAGCTCGCGGTCCAGCCGCGCCAGCAGTTCCGAACCGACCGATGCCAGCTCACCCTCGCTAACCTCCGGCACCCGCACCGCCCGGCCCAATTCGCTGCGCGCGATCCGCCACTGCTTGCCCACCCGCCGGCCGGCGATCCGGCCCTCCGCCAACCAGCGACGCATCGTCGCCTCACTGACCCCAAGCTCCGCAGCCGCCTCCTTGGTCCCCACAAACTCCCCACCACGAGCACTCGCCTGACCGGTCCCATGCTTGATGGCCATGACTGCTCCTCCAGATTGCAGTAATCGATATAAGCGATGTGAACGATATACACACCATAGCCTATAAGCGCAATATATCGGCCAAAACGTAAAAGATCAAGAGGGGAATTCTATCTGACGAACTGGACCTGCCGATTTCTTCGCGCGTGATCCGCCTGCTCCGTGCTGGTCTACGTGAGAACCAACGAAGCTTAGGCGTTGGTGGGCGGCTTGAGGCCCGCGTACATCTCAGACATCTCGACGACGCGGCGCTCCAGGCGGGCCTTCTCAGCCGCGAACACGATCAGGTGGGAGTCGAGGGTCACGTCGGGTCCGGTGCGGATCGCCACGGCGCTTCCATTGCCGATGGCCCCGAAAAACGCCTTCATCAACCCCTGATCGCCACCGCCGTGGCCGCCCGTCATGTCCGCGGCCAGCTTGTTCACGTCGTACTCGGTCCACTGCTCGGAAAGGAAATCGAGCACGCGGATCATCTGCTCCTCGCCCTCGAGATACCCTTTCGAGCCCATCACGCGGACCTTGCGGCCATGCGGCGTGAACGCGCTGAGGGTAAAGCCGGCGGTGATACCGTCTTCAAACTCCATGTTGACCACCTGGCTGTCCATCACGTCGTTATCGCACGCGTAGACGCAACGGCCGTACGGACCCTCGCGCAAGGCCTTTTCCAGGGCCGCTGAGTCCGGCTCCTCGATCACCATCGCCAGCGGCCAACCGAACCCGGACTGATTGAGCTTGCCAAAATAGAACCGCTTGGCCGAATACGGGCACCGCTCGTCGGCCAGCGGGCAGTCCATGCAGCGCTCCGCCGCCTCTGGCGGCGCCGCTTCACGGCGGAAGTGTTTCAGATGCCCGAATGAGGAAACACGGAGACACGGCCGGTCGATCCACCAGCGGAGGATGTCGATATCGTGGCACGATTTGGCCAGTAATACGAATGACGACCCCGCCACGTTGCGGAAGTTGCCGCGGACGAACGAATGGGCGTGGTGCCACCAGGCCACCCCTTCCATGTGCTGAATCGTGCAAATCTCGCCCAACGACCCCGAATCGATGATCTCCTTGATCTTCACGTAGAATGGCGCGTAGCGCAGCACATGACAGACCGCCAGGACGATGTTGTGCCGCTTGGCCGCGGCGACGATCTCGATGCACTCATCGGCGGTCGAAGCCATCGGCTTTTCCAGCAGGATGTGATACCCCTTCTGGGCCGCCCGCACGGATGGAGCGGTGTGCAGCCGCTCTGTCGTGGCGACGATGACCGCATCGGCCAATTTCGGGCGGTCAAGCAACTCCTGCCACGTACGGAACACGTTCTCGGCGGGGATGTTATGCCGACGCACCATCTCATTGCGATGGTAATCCCGCGGCTCAGCCACCGCCACCACATGGGCCAGTTCGGGGTGATCCTCGATGTACTTCCCATAGCTGGTCATCCCGCGGCTGCCCGCGCCGATAACCGCTACTGATACCCGTCCATTGTCACTATCTGACATCGGCCTGTCGTCTCCTTATCACGAGTCGTCATTACCAGTATAGAGCGATTCGCTAGAGGCCACAATCGCGTTTCCAAGAGGGTGTTGCTGGAATCGGGCATGCGAGGCACGCTGTTTGGTCTTGAAAGCCGATGGTCCCTTGTGGATTATCCTGAATCAAGGAACCAACTGATCGAGGTCAAACCGATGTCTGAGCAGAATTGGGCGGCGACTCATGCCCGTTGGATCTGGCTGAGCGGGCAGCAGAAGCCGGACAATGCGTTCGTGCAGTTTCGCAAGGCGTTCGAACTGGGCAGGTCGCCCGCGGAGGCGATCGTTCATGTCTCAGCCGACTGCCGCTATCTTCTGTTTGTCAATGGCGAGGTCGTCGGGCGCGGTCCGGTGACCACCGATCCGCGATACAAACAGGTGGACGTCTACGACGTGGCCACCCGGCTGACGGCGGGAGTCAACGTGATCGCCGCTTTGGTTCTCCAGCGGCACGCCAAGACCTCGCGGCTTTGGCCGGTGCGCGGAGGCTTTGTCCTTCAATTCGATTCTGCGGAACTCTCGTTCGGCAGCGACGAGACGTGGAAGGCCCGCTGGGCGAGCGAGTACGAGGCGGACCCGCCGTTCATGACGCATCAGTACGGCCATCAGGAGTGGCTTGATACGCGGCAGGCGGAGCCCGGCTGGTTGTCGGCGGAGTTTGACGATCGTCACTGGCAGAGCGCCGTCGTCGTGTCCGACAGCGAACGGTATTGGCCGAAGGAACTGGAACTTCGGACCGTGCCGCATATGCGGCGGATCGTGCGTTGTCCGACGCGGATGATCGGGTACTTCTCGGCTGGCAGCAACGGCAGGACGCCACAGACGTATTACGAGCCGGCGAAGGAGATTCAGCAGACCTACGTGGGCAGCAGCATCGTGGTATGGAACGCGGACGCCATCACCGAACCCGAGCGAGGACCGGTGGTCCTGCAGGAGAACAGTTCCGATGGGTTGGGTTTGGTGGTGGACCTCGGCCAGGAGATGTACGGGTATCCCTTCATCGAGTTCGAGGCGCCGGCGGGCGTGGTGGTCGATCTGGCCCATGGCGAGGCGCTGGGGCGCAACCGCGTGGTGTGCCTGCTGCTGCCGGAAAGCGCGGCGGAGCAGCGGTACGCGGACCGCTACACCAGCCGCGGCGGCCGCCAACGGTGGGAGATATTCGACACCAAGGGCGCCCGCTACCTGGAAGCGCACTTTCGCAACCTTCAGCCGGACGAGGACGGCCGCAAGCGCGTGAAGGTCTTCGCGGTCGGAATGGTCGAGAGCGCGGCCCCGGTCGAGCGGGAGACGGACTTTTCCTGCTCCGATGAACTGATGAATCGTATCTTTGGCATTTGCCGCCGCACCATGGAAGTTAAGAACCAGGATTGGCACATCTGCGACGCGGCCCGCGAGCAGAACATGTGGATCGAGCCGTTCCAGGAGATGATGCACCTGCAGATGTTCGGGCGGCACGAGATGCACCGCCAGACCCTGCGAATGTTCGCCCGCGGGCAACTGGCCGACGGCTTTATTCCCAGCACGATCCCGAGCATCTACGACGCCGAGCAGACGGCGGCCAACCAGTACATCTTCCCGACCTACACGTATCCGCTGGTGGTTTATCTCGACTGGCTCTACGGCGGGCCCGATCCGCGGCACGAGGAGATGCTGTGCGTCTGCGAGCGGATCTTCGACGTCCTGTTCGCGTACATCGGATCGGAGGGCGTGCCGCGAAACACACCGGGCAGTCACTGGTGCGAGTGGAGCGGAATCGACACGCGTCCCAGCGACGTGAACTCAAACGTGCGGGATTCCTGGGAAGTCACGTTCTTTGCGGGACATCTGGTGTTGTCGCTCGAGTGCGCGGCGCGAATGGCGAAGGCGTTGGGCAAGACGCAACAGGCCAAGCGCTGGCTGAAGGCGGCACGGGAGATTCGGGCGGCCGCCAACCGGCGCTACTGGTCGCCGCAGCGGCGGGCCTACATCGACGGCATCTACGACGGCCGGATCAGCGAATCGGTCAGCCAGACCACCAACGCCATGGCTGTGCTGGCCCGCCTCGGTGATGAAGACCGTTTGCACACCGCGCTGCGGACGGTGTGCGACCCGGCGGCGTGCGACGTGCCCAGCCAGGTCAATCAGACCACGTTCTTCCATGAGGCGCTGGCCATGCTCGACATGGACGCGCTGGTGCCGGCTGAAATCCGGCGGCTGTACGGCAAGATGCTGGAAGCCGGGGCGACCACCACGTGGGAAAGCGAGTTCGCCCTCGAACGGTCGATGGGCTGCTGTTTCGGATTCGCCGCCCATCCGCTCTGGACGATGGTCCATCAGTTCCTCGGCGTCGTCCCGTTGGAGCCGGGCCACCGCGTCTTTTCCGTGCGGGTCGCTCCGCACGATCTGGCGCACGCCCAAGGCCGCGTCGCCACACCGCACGGATACATCGAAGTCTCCTGGCGAAGGACCGCGGAGGACCTGACTCTCGATCTGGTCGTGCCAGCGGATTGCCAAGCCGTCGTGGCCCCGCCACGGATCTCCGGCTGGCAATCGGTGTCGGCCGCATCGCTGGATGGCGCGTTGTGCCCCCTGGTCCCGCACCCCGTGGCTGTATCCACCTACACGGTCACGACGCTTCCGGCACTGACGGTTGGCCAAGGCCCGCACCACATCCGGTTTGATCGCGGTTGAGAAGATCGCTGCCTACTCGGTGTCGACCCTGAACGTCTTGATTTCGAACGGGTTCAGATCGAAGCGAAAGCCCTTCCTGTTGTCTTCGATCTCGACGGCCTGGCATTCGGTCTCAATCAGGTTGGTCCGGCAGCATCGCCTGATCGGTCGGAACAGCCGCAGGCGGGCGCCCTGAGTACTGCGCCCTTGTGCCTCATAGACGCGAACGACGGTACCGCCTTCCGAAGATCGGAGAGTCGAGAGCACCACATTGTCCGCTGAGACTTCCGCAAAACTCATTCTTGGGGGCAGCGGTCCATCGTGTCCGGCGGCGGTCAGGGCGATCAGCGGGGCGTTGAACTGCGCTCCGTGGCGATACAGCCGTGCTTCCCGCCAGTCGCCCGTGTGCGGAACAATCGCATAGTCGAAGGTGTGGGTCTTGCCGATCTCATATCCGCCCTCGGTGGGGGTCTCGAGTTTGAAGCCTCCGACCTCGGCGTAGCCCTCCTTGATGGCGGTGCACTTGAGCAGCGAAAGCATCATCACGCCGTCGACCACGTTGTTGCCGGGCAGGCCGCGGTTGAGCAGGCCCACGCCACGGCCGTCGCCGGTGTAGTCGATCCAGTTCTGGGCTGGGAACTCGCCCTCACCGCGTTCGATCGCGCCGAAGGGGATCTCGTGGACGATGCTTCCGTCCCTGATGGTGGTCGGCAGGGCCATGCGGTAGCGCACCCGCCGGTCGCGGTTGATCAGAGTGGTGCGGATGTCGATCCGGGGCAGTCCGGCGTAGACGCGGACGCGGGTGGCGAAGTGGCCCTCGCCGAACGGATGCTCGATCGCCATCTGGGCCATGGCCCTTCCGGAGCGGATCGTTCCGTCGCCATGGTAATTGGCGGAAAAGTCCGCGCGCGGGGATTCAATCGCGGGCAGCGGATAGCGTCCCGGCATGGGGCTGAACGCATCGCCCCGGCAGGGCCCGTTGTACTGCCAGAAGTTGCCGCAGTCCTGCTCGCGGACGATCACGTTACCGAAGGGGAAGCTCTCGGGAACGACTTCCCACCCACCGGATTTGTCATGGAGGCTTCGGATCGCCCCGCTCCAGAGGTCCAGTTCCAGCCGCAGGTGGGCGTTCTCCAGGACGCCGACGTGTTGATCGGCCCGCAGGCCTTCGTACCGCTGATTGGTGCTCAGGTCCGTGGCCGAAGGGGGCGCGTCGGCCCGGACTACCCGGTAGACTTCGTACCCGAATGAAGGAACATCCGTGGCGACAAACGCGATAGCGGCCCGGCGGATCGCGCCCGTCTCGTAGCGGTCCACGCGGATGCCGTCGCACGGCACCGACCGCCCCGCCGAATCGCGCACGTCGATGTCAAAGACATCGGGCTCCGAGAAGGCTACGCAGCACTCCACGCAGTCGGTGCGGCTCCAGCCCAGCGGGTTGAATACGACCACGGCCACGCCCTCGCCGCGGGTGTCGATTTGACTGATAATCGCCTCCAGGCTTTTCTGAAGGATTGGAGACGCGACCAACTCGCTGTGGCCGTATCGGGTCATGGCGCTGCTGAACGCCTCATCGACATGGCAGCCGCAGATCAGGTCGTGAAACTGGTTGAACAGCACTTCCTGCCAGGCGTCGCGAATGCGATCTCGTACTCGCTGCGGTGCTGGCGGAAGTCCTCGATTTGCCTGAGCAGTTGAACTGGGAACCTCTCCAGGTCCGGACCGTGGGCCAACAGGACGTGCTCGGTAACGGCATGGTCCACCAAGGCGGTCAGCCGCGTCTGGAGAAACCGCCCAAACTGGTGGGCGTTGTCGGGAAACTGCCACAGGACCGCGTATCCCAGCGGCATCCAGTGGCACAGGATCCTCGTGCCGTCGATCCCCTCCCAAAGGAACTCCGACGGGCTGTCCTTGACCATGACCCGCTGAAACACGTCGTGATCGAACCCGCAGCCGACCAGCAGTTGGGGCAACTGCGGGTGCCGCCCAAAGCTATCGATGGTCCAACTGCAGCGGACCTCGACCCCCAGTTCGCGACGGCAATACTCCTTGCCCCACATCACCTGCCGAATGAACGACTCGCCGGACGGGATGTTCAGGTCGGGCATCACCAGCACACCGCCCACCACCGCCAGCCGTCCCTCGCGGACCATCCGCAGGAAGAACTCCCTCTCTTCCGGATGGGCTTTGAGGAATGGATCGATGTAGCTGACCTGGTCGATCAGGAACCGGAACCGCGGTTCGGCCCTCAACAGCCGCAGCGCGTCGACCAGAATCGAGATGCCGATCTCAATCGTCTTCTCGCGAGTAAGGAATACTTCCGCATCGTAGTGGGTGTGGGGGACGATCCAGACCTTGTGCCGCATGCTCTGATCTCCAAGATAGAGGCAACGCCAATCGGTTGACGGCTTCGCGTCACTTTTGCCCCCGCAGATCGGTGATGTCCGGGCCATCTTCGGGCTCGACGGTCGCGTGCAGGGCGAGCCAGTGGGCCGCCAGGCCCCCCTCGATGTACGGCGCGATAGTCCGCGTGGTCCAGGCGGGCTGGTCGCGGACGAAGTCCAGGTCATAGACCGCCAGCGTCACCCCGTATTCGGCGCCCGCTCCAACCGCCGCATCGGGATTCGAGTTGTAGGTGATCGGCGGCCACGGCCGCCACGTCCGACCCGCATCGTCGCTGGCCAACGCCCGCCCTCTGCCCCAGACCAGGACCGGTTCGCCGTCCGGGCCGGTGTGAAAGACGGGGATGGAAACCTGTCTGCCCCATTGTTTGAAGAAGTCCGGGTAGCTTCCGGTCAGTTCCACTCGAAACTTGGCGCTGTCCCATGACGGTTCAACCATCGAAAGAACCTTTCCTGCGCAATGGCAGTCGGATCGGAACGATCCTGCACCCTCACGAACTACCGCTGCGGGGCTTCCGTCTCCCACGTCATTGTAAGCTCTTCCGAATGATTACGCCACATCTGCAAAGCGTGTGCGGCTACGGTGCGTCTACTGTGACGAAGCATCGGGCGCCGAACATGCCTTTGGCCTCCAGCGTAACCAGATGCGTTCCCGGCTCAACGTCCTTGCCCAGCCGCAGGCGCGCCGGCCCGGGAATGGTGATGGTCTGATCGAGTTTCAGGCTTGGGGCCTTCAGGTCGGCCCGGATCCGACGAGAGGATTGCCCGCCAATCAGCGTGACGTTCAGTTCGAGCTCGCCGCCCGGAACACACGAATTGGGCGCATCCAGACACGCCAGCGGCTCATCGCGATCGTACATGACGACCAGAACAAACCAGTTGCAGTCGATCGCGAAGCGGTCGCCTTTCGGACGGATCTCCCGAACCGCCCGGTTCACGATATCGATCAGGTACACCCGCTTGGGTTGGCGCGGCATCTTCTCCAGTTGCACATCGAAGCTGACGCGGTCCCGTTTGATGTCGATGTTTGAGTTCTTCTCGACGTGTCCGCTCCGGCGGCCCTTGGGGTACTGATACCGCGCGCCGACCACCACGTCCATGCCCTTGCCGCTAAACCGTCGACAGGCGACATCGGCCCGGCTGGACCGCGGATTGTCGTGCGCAGCGTCGCCCCATCGCAGCACGTCGGCGACCGGAAAACGCGCGACTCGCCATTTCTGCTCCAGGCCGACCAGAGCCTGCGGATCGTTCCAATACAACGACCCGCCCGGATACCCAGCCAGCGACGCCGACACCGGACCGTGCGGGCAATGCATGATCACATGATACTCCGGCAACGCCACCCGCATCGGACAGACATCGCGGGTGATCGCCACCGGCGCGTCGTTGAAAAACTGCGTCAGCGCGCCGTGAAAATGCTGACGGAAAAAATCCACCGGCAGTTCGGTGGTCAGCAGGCACTCGGGATTGACCTTGCGCACCGCCTTGGCCACTTTCTCCAGCAGTTGGCAAAGCCACTTGTTGTAGTCGAACGGGCTCTCGTGCCGGTGCTTGGGGTTGTAGCACGGGAAAAAGTACGCGCCCAGCGAATCGAGTCGTATCCCGTCGGCCCCGGTCCGCCGGACCAGTTCGGCGCACGTCCTCGCCAAGTGGTCCTGCCAGCCGGCAGCGCCGGGACACATGTGGACGTGGTGGTACTGCGTGTACACGCCGCAGTTGCTCCCGTCCTGATTCATCACCGCCCAATCGTGGGCCCGCCCGTCACGGGCGATCTCAGCGTCGTCGCTGACGATGTAGCCCTCGATGTACAGCGTGAAGCGCGAACCGAGCCGCTGCATCCCGCGCACGCCCGCACGCATCGCCCGCACGCCGCCGAGATCCTCGCGCACCACGTTGTCGCCGTCGGTGTGGGTGAAACGCATGCCGGAGGCCTTCGGCCCCATGCCCGACCGGCTGAAAAACGCAAGTTCATACACGTCAGCCGGCTCGCCGAGGACCATCGCGGGCAGCTCAGCGAAGCTCGACGCGCGGTAGGCCACCGTCCGGATCGCCTCCTCCGGCAAACCTCCCATCTCCTGGCCCCGCCTCAGCATCCACCGGCCGCGGTGCGAGTCCACGTCGGCGACCCACGCGGGCGCCTCAGCCAGCTTGAAGTGCTTCCGGAACCACCGGTGGTATTCCACCGCCGCGGGCTTCCAGTCGCCGCTGTAGACAAGAAGCCGAACCGGCGGAAACGCCATCGTCTGGCCCGGCTGCAGAATCACCGGCGGAAAGTAGCGGACCTGGACCGATGGCTTTTCATAGATGATCTCCTTGTTGCGGAGTTCCGCGTCCTCGACGATGAAGGCTAAGGCGTCCTTGCTCTGCTCATCAAACACACAGCCCCACTGCATGCTCATCTGGCTGCCCTGCCCGTAAATCCCGCCCCGCTCCTTGCCCGCCGTCCACA